>JACCDR012101450.1_pt1 | contig 21589 bp, 15 predicted proteins | sample 7446431 | NCBI WGS metagenome assembly JACCDR01 (sample SAMN15323443, study PRJNA562643) | freshwater metagenome | isolation source: river surface water | place: USA:Blue River Watershed | collected 2017-08-17 | reverse complement strand
TACATCGCCGTGCCGGGGCCGAGCAACAAGTCGGTGAACTACACGTTCAGCCTGTCGGGCTCGGAGCGCTTCAACGGCGCCATCGACCTGAAGCACCACCAGCGCACGCCGTTGATCCGGGGTGCCGCCCTCTCGTACTGGAACGTCGCCGATCCGGGCTTGAAGTTCCAGCACGATGCGCAGTACCTGATGTCGACTGAGATGGTGCCGACGTATTTCGCGCAGATGGGCGCCGCTACCGGGGCCCTCGGCGCGCTTCCTTCAACTTATGTGCCCTTGCAGGCCGGCAGCTTCATTTACGACACCGACAACATGGCCAGTGCGGGCTATCAGGACCCCATCGGTCTATTGCCCCAGCATGATGTTCTGTACCTGGTCGGGGGCTCGTTCAACGTCTACCCAGCGGTGGTACGAAACGGCTTCAGCGCGGGTCGATACGGCATCCACTACAGAGATGAAGCAACCAACCGGCCGCTGCAATTCAGCCAGCATGCCAATCGCGTGATTGCCGACGGCCAAGGCTTCAAGGACAACGGCGCCAGCACCACGGGCCAGCGCACCGCAGCCGCGACTGGCGGAAACCCCCCCACTTGGGATACCGCTCATAGCCCATCGGTGGGCTACCTTGCGTATCTGGTTACGGGCCGCTGGTACTTCATGGAAGAGGTGCTCTTCGCGGCCACGACCAACTTCCTTGGAAACGGCAGCAACGCGGTCCTGCGTAACGGCGCGCAAGGTCTTGTCCAGCCGGCGACAGATGCCTGGCAGACCCGCGCTTGCGCTTGGGATTGGCGCTCCAAGATCCAGGCCTTGGCGGTCGTGCCGGATGCGGACACCAACCTTCGCGGGGAACTGGCGACTTGCATCGTCAACAACATCAATCACTTCCACGACCGTTATGTGGCTCGACCCAACAACCCATACGGGTTGATCCTCCCGGGCGAGAACTACAACGGAACGGTCAGCGAAATTGCCATCTGGCAGCAGGACTTCGTGACGGCCGTGTTCGGCTGGGCGATCTCACTCGATCTACCCCTGGCGGCGACGGCCAAGACCAAACTCAGCGAGTTCTTCCAGTGGAAGGCCAAGAGCGTCACCATGCGCCTGGGCACTCGCGACACGTGGTGGTACATCAATGCGGACCCGTACACCGTCAAGACGGGTACGCGTGTCAATGTTGACAGCTTCATCACCGGTGCGGGTCCGTGGCCCAGCAGTGTTGCCGCGTTCTACACGGCGACCTTCACCCCTGTTGAGGAATGGGTGGGCTCAACCGAAGGCGTACTTGCTGGCGGCTACGACGTCGGTTTCTGGGCTCGATCCATGTGGGGCAACCTTCAGCCGGCCATTGCATACGCTGTCCGCCACGGTGCAGCGGATGCCAGTGCGGGCTATGAGCGGATGGTGGGAGCCTCCAACTGGGGCGCCGTGGCAGCCGGCTTCAACCCCCGTCCCGTCTGGAGCGTCGCGCCTGCACCAAGGACGCCGGCATGGGTGGCAGACGCCCCTTTGCATACCTGGGTCGAGCTTTCAGGCACCAGCGGTGCCGGAGGCGCAGCCATCAATGCATGGGGCACGCTGGTGCATGTGCCCGGGACAGGGTTGCTGGTGTCGCCGGCGAATGGCGGTCACTCGGACAGTTCTGACAACCGAGTGTCGAGCATCGATCTGCTTCAGGATCGGCCAACGTGGTCAGTGCCCATCGCCCCGTCGAGCGCTGCTGACGTCCGCCCCAACGTCGACTACTACGCTGACAACAAGCCGGTGTCGAGGCACGGCTACCACCACGCTCACTACATTGCCCAGCGTCGCCGCGTGATGATGTTTGGCGCCTTCGGGTGGTATGTGAATGGTGGTGCCGGCTATGCGGTAGACGGCCACTCCGTGACCAACACATGGGCCTGGGATCCCCCGGGGACCTGGCCCAGGCTGGCAGACGGACGTGGATTTGGATCGGCCCACGACCCCGTGACAGGCAACGTCTGGACATCGGGTGGATGGAGGTGGAATCAGGCGGCGAACACGTGGCTACAGATCACCCGGTTCCCAGTGGCGTGGCGTTGGCCAGTGAGTTACGACCCCACCCGTCGACGCTTCTTCACTCTCCAATATGGTGACGGACAAGGATTCGATCTGGCTCGGGGGGTTGTGTCGGCGATCTTCGACCCGGACACCGGTGCCCAGACGGTCATCACGTTCAACTCGAGCGCGGCGCTATCGCAGTTCCAGGCCGAGGCGCCGACCTACGCCGCGATGGAGTACGACCCCCACCACGACCGCTTTCTGTTCTACAGCGGCCAGGGATCAGCGGCGGGCCGCATCTACGTCATCACACCCAACTCGAGCACTACGTGGGACATGAGCACGCTGTCCGTGGCGGGGAGTGGCCCGGGCGCGACCCCGGGCGCCGGTATCAACGGCCGATTCCGCTACATCCCGGCGCTGCGCGGCTTTGTGGTTATGCCCCAGGCTTCGTCCAACATCTTCTTCTTCCGCACGGGTTGAGCGATCGCCCCGCCGGCCGGCTAACCCGCCCGCACTATCGTGAGGTCCGGGTTAGCAGCGTCAGCAGGGGGCGCTCGAGTTCGGGCGCCAAGTGCAGCGCGAAGGCTTCCGTGATGTGGTTGCGGTCCTTGAAGAGGATCAGCCCGTCTTGCTCCGTCGGGCAGTTGGGCTGCGAGCAGATTCGTGCTGGAAAGTCGAGAAAGTCGGCTCCCAGGCTGTTCACGACGGCTTCCTCGGCCTTGGCCATGGCGCCGTAGCGACGTTCTTCCACCGCCAGCGGGAAGGTGCACAGCGCGTCCGGCGAAAGCCCACGCCACTGGGCTCGCGCCAGGCAGGTGGGCACATTGAAGTTGGCGAACGGCGTGTCTCGCACATAGGCGACCTTGGAGCCCGTCGCCTGCAGGCGGCGCACCGCTGTGCCGATGCCGGACTGCCACTCGTCGATCGGGATGCGATGTCCGGAAGAGCCCGCAACAACCACCAAGTCTGGCTTCAATGACGCGATCCGCGCAAAGGCGTTGTTGCGCCACTCGGTGCAGTTGTAATACGGGCTTCGGGTGACGTAGTACTCGACGAGTAGATCAGCGGCAGGACAGTTCGCCTTGGTCATCACCACGAGCTTCCAGCCGTGGCGTTCGGCGAGCATGCGCATCGGTGTGAACCACTGCATCGCATGCGAGTCGCCGAAAAGAACGACGGTTGCCGTCGGCGACTTCGACCCGAACTCGCAGGCCGGATGCACCACCACGTCGAACAGCACGAGGCACCCAGAAGCGTCAGACTGGGTCCACTCGGCAGCCTCACGGAACCGCGCCTGCTTCTCGTCCAACTCAAGCCGGCCCAGCACGTGAGCCGTAGCCGCTACCGCCACGCAAAGGGTCAGAGACCCCGTCACCACGCGACGCGAGCTCCAAGTCGGCAGCACGCCATGCTTGAACGGAAGCTCGATCCATCGATACGACAGCCAGCCCAGCAGCAGCGTCAGCAACACAACCCCTGCCACGACCGGAACGCTTTGCCGCGGGTACAGCACCGAGGCGAAGACGATGAGCGGCCAGTGCCAGAGATAGACCGAGTATGAACAGTCACCGAGCCAGCACAGCGGCCGAGACCGCAGCAGTCTGGATGTCCAGCTTACGCTCTCGCGCTGCTCCGCGACGAGCACCAGGCCCGTCGCGGCCGCGACGGGAATGATGGCCCAGCCACTCGGAAAGCGCAGTTGTGAGTCGAAGAGGATAGTCGTAAGCGCCAGCACAAGCAGCGAGGCCGCCCCGACTGTGGCCAGGGCACGTCCTGAAAACTTCAGGCTCGACAACGGTCGGGCGGCGATCAGCATGCCCGCGCAGAACTCCCAAACCCTAGTGGGAGTCAGGTAGAAGGCCCACTGAAACTTGATGTCGGACACCACTAGGCACGCCACCAAGCTGATGATTCCGGCGACGATGACCAGCCGCCAGGTCGAGCGCCTGGCGTCGCCGGGCCACAGCGCAACGGCCCCCAGCATCAGGAGTGGCCACAGGATGTAGAACTGCTCTTCGACGGCCAGCGACCAGAGGTGCAGCACAGGTATCGCCTCGGTGTGCCCACCGAAATAGTCGGTGGCGCGGCCAGCAAGCCAGAGGTTCAGTGCATAGACGGAAGAGGCGCGAACTGATGACATCAGCTCCCGGTGCTCGAAGGGAGCGTACAGCCACAACACCGCGCCCATCACCACCAGCAGAACAGCCAGGCAGGCCGGCAACAAGCGCCTGCATCGGCGCGCATAGAAGGCCCACAGGTCGATGCGACCATGCGTGGACAGCTCTCGCATCAGATGGCCACCGATGAGGTAACCGGAGATCACGAAGAACACGTCCACCCCGACGTAGCCTCCAGAGAAGCCCGGCACCCCTGCGTGGTTGAACAGCACGAGGGCTATCGCAATGCCTCTGAGTCCCTGGATCGCGTCGTTGACGGCCCTGTCGCTGCTGGAAGCCGGCATGCGGAGAGGCTGGTTGGCGGAGGGCGTCGTGGATTCCATCTGGATGTGGCTGGGCTCGCGGCGCAGGCTCAATGCACTCGGGCGCAACAGGTGCCTCCCGGCGGGTCTCGAACGCTAGCTGAGCATTGATCCCGTTGGGCCACCTTCGATGACGGCGCGCGACGAAAGTCACACGTCGGCGCCGCATGCTGGTTCAGGCGGACCCAGTGCCGAACTTCACGCGAGCCATGGGAGCGCTCACTGACGGTGGCCCGACAATGCGGGCCGCCTTCGGCGGATGGTCCGTCATTCTTGGGAGTCCTGGTCGAGTCCACCATGCGAATCAGCGTCGTCATCTGCACGTGGAACCGGTGTGCCAGCCTGGCCCAGGCCCTGGACTCTCTCGCGAAGGTGGTCGTGCCCAGTGGGTGTGAAGTCGAGACCCTCGTGCTGGACAACAACTCCACCGATCAGACCCACACCGTGGTGTCCGAACGTGAAGCCGCGTGGCCACTCGGTTCGCTGCGCTACCTGTTCGAGGGGCGTCAGGGCAAGCAGTTCGCACTGAACACCGGCATTGCACAAAGCACGGGGCAGCTGCTGGCTTTCACTGATGACGACATCGCGTTCCCGGCGAACTGGCTGGACCTCGCCGTCGAACTGTTCAGCGACTCGGCCATTGAGCTAGCAGGTGGCCGAACCTTGATCGAATGGCAACTCGAGGGCCCTCCCTCTTGGTACCAGAACGACATGCTGGCGATCCTGGCTGGCGTTGATCTTGGCCCGCAGCGTCTCGATCCGGTGCCCCCGCACTACGCCCCCGGCGGGAGCAACATGTTCGTGAGGCGGTCACTTTTCGAGCGGGTGGGGGGCTTCGACGAAAAGCTGTACCGTCACATGGACCATGAGTTCGGGCTCCGATGCCTGAGCCAGGGTGCCCGCGTTGTGTACGAGCCTCGCTTGACGGTCTACGCTCCAGTGGATCCTGCCGTGCTTACGCAGCGCTACTTCCGGCGCTGGTCGTTCAAGGCTGGTTTCGCGCGCAGCGGTGGCGCGGACGCGGTGAAGTCGCGCTGGCCCGAGGTGCCTCTGTGGATGTACCGGCAGATGCTGGAAGACTGGTTCGCGATCCGCAGCCCCTGGCCGCGCCAGTCGGAAGCCGAGCGATTCGGTCGCGAGCTTCGGTTGTGGCGCGTCTGGGGCACGGTCGCCAATGCCTGGCACGCCTTCCTGAAGCCGGCGGACCATGCGGCCTGGGTCAAGCGCCACTCGCAGAAGCAGGCCAATCTGTACTGACATGCGCCGTCCCAGTGTGGTCATCGTCGGCGCGGGGCTCGGCGGGTGCGTGCTGGCCCATGCCCTGAGCGAGACACATGACGTCACCCTGATCGAGCGGTCCGAGCGGGCGGCGGCCGACGGCCGGCGTGTGCTCGACATCGGCAAGCCCGCGGTGCTCGACCCCCATCTGGGCACCGGGCTGGGCGGATCGACGCAGCTCTGGCACAACGGGCTGATCGAGATCGAGCCCCATGTGTTTGCCGCGGACTGGCCTTTCGAGCGGCGGGAACTCGATGGTCACTACGAACGTGCCTACGAGCTGCTCGGGGGTGTGCCTGTCGATCGCGTCCGCCAAGCCCTGGCCGAGCTGAAGCGTCGCCTCCATGCCTCGGGCCTGCCCGAGCTCACCCTGCAGGGCCTCTACTACCCACAGGACCCCGTCAATGTCTGGCAGTCGCTTAGGCTAGAAGGACGGGTCCGGCTTGTGCGTGGCGAAGTCGCGGGCTGGGATGTGGACGGCTCCAGCCGCGTGACCGGGCTTCGTGTCGAGGATGGGCGTGGCGGCGAGTCCGTCCAGGGAGACCTGTTCGTTCTCAGCGCCGGTGGTCTTGGCACGCCGCTGCTGCTGGACCAACTGGCGACCAACGTCACCTTGCCCGGGGTTGGCCACGTGGGACGCCACTACGAAGACCACCCGATGGGCTTCGTCGGCGAGATCCAGGTCGACGTGCCGCTGTACCGACTGTGGAACTTCAAGGCTCCCGGGACCGATGGCAACCTGCGGCTGCTGCTGGTGGTCAAGGTGGGCGACATGGACGTGTCTTTCCAGCTGCGGCCCGCTGCCGCCTTCTACCGCGACCGCACGCGGCAACGGGTGGGCAGCGTGCTCAACGAGCTGCGGCGCCGCCCCTGGGACCCGCGCCTGCTGGTCAGGCTGTTCAGCCACTGGGACGACGTGCTGGACATCCTGTCGTTCCGCTTTGGCATCCAGCTGCCGACGCGCCACTACACCTTGTTGATGACGGCGCAGATGCCGCCGTCCGAGCAGCGGGCGGTGTGGCTGGAGCCCGATCCGCAGACGGGTCGCGAGCGCTGCGTGCGCAACTGGGTGCTGACCGACGAGTACCGCGCGGACCTGCAGCGGTCGATCGACGCCATCCTTCAGGCGCTCGGCCCGGTGCTGAAGGACTCGCGCGTGTTCCCGACCTGGTTCGACGATCTGCGCACCGGTGCGCACCACTCGGGCACGGCGCGGATGTCCCCGACGCCTGCCACCGGCGTCTGTGATTCCCACGGTCGCGTGCACGGCATGAGGAACCTCTATGTGTGCGACGGGTCGGCCATCCCGTCCAGCGGCGTGGCCAACACCGGGCTGACGATCGCCGCGCTGGCGCTGCGCCTGGCGGCCCACCTGCAGCGGCCCGCGGCCGCGGAAGGGGCGGCCCCGTGACGCTGGCGCTGGGGGTCTCGGCCCGCACGCTCAACGCCGAGCACCTGCGCGGCACGGGGCGCTACGTCCAGGAGCTGCTTCGCAACACGCGACCGGGCGACGATGTCCACTGGACGGCCTACGGCCACGACCCGTCGCGCCCCTTCATGGCCCCGGTGCCGTTCTCGGGTCGTGTCGACGTCTTCCCGTTCAAGGGCGATCGATTCGAGCTGTGGGAGCAGCTCGGGCTGCCCCTGCGCCTGCGACGCGGCGGCATCCAGCTGCTGCATTGCGCCGAGAACACGGTGCCGCTGTGGCAGCCCGTGCCCACGGTGGTGACCATCCACGACACCGTGCTGTGGACGGAGAAGCGCCCCACGCGGCTGGACGCGCATTACCTGCACCACGTGCAAGGCCTGGCTTACCGGCGTTGCGCCGGCGTCATCACGATCAGCGAGTCCTCGCGCCGCGACATCGCCGAGCGTTGGCCCTTCCTCGCCGACCGCATCACCGTCATTCCGCACGGCATCGCCGACGAGTTCTTCTCGCCCGACGCCGCGTCCCAGCCCCCCGAGACGCTGCAACGTGCGCTCGGCGCCTCACCGTACCTGCTGTACATGGGTGGGCCGCAGCCGCGCAAGCGCTTTGGCTGGGCGCTGGAGTTGTTGGCGGCCTGCTCGCGCGCCGATGTCCACCTCGTGGCCTGTGGCTTCGGGGCCGGGCACGTGTCGCCCGAGGCTGTCCCGCAGGCCCTGCGCCCGCGGGTCCACTTCGCGCCGTTCGTCAGCGACGCCCAGCTGGTGGCTCTGTATCAGCGCGCGGTGGCCACGGTGTACCCGACGCTGTACGAAGGCTTCGGATTCCCTGCCGTGGAGTCGCAGGCCGCCGGTACGCCGGTGCTGTTCAGCCCGGTGAGCAGCCTGGTCGATCTCGTGGGGCCCATGGCCTGGGCGCTGCCGACCGACGACTTCGGCGCCTGGCGGGCAGGCCTCGAGCAGATCCTGGCCATGCCGGCGCCCACGCGGGCCGAGCGTGCGCAGGACGCCCAGCGCTGGGCCCGGCAGTTCTCGTGGCGCCGCAGCGTCGAGCGCCATCTCGAGGTGTTTCGCGCCATCCTGGCCCGCCGGGGCCCGTGACCCCAGCCGTTCAGGCTGCCCGCGAGAGCCAGGCCCGGGCGAGCAGCTTCCACGCCGGCCAGTGCTGCCAGTCGTAGCGCAGCGCGTCGCGGATCGATTCGCGGGCCCGGCTGACGGCACCGGCCGCCATCTGCGCCGCCGCGAAGTCGCTGCAGGACTTGGCGAGCATCCGCCCCAGGACGCGCCGGTCGACTTCGCGGCCATCTGGCCCCCGATGGCCCCAGCGCGTGATCGCCCGCTCGATCACCTGTCGCCGGTAGTTGGCCGTCGGCGCCGTGCGTGTGATGCTGGCCGGATGCTGGCGATACAAGGCCAGCGGCCGGGGGACACGCCGGATCTCGGTCACCCGTGACATGCGCAACCACAGGTCGTAGTCCTCCCCGACGCGCAAGCCCAGATCGAACAGCCCGACCTCGTCGAAGACCGTGCGGTGCGCCAGCACCGTGCTGGTCCAGACCTCGCAGTCCAGCAGCAGCTCGGGGTAGATCGATCCGCTCGGGCCCTGCCAGCGCGGATCCGTGGCGCTGTCGTTCAACTGTTGCAGCAAGGCGGGTTCCGGCAGCGGCTCCTGGCTCGGCCACACGTACCAGGCCGTGTAGCTCATGCGGCACGCGGGCGCCGCCGCCATGGCCGCGAACTGCGCAGCCAGCTTGCCCGGCAACCAGATGTCGTCGGCATCGCAGAAGGCGATCCACTCCGTCTGCGCTGCTGCGATGCCGGCGTTGCGCGCCGCCGCGACGCCACCGTTGGGCCGCTGCAGCAGCGTCACCGCCGGAAAGTGCTCGGCGATGAAGTCCGCAGACCCGTCCGTCGAACCGTCGTCCACCACGACGGCGTGAACCACGGCACCCTCTTGCGCGAGCACCGCATCGAGCGTGGCCGCGACATAGCGCTTCGCGTTGAAGCACGGGATCACCACCGACACGTGGGGCAGGGATGGCATGGGCTGGATGCGGTTGCGGATCGAGCGCGGGCAGGGTGCTGCGCCTGGGGCCGTCAGCATGCCATCGCTGGCGTGGCGATCGGCCGACGTGGCGCGTTCCCCGTCAGAAAGGTCACGTCGCTGGCGTCGGTCGCCCGGGTCCGAGCATCGATACTCCTCGCCGCCGCCGGCCATCGCGCGTGCAAGTCACTGGAACGGATCGAATGGAGGAGCTGGTGGTCTCGAAGTCAGGCCTGGTTGAGGATCGCCCATGGCCCGCGGGTGCAACGGCCGAACTGGCGGCACCCGTCATCCTGACCTTCGTCGTCGGCACCTTGCTGTCCCAAGTGGTCCAGGCCGTTCTCGTGGGGCACGCCACTGGCCCATGGCCGCTGGTCGTCGGCTTCGCTGCCGGGCTGGCTGTCTGCCGGCGGAGCCCGGCTTCGCCGACGGCTTCCGGCGCTGCGGGCTTGGGTGTGCGGGCCGGGCTGCTCGCGCTGCTCGTGACAGTGGGATGCGTGGGGCTCGCTGCGCTGTTCCGCGACTACTCGCTCGACGGCCAGCAGTATCACCAGCAGGGCGTGCTCGCGCTCTCGCAGGGCTGGAGTCCCTGGAGCTCCCGGCCCTACGACGGGCCGCACGCGATCTGGGTCAACGGTTATCCCAAGGCCGTGTGGCTGTGGGGCGCCGCCTGGGCCGGCGTGCTGCCCACGATCGAGTGCGGCAAGTCGCTGAACCTGCTGCTCGCGGTGTGCGGCGGACTGCTGGCCTACGCTTGGCTCCGCAGCGACCTGGGGGCAGGGCGACGGGTGGCGGGCTCTCTGGCGGCGCTGGCGGGCCTGAACCCGGTGCTGTCCACACAGTGGCTCACGTACCAGAACGACAGCATCATCGGCAGCCTGCTGCTCATCAGCCTGGTTTCGCTGGCGATGGGCGTGATGCGCCTGCGCCAGGGCGGCGCAGCGACGTCGGACGGTGTGTTGACGCCCTGGGTCTGCCACGGCCTCGCGGTGCTGCTGCTGCTGAACATCAAGCTCTCGGGCATCGGCTATGCCGGGCTGCTGCTCGGCATCGGCGCGGCCGCCTTCGCGCTGGCTGGCTCGTGGCGGGGCGCGCGACAGCATGCCGTGGTGACGATGGTCGGCGTGGCGGTGGGCGTGCTCGTCGTCGGCTGGAATCCCTACGTCACCAACGTGCTGCGTCACGGGCATCCGCTGCACCCCTTGGCAGGGGCCGGTAAGGTCGACATCCTCACCAACAACCGGCCGGACGGTGTGGATCGGTACGACCCGGTCAGCCAGTTGTGGCTGTCGGTGTTCTCGGAATCGCACTCCCAGCTGCGCAGCGGCCGGGACGACGCCTTCCGCCCCAAGTGGCCGGGTGTCGTGCACACGCGCGAGCTGAAGCTGTTCACCGCCAAGACCGACATGCGCATCGGTGGCTTCGGCCCCTGGTTCAGCCTGGGCCTGCTGCTGGCGGCCGGCGCATTCGCGCTGGCCTGCCTGCAGGGGCTCCGGGGGCCTCCCTTGGCCCTGGCACTGCTGCTGCCGGCCGCGGCGCTGACGCTCACCCAACTGTTCCCGGAGCCCTGGTGGGCCCGCTACGTGCCGCAGTTCTGGTTGGTGCCGCTGGCCCTGGCGGGTGCGGCCCTGCTGGCCCCCCAGGTCGGCCGGGCGTCGCGGGCGCTGGGTGGGTTGGCGCTGGGGGTGCTGGGCTGCAATGCAGTGCTGGTGGCGGCGCTGTACGGCGCCGGGCACACCGTGCGCGAACTCGACGGCCGCACCCAGCTGGAAAGCCTCGCAGCGCTGTCGGCCGCCCATGGTGAACTGGCCGTCGACTGGGGCGGCGAGCCGGCGCTGGCGCAACGCCTGGCGGCTGCCGGCGTGCGCACACGTCCCGCCGCGGCGAACGAGCCCTGCGCCCACCCGGTCGTCGTGCATGAGTCGTCGGTGCGCGTCTGCCTGCCGGCCCAGGCCGCCAACGCGCACCGCGACGAGTCAGCGTTCGTCGAGCGCATCACGTCCGTGCTGAAGGGAGCCCGTTGAACCGCCAAGCAGCAACCCCGGCCGCCACGTCCATCGCGGCCCCGCGCCCGATCGACGTGCCGCTGGTCGTCGATCTCGACGGCACGCTCACCCCCACCGACACGCTGCACGAAGGCGTGCTGCAGGTGCTGCGCGAGCGGCCTGCCGCCTTGCCCGGCTGCCTGCTGGCCTTGCGCCAGGGACGGGCCCGCCTGAAGCAGGCCGTGGGCGACGCCGGCACCGTGGCGGCCGACGCCCTGCCCTGGCGCGAGGACCTGCTCGAGTACATCCGCGCCGAGCGTGCCCGGGGCCGCCGCATCGTCCTGGCGACGGCCGCCGATCGCCGCATGGCTGAGCGCGTGGCCGAACACCTCGGGCTGTTCGATCACGTGATCGCCAGCTCCGGCACCGACAACCGCAAGGGCGCGGCCAAGCTGGAGGCCTTGCGTGCGGAGGTTGGCCCGCGCTTCGACTACGCCGGCGACAGCAGCGCCGATCTCGCGGTGTGGGCCGGCGCCGAGGGCGCGATCCTCGTCGGCCGTGGCCGGCGCCTGCGTTCGCGGCTTCCGTCGACGGTGACCGTCGTGGCCGAGTTCGGCTCGGCATCAGGTGCGGGTTGGCGCACCTGGGCCAAGGCACTGCGACTGCACCAGTGGCTGAAGAACGGTCTCATCTGGGTGCCGCTGTTCACCGGCGACGTGCAGGCCAGCGCGGGCGTCGTGATGGCGCTGGCGCTGGCGTTCCTGGCGTTCTCGGTGCTGGCCTCGGCCACCTACCTGGTGAACGACCTGCTGGACCTGCCGTCCGACCGTCGCCACGCCCGCAAGCGCGCCCGCCCGATGGCGGCTGGCACGATCTCCATCCCGGCCGCCCTGCTGGCCGCGGCCGCGGGCCTGGCCGCCTGCATCGCGATCTGCAGCCAGCTGCCGCGGAGCTTTGGCCTCGTGGTGCTGGGCTACTGGCTGCTCACCACCGCCTACAGCGCCTTCATCAAGCGTTATGTGCTGCTCGACGTGCTCACGCTGGCCATGCTGTACACGAGCCGCATCGTCGCCGGCGCGGCGGTGCTGTCCATCCTGCTGAGCCCGTGGCTGCTGGCGTTCTCGGCGATGCTGTTCCTGAGCCTGGCGCTGCTCAAGCGCAGCTCGGAACTCGTGCTGATGGAGCGCAGTGGCCGCCCGGGGGCCAGCGGCCGCGACTACCAGGTGGGCGACCTGCCGACGATGACGGCCCTGGGCTCGGCGTCGGCCATGGCGGCCATCGTGGTGTTCTGCCTGTTCATCAGCCAGCCCGCCACGGTGGCGCGGTACGCCACCGCCGGCCTGCTGTGGGTCTCGGCCCTGGCGCTGTCGTACTGGCTGATGCGCCTGTGGGTGAAGACGGGCCGCGGCGAGATGCACGACGATCCGCTGGTCTACACGCTGCGCGACGCCGGCTGCCGGTGGACGCTGGCAGCCCTCGTCGCCAGCACGCTGCTGGCCCGGTTCATCGTGCTGCCGACCCCATGAACGTCATCCTCCTGGCCATCCTCAGCATCGGCATGTCGGTGCTCGCCCAGTTTGCGCTGCGGGCCGGCATGTCCCGGTATGCGGCCGTGCAGCACCTGGAGCCGGTGTGGCACTTCGCGCTGAAGCAGCCGATGCTGTACCTGGGCTTCCTGCTGTATGGAGCCTCGGCCGTGGTGTGGCTGGGTGTGCTGGCGCGGTGGGAGGTGTCCAAGGCCTACCCGATGGTCGGCCTGGGCTTCGCGCTGACCGTGCTGGTGGGCTACCTGCTCGGCGAGCAGGTCGGGCTGACCCGCGCCCTGGGCGTGCTGCTCATCTGCGCCGGCGTGGTGCTGGTGGGGCGCAGCTGACCGGCCACCCCGCACGGGCGCCATGGCTCCGTGCAGCCGGTCACGGGGGTGGGGTGCCCGGCGCCCGGACAATCGTCGGTTGCGGTTCACCGCCCCACGGCGCACCCATGGTGTGCTCCTGACCACTGCCTGGAATCCATGACCCCGACCCGTTCCTCGATGCCCCCGGTGCCCGCGGCGCCCAGCTCGGGCATCGCGCGGTGCGCCGTCACCGGAGCGGGTGGCTTCATCGGCAGCCGCCTGATGCAGCGATGGCGCACGCAAGGCCGCCGCGACGACGTTGCCCTCGTCCGGCGCGCGGCCAGCGCGCAGCCGATGCGCGACGCCGGCCAGCGCGTGGCCCTGGCCGACCTGCTGCAGCCCGCGACGCTGGGGCCGGCGCTGCAGGGCTGTGACGCCGTTGTCCACCTGGCCCATGGCGACGACGGGCCGCGCGCCACGCGCCACCTGCTCGAAGCCCTGCCGCGCGCGGGCATCCGCCGGCTCGTGCACGTCAGCACGATGGCGGTGCATGGCCCGGCACCGGGGCCGGAAGCGGCCGTCGAGCAGACCGCTGTGATCTCGCGCTACGGCAACGACTACTGCGACTCCAAGGCCGAGCAGGAGGAGCTGGTGCAGGCGGCGCAGCGGCGCGGCGACATCGACTGCACCATCCTGCGGCCCACCATCGTGTACGGGCCGGGCAGCGCCTTCGTCTCGCTGGTGCTGGACGAGGCCCGGGCCGGCCAGGTGCATCTGGTCGACGACGGCGAAGGGCTGTGCAACGCCGTCTACGTGGACGACGTCTGCGCGGCCGTCGATGCCGCGCTGCAACGGCCGATGACCGGTGAGGCCTGCTTCATCAACGGCGACGATGTCGTGACGTGGCGCCGCTTCATCGAGGCCTTCGTGGCCGGCAGTGGCGCGTCACCGGGCTATGTGGCGCTGAGCGCGCGCGAGGCCCTGGCCTGGTGGCAGCGCCAGCCGTCGGCGGTGCCACCCGGCCTGCCGCGCCGGGTGCTGAACAAGCTGCGCCGGCTGGCCGGATGGCGGCCTCCGCCGCCGGCGTACCCGCCGCTGGGCCGCATTCAGCGCGAGACCCTGACCGTCGCGTTCCGCAACGACAAGGCCAAGTCACTCCTGGGCTGGGCGCCGCGCGTGGGCTTCGACGAAGGCGTTCGCCTGACGCTGGCCGAACTGGCGGTGCCCCGGTGAGGCAAGCCCAGGCCACCCCATGACCACCGTCCGCCGGGCCCTGCTGCTGTCCTTCGTCGAGCGCTACCTGATGCTGGTGGTGGCGCTGGCGAGCAACCTGCTGCTGGCGCGGTTGCTGACGCCCGAGCAGATCGGCGTCTTCTCGGTGTCGCTGGCCGTCATCGCCGTGGCCCAGGCGGTGCGTGACTTCGGCGTGGGCAACTACCTGATCCAGGAGACCGAACTGGGGCCGGAGAAGGTAGCCACGGCGTTCACGATCTCGCTGGCCATCGGACTCACGCTGTTCGCGCTGGTGGCCCTGCTCGCGTCGGCCATCGCGGCCTGGTACGGCGAGCCCCGCATGGCGGTCACGCTGCGCATCGTCTCGCTGAACTTCCTGATGATGCCGTTCGGCACCGTGTGCCTGTCGCTGCTGCGGCGCAAGATGCAGTTCCGGCTGGCGATGATCGCCAACCTGGTGGCCAGCGTGGCGGGAGCGGTCACCTCGGTGCTGCTGGCCTGGCTGGGTGTGGGCGAGAACAGCCTGGCCTGGGGTGGGGTCGTGAGCCAGGGTGGCGCCGCGGCCATCGCCTGGTGGCTGGTTCGCGCCGAACTGCCGCTTCGCGTGTCATGGACACGGTGGCGCGAGATCGCCCGCTTCGGCGGAATGAGTTCCGCCTCCGGCATCATCACTTCGGTGTCGATGGACGCCAACGATCTGGTCGTCGGCAAGGTGCTCGGCTTCGAGCCGGTGGCCATGCTGAGCAGGGCGCAAGGCCTGTCGTATCTGGTGCACCGCGACCTGCTGGGTGCGGTGCGCAACGTGGCCTTGCCCGCGCTGTCGAAGGCGCACCGCGAGGGCGCCGATCTCGGCGCACAGTTCACACGGGGCGTGGCCAACCTGACCGTGCTGGCGTGGATCTGCTACGGATGGCTGGCGTGCTTCTCGCTGGAAGCGGTCTCGTTGCTCTATGGCAGTCAGTGGCTCGAAGCCGTGCCGCTCGTGCCGGTGTTCTGCCTCGCTGGCGCCCTGGGCGCCATCAACGTCATCACACCCAATCTGCTGATCGCTGTCGGCGCCGTTCGCACGATGATGCTCCTGGATCTGTTCCTGCAGCCGCTGAGGCTTGCGCTGATCGCCGCGGCGGCGATCTGGTTCGGAACGATCGAAGCTTGTGCCTGGGCATTCTGTCTGGCAGCAGCGGTGTCGGTGCCGGCGTTCTGGGTGGCCAAGCGGAACAAGGTTCGTGAAGACGGCAGCCATGTCCTTCGACTGGCAGGACGCTCGCTGCTCGTCGCGGTCGTGACGGTGCTTCCGGCGTTCGCCACCGCGACCGCGTATGGTCTCGACCGCTCGCAACCCCTGCCGATCTGGATGACTCTGTTGTGTGTCCTGATCGGATTGGTCCTGGGCGGGGTCACGCTGTTCTGGACGCAGCACCCGTTGTCGCAGGAGCCCCCGGTCGCCGAGCTTCGCAACAGGCTCCTGCGAAGAGCCGCCGAATGAACGGATGGATCGGATGCCGTTGGACCGGAACTGGCCGCCGCTACCGCGTGCGCCACGAATGGATCGGTGCGGCGGTCGCCTGACCCGTCGCCTGGATCAAGTGAGGACTCTATGAACCCCATTGCTGCCGTCGACCAGCGACGAATGCGCGTTGCCTATGTCCTGAAGTCCTTCCCGGAACCGAGCGAGACCTTTGTTGCCGATGAGATCGCCTCGCTCGACCAGGCATCCGTTGATCCCGCTGTCCTGCACGTGTATGCAGGCGATACCCGCGTCGTGCACCCGAGTGCGAAGGCCGTGCTCGATTCCGGACTCGTGTTTCGACTGGGGCAGGCGTCCAAGTTCGAGGCTCTCAGGGCCCTGCTGGCGCTATTCGCGAACTCGCCCTGGCGCACGCTGAGCGTGCTCTTCAAGGCCTTGGGCCATCGGGACCGCTGGTGCTTCGTCCAGTCGTTGCCGCCAGCCATCTGGTGCCTGCGCCATCGAGTGGATCACCTGCATGCGCACTTCGCCGACGTGAACCTCCTGTACGGTGCGTGCGTCGCGGCCTGGCTCGATATCCGCTACTCGGTCACGACCCACCGCTACGACATCCTCGACGATCCCTTGGACGTCGACTCGGCTGCCGAACTCTTCAAGCGCGCGGCCGCGGTGGTGACGATCAGCGAATTCAATCGGCGCCACATGGTGCAGAAGTACGGATTGGACGCGTCGCGTGTACAGATCGTGCACTGCGGTGTCGATCTGAGCCGTTTCTCGTACGTGGCGGGCCGACCACGCCAGGATGGCGAAGCGCTCAAGCTCCTGAACGTGGGACGCCTGGTGCCCATCAAGGCGCAGGATGTCCTGTTGCGCGCGCTGCACATCGTTCGCCAGCGAGGCGTTCGATTCCACCTGGACGTGATCGGAGGTGGGGAACTCCTCGCGCAGCTTGAAGCGCTGTCGAGTTCTCTCGGGCTCAGCGACTGCGTGCGGTTCCTGGGGGCCCAGCCCGAAGCCGTGGTCCGGAAGCACCTGGTGGGCGCCCACGTGTTCGTTCTGTCGTCACGGTCCGAAGGGCTGCCGGTAGCCTGCATCGAGGCCATGGCGGTGGGTACACCCGTCATCGCCACCCGGATCTTCGGGATCCCCGAACTGGTGGAAGACGGCCACAGCGGCCTGCTCGTGCCTCCAGATGATCCAGTGGCGCTGGCCGAGGCCATCGTGTGGGCCGTTGAGCATCGGACGGCCTTGGATGACATGAGTCGAGAGGGTCGCCGAAAGGTCGAGGCGGGTTTCGATCGCACTGTCTGCACGGCAGAGCTCACCCGCCTGTGGCGCGACGCTCACCCGGCCTGACCCGAGAGACATCCATGAAGCGCGCAGAGGATTGGATCCCGACGAAGTTTGTGCATCGAGGGGGCAGGCTGTCAGCCAGCCTGGATCCGGACGCCGTCTCTCCGGCGTCGCGCTTCAACGTCGACTTGCTGGCGGCGGCCCTGGAGCGTGCGCTCTCCGAGCATGCGTCCGGGCGCATGGTCGATCTGGGTTGTGGCACCGTGCCGCTGTACGGTGTCTACCGTTCACTCGTCCAGGACGTTCTGTGCATCGACTGGGACAACTCGTCCCACGAGTTGCGGCACGTGGACCAGGTGGCTGATCTGAACAAGCCGCTGGCGTTGTCGCCTGCGAGCTTCGAGACTGCCTTGCTCAGCGATGTTCTGGAACACATCGCCGAGCCCGGTTCTCTACTGCATGAGATCCGGAAGGTCCTCGTACCCGGGGGCAAGCTGATTGGATCGGTGCCGTTCATGTACCGTCTCCATGAAGAGCCCCATGACCACTATCGCTATTCGCGCCACGCGCTTTCGAGGATGGCGGGCCAGGCTGGATTCGCGGTGAAGACACTCGAGCCGTACGGGCTGGGCACCGATGTTCTGTTCGACCTCATCGGAAAGCTCCTGGTTGGGGCTCACTGGCGCTGGGGTTCAAGCTGGGCCGGTTGGTCCCATCGATTGGGTCACCGGGTGAGGGGCTCGCGACTGGGCCGGCACTTGAACAGAAACCAATCGAGCCTGCCACTCGGCTACATCTTCGTGTTCGAAGCAGTGTGAATGCGCCGGTGACGAGCCTGGTGCGGCAGTGGTGCCGCAGGCGCTTAGCCGGACGCGTTCAGTTCCGTCCGCTCGAAGCTCCTGCAGACGGGTCTCGCTGAGCGAGGCGTTGCTTGTAGGTCTGCGCTGCCCACTGCCGCGCACGGAGCATCCAGCCGATGGGGTGTGCCGGTCGGATGGCCTCGATGCCCCAACGCTCGCGCCGCGCGCCCATCCAACTCTTCTTGTAGGGATCGTCGCCGATCAGGTAGTCGACTTCATCGACGCCGTCGATGTCGATCACATGCTGCATCAGCTTCGCCGTGAGTGCCGTGCCGGGCGACAGCTGCTTGAATGCTTCGTCATAGGCGACCTTGTAGATCTCGGCGCGACGGTCCGTCACGATCCAGAGCTGAGCGGCAATGGCCTGTTCGCCCAACCAGACCACGCCCAAGCGCAGCGTGCCCTGGCGCGCGCACAGGTTGATGAGTTCGGGAACGAAGCTCGCAAAGGGCTCCGGCTTCTTCCAGCTCTGCGCGTAGACGTGTTCGTAGGCCCGGATGCCGGCAGCGAGGCTGTCGCCGCCGGTCAGAACCTCCACGCGGCCACCCTCGGTGACGATGCGCTGGGTCATGCGCTTGATGGTGCTGCGCACCTTGCCATCGCGGCTGGCCAGGTATCGGTCCCAGCCCCCGTCGACCCGCAGGTACCAGTTGCCGAAGCTGAAGTAGCGTTTCGTCCGCCAACCCGCCAGCTGGAAGGCCTGCTCCAGCATGGCGAAGGCCGGGCTGTCGGTGTCCATCGGCGCCAGTTGCAGTTGGCACAACATCGGGTGTCGGCGCGCCAGCAGGTGCAGACCGGCGGCCAGGTCACCGGGTGTGGCCGTGGGTGCCAGGGCCGGCTGGTACAGGCAGCTGTAGAAGTTGGCCAGCGCCGCGCCGGTCAGGCTTGCCACGTGGGCCGGCAGCAGCAACGGCAACACCGCGCGGCAGTCGCCAGGCGCGCCGATGACCAGGTAGCCCACGCGGGGGTCGCCTGGGAACACCGTGCGCTCCAGCAGCTGGTACCAGTCCGAACCCATCTGCACCGATCGGCACAGGCGGGCCGTGCCTTCCAGCAACCCCCGGGCTTCGTCGCTCAACTGGGCGACCGACGTGACGACGGTGGCAGGGGGCCGTGAGCGACCCGGCGACGACAAGGACATCATGGAATCCGTGGCAGGGGCGTGGGGTCGTTCGAAGGCATCGACGCGTGCGGTTCCGGCCCGGCGGCTTGCCGGGCCGCAGCCACGATGCGGGCGATGTCGCCAGGCCCCAGGCTTTGGTGGCACAGGAACTGCACGACGTTGCGGCTCCACGGCCCTCCATGGTCGTCGGGCAGATCACGAACGCCGGGCCAGCGCGTGTCCCAACGGAAGACCGGTGCACCGGCCGCCCGCAGGCGCCGGTAGAACCCTTCGGGCTCGTCGATCCAGAGCGGATACACGTAGGGCGCCGGCCCGGCCACCCCCGGCCGCAAGGGCCTGCATCCCGGCAGTCCGGAGAGGCCGGCCGCCAGCTGCTCCCAGTTGTGCCGGCGCTGCGCACCGAGGCGGGCCCGCGAGACCGTTTGGCACACCCGGCGCGCCAGGGTACCCGGTTGGTGGTCGCTCCGCCCCATGTCACAGCCCGCCAGCGCCGCGGCGGTGTCGAGCGAGACCGGCGTCGCGTCGCCGGCCGGTGGCGTCGGCGTCTCCGCGGCCCCGGATCCGCGTGATTCGATGGCGCGCAGCAGACTGCCGATCAGGGGCAGGTGCCCGGCCCGCGCCGAAGCCAGCAGTAGGCGCGCCGCGGTCCTGCCGATCGACGGACCGGCGCCGAGGGGATCCATCGGCAGTGCCCGGGTTGCGGATGCCAGCAGGCCGGCCTCGTCGATCGGAAAGAACTTGGTCAGGCTGGCTATGGCAAAGTCGCCCCACGCCCCGATCGGGCGCTCGCCCGCCTGGCCGAAGAACGTGTGGGCGCAGTCCTCGATCAGCGCGACGCCGTGCGCATCGCACCAGCGTCGTTCGGCAGCCAGCGACCTGGCGGTGCCGAAGTAGTGCGGCACGATCAGGGCCAGCGAGTCCCGCGCCGGCGTGCCTGCCAGTGGGTCCAGCAGCGGCGCGCCATCCCGGCCGATGGCATAGAACAGCGGCTGCGCACCGGCGGCCACCACGGCGGCGGCCATCGTGGGGCAGTGGTAGCTGGGCACGAGCACCGAGCGGCGCCCTGTGCCGGCCGCCATCAGCATCAGCACGGCGTGCTTGAGCGCCGCCCGGCCACTGCTGTGCCAGCGCAGGTTGGGCAGGTCGTCCACCGCAGGGCTGTCCAGGCGACGGCGGCCCCACCACGTGCCGGCCTGGATCACGGGGCTGCGTGGCAGCGCAGCGGTGAGCGGCATGGTCAGGCCCCCGCCAGGCTGAACGCGACGCGCCTCAAGGGCGGGCCGCGCTGCCGGCGCCGCTGGCGGCCACGGCCGCTGCAGGCGGGCTCTCGAGCCACTTGCCGTCGCGCCGCAGGCGCTGCTCGAGCGGCGAGTTGGCAAAGCCGAGTGCCAGGGCCTGGCGCCCGGCCTTCTGGGCGATGTCATCGAGGGCCAGTTCCGCGGCGACCAACCCGGCGTTGTGGACGGACAGCGGGTTGTCGGCTGCCTCGCTGAGCACGTACTCGAGCTGACGGCGCGCCGTGTCCTTGTCGCCGCGCCGGCCTGTGAACTCCGCGTACATGGAGCGAACGATGAAGTCGTTGGGCGCGAAGCGGATGGCGCGGTCGAAGTAGCACACCACGTCGTATTCCATGTCAGGCAACTGCATCCGGTTGAGTCGCCGGCTCCAGCGCACGATGGAGGCCAAGGCGCGGTGGTGGTTGGGCGACGCGTGCAGGACGTAATCGATGTCCTTGCCCAGGATGCCGGTCGATCCGCGCACCAGCGTCTCCACAGCCGGGGTGAAGTGGGCCACCTCGACGATCTGGAGCCTGCCCTTCTCGGTGCGGTAGTCATAAGGGCCGTAGTGCATGCCCCGGAGAGGGCCGCATCGATTGACCACGTCTGCCTGGGCAAACGCCGCAGGCGCCCCCACCAAGGCGCCCGCGACGGCCAAGAGACCTGCGATATACGCAACGCGCCACTCCGCTGTGTTCACGACGTCGTCCCTTCTTGCATGACCCATTGGCTGAGCCAGGTGCCCATCTTCTGCTCGAACGCTTGCTGTGCCCCTGGCGTGGCGAGTGTGTGGTCAGCGCCCTCCAGGCGGCCAAAGGTCACCCGCGAGTGCCTGCTGGCCTTCTGCCAGGCGGGTTGGCGCTGGACAGCAGCCTCGAACTCCTGCGCCGTCAGGTCCTCGGTGCAGGTGACGAAGAGAACAGGCCGCGCGAAGCGTTCCAGGCCCGCCAGCATGCGCTGCCGATAGTCTGCAGGCGTCAGAGAAGCACCCGAAGGGCGCTGGCTGGCGCCGCGCGACTGCCGCCAGGTCAGCCACAGCCCTTGGAGCGCCTTCAAGCCCAGGCGCCCTGTGAACAGCTGCTGCCAGGCCGCCACCGACAGAACCCGCCGCAGGTAGTAGTGTCGCAGCTGCGTGCTGGCCAGCGAGTCGGCCGATCGCAACCACGGGTTGAGCGCACAGATGCCCAGCACGCGCGTGTCCGGGCGGGAGGCGGCCTGCATCAGCGCGGCCGACGCGCCGTCGCACAGCCCGGTCCAGACGATAC
>JACCDR010434053.1_pt1 | contig 21597 bp, 22 predicted proteins | sample 7446431 | NCBI WGS metagenome assembly JACCDR01 (sample SAMN15323443, study PRJNA562643) | freshwater metagenome | isolation source: river surface water | place: USA:Blue River Watershed | collected 2017-08-17 | reverse complement strand
GAATCTGGCTCAATCTCGGACATTATCAAAAAACTCTTTGGGGAAATTATGTTTCTGAAGCCGATGGAATGACTTTCTTTGCCGCTCAAGACGGAAAAAATAATCCTGAAGCTGAACTGGAAGCTACTATTCGTGGTTTTTTTTCAGCTACAAAACGTGATCTTGGCAAAGACCAACCACTTCAAAGCATGAGATGCCAATACCCCGCTCGTTGGATATTTCTTTCGCAAAGTCTTTCTATTTCAGAGAGTGAAATTCCGACGCAAAATTGCGAAGAATTTGAAAAATTCAAAACTCGGAGCCAAGCCAGCTCTGTGACCATCGTGTTTGCTTCTTACAATGTGAACAATCCCTCATCTACTTTTGGACATTCATTGATGCGTTTGAATAAAAACGCCACCAAGAGTCCTCTTTTAGATTTGGGGGTCAACTATGCGGCAAATCCCACCACTGACAATGGATTACTGTATGCCGTTTTTGGCATGACTGGAGTTTTTCCAGGTACTTTTGCAGCCTTGCCTTATTTTTACAAAGTTCGCGAGTACAGCGATTTTGATGCCAGGGAACTTTGGGAATACGATCTCAATCTCGCCCAAAGCGAAGTCGATATGCTGGTGGCCCATTTGTGGGAATTAGGATTTACCTATTTTGATTATTATTTTTTTACTGAAAATTGCTCCTACCACCTTCTCGCGCTTTTAGATGTTGCAGCTCCAAGGCTGGAGCTGATAGATCGCACGAGATACTGGGTGATCCCGGCTGACACAATTAAAACTATCACCAGAACTGAAGGACTTTTAAAGAGCGTTGTCTTTCGTCCTTCATTGGATCGTACTTTGAGATTCAGACTGACAAAGCTTGAAGAAACGGGCGATGAAAAATTTTATTTTGCCATGGCAAAGGATTTTGATTTATCTCATATCCCCGATAACATTCCTGGCGAGAGAAAAGCTCAGATTATCGACGCTGCTATTGATCGATTTGATTCTCTTTATTTTTCAGAGCTTGTCAGCGAAAATGCCGAGATCAAAGCTAAAAAGAATAAATTACTGATTGCTCGAAGCCGTCTTCCAAGCGCCGAGGAAATTCGCATTGAACCCAAACCCGATGACCAGCCTCATCTTTCTCATGATTCAAGTCGCTGGGGTTTCACCCATCTTCGGTCTAAAGAAGGAGCTTCCCGCTTTGAAATTCAAAGACGTTTAGCTCTTCATGATTATTTAGATCCCGTGGATGGTTATCCGGAAACAGCCAAAATTGAATTTTTTAATTTCACGCTGAGCGGTTCTTGGGACAAAACTGATTTCTATCTTAAGAGCATTCATTTCATGTCTGTGCAAACAACTAAGCCTGTCACAAGTCTCGAAGTCCCCGTTTCTTGGCAAGGTCGTTTTTCTTTGGAGAAAGTGAATGATGAAAGATGTGAAATGTGTCTCGCTGGCGTGGCGACGGGTGGAGCTGGTCTGACGGTAGGAATTTTTGGAAATACTTTTGCTTATTTAATGGGAACAGCTGGTTTAAAAACGGCTCCTGATTTTAATCGTCATAAATGGACATTAGAAGGCGGACCCCTTCTGGGTCTGAGAACTATTTTCTACCCTAACCTGCTCTTTCATTTAGAAACCGGAAAATCATGGATTCTTAATTTTGATCAACCCGTCGCAAATACCACGGCTCGATTAAGATGGGCCCCGAACCTCAAGTGGAGTATGGAGGTCGGATATCGTGAAGAGCTCAAAGCTCACCAATATCTCGGATCTCTTTATTATTATTTTTAAAATGAAATACATTTTACTCTCCTTTTTTCTTTTATTCACCACAGCCTGCTCGAGCATCTATTATTATCCGATCAAGAACCAGTACTATGTCGAGGCTGAAAAATTAAAACCCAGTCCTGAAACTGTTAGGTTCAAATCAACGGATGGCACTGAATTAGAGGCTTGGTATTTCAAAGCTGAGATAAAAAATCCTAAAGCTTTGATTCTGCATTTTCATGGAAATGCTCAAAACCTTTCAACTCATTTTGGTTTTCTGTGGAATTCGGCCAAGCTCGGTTATGACTATTTTATTTTTGATTACCGCGGTTATGGGAGATCCCAAGGTGAACCTACGCCCGCCGGTGTTGTCGAAGATGGGATAGCGGCTCTTCTTTGGGCTCAGGCCAAAGCCGAAGAAAGAAAAATTCCTTTGATCGTCTTCTGCCAAAGCTTAGGCGGGGCGATTTGCATGAAATCTCTTTCTCACAAAAACGAGATCAATCCCAAAGCTCTTGTTATTGACTCTAGCTTTTCATCCTACCGCTCTGAAGCTCGCACCGTGGCGGCCAGTAGCTGGATCTTATGGCTCTTTCAGCCGCTTGCCTGGCTGATCGCTGACAATTCCCAGGCTCCCCAAGATGATCTCCCTTTTTTGAAAGCTCAGAATTTTCTCGTCGTCCACGGTGAAGACGATCATGTTGTCGATATTCAGCACGGAAAGAAGATTTTTGAAAAATTACCAGAGCCTAAAGAACTTTGGATTATACCGAATGGCGTTCACACCGATTTCTTAGTTCGACCTGACAAAGAATACGCTGTTAAATTCTATGCATGGCTTGAAAGAATTTTAAAATAATTTTTTAACGGACTTCACTTTTTGCGAAATTTTTCCGAAAAGATCTTTGCCTGAAGAGTTTTCCATCCATATTTCAATGGTGTCTCCAGCTTTCATAAACGGAGTCTCGATTTTTCCCTGATTGATTTGTTCCAGCATTCTCTTTTCAGCTAAACAACTAGAACCCTGAGAAATATCTTCATTGGCTACTGTTCCACTGCCAATCAATGTTCCTGCTGCCAAATTTCTGGTTCTCGCTGCGTGTGCAATCAATTGACCAAAATGAAAATGCATTTCTCCCGCATTGGCTTTGCCAAAAAACTGACCATTGTATTTAACGTGCAAAGGAAGGTGAACTCTTCCATCTTTCCAAGCTGAACCCAATTCATCCACAGTGATCGCAAACGGAGAAAGAGCCTTTGTTGGTTTGCTTTGAAAAAAACCGAAACCCGCTGCTAATTCTTCAGGGATAAGACCCCGCAATGAAACGTCATTAATCAGAACAATAAGACGAATGTGCTTAAGAGCTTCTTCTGGAGAGATCCCCATTGGAACGTCATCGAGAATGACACCAACTTCGGCTTCAAAGTCAGTTCCGTGCATGAAATCAATCTGAGGAATATCTTCAGTCGGAGCCAAGAACTGACCGCATTCAGCTTGGTACATCAACGGAACGGTTTTCAAAGTCTCAGGCAATGGAGCATTTCTTGCCATTCTCACCAATTTGATATGATGGATAAAAGCGGAACCGTCAGCAAAGAGCCAAGTTCTCGGAAGGACAGAATGAAGATCTTCTATTTTTACTGGAAAAGAATTTGCCGCTTTTCCCGCTTTTAAATCTTGATCTATTTTTTCAAACTGTGATTGGTAACGAGACCAATTCTCTAAAGCGACACGTAAATGAGGAACAAGCGTATCGACCTTTACGGCCGTTTGATGATCTGGACTGACCATGCAGAGAATTCCATCACGATTTTCTTTAGATTTCAGTGTCGCAAATTTCATAGAGCTCTTCTCTTTAACTGAATTATTCGAAATAAACTAAAAGATTGGCACCAACAGTTTTTAGGTTGGAAACATTTTTATCAAGGCCGCCTGAATGATATTCGTAATAAAGCTCTCCACCCATTTGTGAAGCAAAACGAAAGCTCACGCCCAGCTGCCAAGGATAAATAACGGAATCTACGTTCTGCGCTCCACAAGTTCCTGAACCTGAACAAGTCATTTCTTTTCCCTGATTAAAAGCAATGACTGGACCTGCAAAAACGCCTGCGATGTCTGTGAATCGAAAAAGAATCGTCGCTGGAATATCGACATAGGTAAAATTCAAGTCGACATTCCCTTGATTAGTCGGACCTACCGTGACCTGCCGACCAGCAATGATAATCCCAGTGCGTAAAGCCCAAGGATGCATCAGTTCCAAGGTCGCCAAAGCTCCTGCCTGATAACTTGTTTTACTGCTCACTGAAGCATTGTTAAGACTCGTTTCTGCACTGCCTGAGCGAAGACCGCCCAGCAGTGCAAATTCATTATCCGCTGATGCGGAAAAGCTAAACCCAAGAGCGATACAGACAATCAGTAAAATAATCTTCATCGTTTACTCGAATGTATAAAGAAAGTTGGCACCAACTGTGCGCGAATTTTTTAAACTGTCTTTCCAGAACTCAGAAGAAGTCATTTCGTAATAAAGTTCAGCTCCCATTTGTGGAGCAAATTTAAAGCTCACGCCGAACTGAATTGGCAGAATCATAGACTCTGGATTTTTGATATTTCCACAACCGCCTGTTGTTTTACATTCCTTAGAAACTAATAAAGAAACCACGGGTCCTGCGAAAACTCCGGCATAATCTGCAAACTTGTACATCAAGGTGACTGGAATATCGACGTAAGCGATATTCAAATCCGTCTCAGTCGTACCCACCGAAGTTTGATAATTTCGTTGGTTGTAGAGAAATCCTGAGCGGAATTGCAAAGCCTCGTTCAAATCCATAAATCCGAGAACACCAAGGCCGAAGCTCGTTTTTGAATTCACGTTCACACCATTAGCGACAGCATCGGCAGAATTCGATCTAAATCCCAAAACGGCCGCAAAATCATTCGCCATTGCCATTTGACCTATCAATAAAACAAGAACACTAAGAATTGCTTTCATATTGAAAACCTCCAATTTATAATAACGTGACTAGACTTTAATCTGTTCGAAGGAAGGGTTCCATGTCTGACTTAGTGCTCTACAGTTATTTTCGCAGCTCGACAGCTTACCGAGCTAGAATCGCTTTGCACCACAAGGGACTTCAGTTCGAATACAGACCTGTTCATCTCTTGAATAATGGTGGAGAACAGCACACGGCCGAGTATCGCAAATTAAACCCCGCCGGTGAAGTTCCCACACTGATTCATCATGGAAAAGCGATTGGCCAGAGCATGGCCATCATTCAGTACTTGGACCAAGTTTTCCATGAGAAGCCTCTGTTTCCCTCCTCTCCTTTTTTTAGAGCCCAGGTTATGCAAGTTTGTGAGGGCATCAATTGTATGCATTCTCTGACAAACCTGAAAGTCACGCAGAAGCTGGAGAAAGAATCTCAGTTTTCAGAAGAGGCGAAGAAACAATGGATTCATCATTGGATGAATCAAATCCTTACGAGTACTGAGAAACTGATCAGCAATACTGCGAGAACTTATTGCTTTGGTCATGAAATCACAGCGGCCGATGTCTTTCTAGTCCCGCTCGTCTTTTCAGCCAAAAGATTCGAAGTAAATGTTTCTGCCTATGAAACGATTTCTAAGGTGGCTGAGAATTGTCTTAAATTGGATTCTTTTAAAAAAGCTCATCCCATGAATCAGCCTGATACCCCGGCCGAATTAAAAAAATAATCAGTTACATGTGTGGGAAAAAGAGAAAGCTCCACTTATCGATTACAGGAACATAGAGAAATACTAGAACGCTCAAGTTCACCCACATAAAGAAGGCGAGCCATCTCTGCTCTCCTTTTGATTTAAAGTAGCGATAGAATTCTTGCAAAAGTTTATACGCAAAAGGCAATACGGCTAAAATATAAATCCAGCTCGCTTGAACAAACCAAGGTGAAGCCACGGCCGTAATAACATATAGAAAAGTCCACAATCCCATATGGTACAGAGTTTTTTCCACTCCCAGGGCTGCCGGCAATGTGGGAACTCCGCCCAGGCGATAATCTTCTCTGTACTTCATCGCCAAGGCCCAGAAATGCGGCATTTGCCATAAGAAGAGAATTAAAAATAAATAGACTGAATCCATTTTGAAAATACTGGGATCATTTGCTGCATAACCTATAGTGACAGGCAATGCTCCTGGAAGAGCTCCAGGGATGGCTGCGAAAATCCATTTTGGCTTCCACCAATAGGTGTAAACCACATTGTATAAAATCACTGTGACCCACCCCAGAAGGCCAGCCGTTTCTGAAGTTTTAAATAAAAGATCAGAACCAATAAGCAAAAAAGCTCCCGCTAAAATGCCCGCAGCCGCCGGCTGAATTTTTCCCGAAGCGATGGGTCTTTTCTGGGTTCGAGGCATTAAGCGATCGATTTTATATTCTTGTAATTGGTTCAGAGCCAGACTGCCTGAACTGAGGAAAAATAAACCACCGATAAGCTGAATGAAGTGTTGCCACAGAAACGGATTTTCGATGGCAAAGCTGGTGGCATATCCCGCAACACCAGCTAAGACGACAAAGATCACAATGCCAAATTTGGTAAGGTCGGCGTAAACCCTAAACATCTACAACGTCGATGTGAAGGCGACTCGAGTCCAAATATCTAAAGCGCAGAATAAGAACATAAGGGCCAGAGTAACGAAAGCGATCGAAAAAATAATTCGATTCGATTTTTCGTCGTATTTCAAACCCATAAAGTAAGCCATCACCAACATCGCTTTAATGAAAGCAATCAAGAAAGCTACTGGCGCTTCCCATGCTCCCAAATGCATTTGAGCAGCACCGACCGTGATCGCTGTTAACACCAAAAGGGCGATACAAACTTTACTGAGAAGAGCAAAAGGAATGACGTGATGCTCATTATGATTATTTCCCATGAAACTCTCCTATTTGATCAAATAAAGTAAAGGGAACAAAAAGATCCAAACGAGATCGACGATATGCCAAAAAATTCCCACACCTTCTACCGGAGTGAAATAATGAGGATTAAATTCACCACGAAGATGACGGATCAAAACCCAAGTAATGAGTAACATTCCGCAAAGAACGTGAATTCCGTGCAAACCCGTCATTGCGAAATAAAATCCAAAATACATTCCCATGTTATGAGCAATGGATTCTGGATGATTAAAGAATTTCCCTGGCAATAATCCATCATGAAATTTATGTGAATATTCGAGATATTTAATAACCATGAAAATTCCGCCGCAAACAATCGTCGTGATCAGAGCCGCAGTCGCCTTAGAATTCTTACCCACTTGGATAAAGTGAATTCCTAAAGCCATTGTCCAAGAGCTCGCAATCAGCACAACTGTATTAATCGACCCCATTTTCCAATCCAAGTGGCTTGCGCCCTCAGCAAAAGTCGCCGGGTAAAGAGCGTGCATTAAGAAATATCCAACGAAAAGACCGCCGAACATCACAACCTCTGTCACCATGAAAAGCCATATGCCTTCTTTTGATGAAAGAAATTCGTGCATAGCATCTTTAAAGTGATGCGCGAAATGATGATGTTTGTGTCCGCTTACTGCATGACTATCTGTACTCATAAGGCCCCGCTGTCACGATTGGTTCGACATCGAAATTATGGTGTGGAGGAGGAGACTGGATTGTCCACTCCAAAGTTTTTGATCCCCATGGATTCTCAGATGCTTTCTCGCCGCGGAAAATGCAATCGAGAATGACATAAAGAGAAATTAAAAATCCCGAAGCAATAAGCCAAGAGCCCAATGTCGAAACTTTGTTTAAAGATTCATAGGCCGGAAGATAATCGAAATATCTTCGTGGCATTCCCATTGCGCCCAATACGAACTGTGGGAAGAACGTCACGTTGAAGCCGATGAAGGTCAGTACGAAAGTGAGACGAGCCAGTCCTTCGTTGTACATTCTTCCGAACATTTTAGGAAGCCAGTAATAAAAGCCACCCATTAATGCCATCAATGTTCCACCCACCATCACGTAATGGAAGTGAGCAACCACGAAATATGTATCGTGAAAGTGAACATCCAAACCAATCGTTGCAAGCATGATTCCAGTGACACCGCCAATGGCGAATAAGAACAAGAACCCCAAAGCATAAAGCATCGGCGATTGGAATGAGATGGATCCTTTATAAAGAGTCGCCAACCAGTTAAACATTTTAATTGCTGTTGGAACACCCACAAGCATCGTCAAGAATGAGAACACAACGCCGGCGATCTCAGACTGGCCCGATACGAACATGTGGTGACCCCATACGAAGAAAGAAACGGCCGCGATACCCAAAGAAGAAAACGCGATGGCAGTATAACCAAAAATCGTTTTTCTAGAGAAAGTAGTGATGATCTCAGAGATAATCCCCATCGCTGGCAAGATCATGATGTAAACCGCAGGGTGAGAATAGAACCAGAAAAAGTGCTGGAACAAAACCGGATCTCCACCCAAAGCTGGATCAAATATACCGACACCGAATAATCTCTCAGCAGCAATCAATAATAAGGTGATACCTAAAACCGGCGTCGCTAAAACCTGCAGAATCGCCGTGGAATAAACCGCCCAAACAAACAAAGGTATTCTCGACATGGTCATTCCAGGAGCTCTCAACCGGTGAACTGTGACGATAAAGTTCAATCCGGTCAGGATGGATGACATCCCCATGATGAAAGCAGCTAGCACCATCGAGACAACCGCAGTTCCGGTCTTAATCGAATAAGGAGTATAAAAAGTCCATCCCGTATCCACTTTGGTTGTGAAGAAAGTAGAGACCGCGAGCGCGGCTCCAAGCATGAACACGTACCAGCTCATTAAATTCAATCGAGGGAAAGCTACATCTTTGGCACCAATATGAATCGGTAAAAAGAAGTTTCCTAAAATCGCCGGGATCCCAGGAATGATGACCATGAAGACCATGATGGCTCCATGATAAGTCATCACCTGATTGTAAGTATCTGCCGACATGATCGTCTGACCTGACGAAAATAATTCGAGTCGGATCAGAAGAGCGGCAATACCGCCGCACAAGAAGAAGAACAGAACCGAAATCATATAGAGCAATCCGATGCGCTTATGATCAAGGCTTGTCAGCCAGGATTTAATCCCGGCAAATTCGTTAATATAATTTTTTCCAGAAGCTGTATGTGCCATCTTTTGCTCCTACTTCAAGCTCTTAATAAATTCGATCATTGCATTAACCTGATCTTCGGTTAGCTGCCCTTGGTAAGAAGGCATAACGCCTTTTCCATAGCCCTTAACAGTTTTTGCGTTCGCATAAAGAATTGATTCACGTAAATAATTTTCATCCACTTTGACTGAAGAGCCATCATCCATGACATGTTCTTTTCCAAAGATCGCTTTCCAAGTAGGACCGACTTTTGGAGAACCATCAACCGAGTGACAAGCAACACAACCTTTATCGTTGTAATATTTTTGTCCACGTTCAGCGAGAGTCATCCCTTCTTCGTTTTCTTGAATCCATTTGTCGTAATCAGCCTGTGTGACCACTTTTAATTTTGCCAACATTCCCGAATGGCTGGTTCCGCAATACTCTGTACAGAACACGTGGAAATCTCCTAATTTATCAGCCGTGAAAGTCAAAGCCGTATACCGACCTGGAACGACGTCTTGCTTAATACGCATTGAAGGAACGTAGAAAGAGTGAAGAACATCTTTTGAAGTCATCAAAAGTTTGACTGGCGTATTCACTGGAACAAGAAATTCGTTACCAGCAGATTTTCCGCTTTTATAAACAAACTCCCAAGACCACTGACGACCGAAAACGTGAACTTCGAGAGCGTTCTCAGGCATTTGTCTCATTTGGTGATAGATATGCCATCCCCAACCAAACACTGCCAAAAAAAGAACCAGTGGAATAAAGGACCACAAAAATTCTAAAAATGTATTGTGACTGATGTACGGAGTTTTATCGTTATTTGTTCGACGTTTGTATTTCAGAACGAAAAAGATCATTCCGCCTAACAAAATCGCGCAGCCGATAAAGCTGGTCCACAATAAGAACGCGTAAAGGTTGTCTACCTGACCTGCGACTTCCGTCGCCGCTGGAGGCATGAAAGAATTTCCCATCGAGCTATCTCCTCACTAAAAACCAAAAACTTCTCAAATCTAAAATTACGCCTGCTCTTTTCGAGAGCGGATCCACACCGGTAATAAAACCGCGGCCAAAATCAAAATAATCGCTACCCCGCCAATCTTCATCAAATTGACAGCGTAAAGTGTGTATTTGCTTTGACGTGGATCATACTGAAAACAATACCAAACCATTTTATCAACAAAAGAACCTATTTTGCCCTCGGTCGCTTCATTCAAAGCCAGTTTGAAAGTCTTTTCGTCGAACATAATTCCATGAAGATATCTCGAAAGTTTTCCTTCAGGCGTTGTGATCACGGCTGCCGAAGCATGTGCCCACTCTTGAGCTTCTTTATTCCACTGAAATCGAAAACCAATTTGACTCGTTATTTTTTGAATAGTTGCTTCATCAGCTGTCAGGAAATGCCAGCCATTTTCTGTCCCTGGGCGCTCATACAGCTTCATGTAGGTTTCTTTTTTCTTAGCCGCTAACTCTGCATTTTCTTTGCTATCAAAACTGATGGCGAGATATTGATACTTATCGCCTGCTGACCAATCCATTTTCTTCAAAGCATCCACAGCGCCGTTCAAATGAAAATTGCAAAGCCCCGGACAAGAGAAATAAATGAGACTGATCACGACAGGCTTTCTGCCATCATAAAAACTAGAAAGCGGAACCTGTTTACCCGTTTCATCTGTCAACATTAAGGAAAGATCTAATTTTTGTCCTAAATTCTCTGAAATACCAATGTCTTTCAATTCTTTCGGCATTTCAGTAGAAGCTTCACCCAGCTCTTTTCTTGGAAGAGTTTGATCAACAGACGCCAACGATAAAGAACTCCCTAACAACAAAGTTGCGAAAAGAGTTCTTAGAAAAAGTGGCGAATAAAATAATCTCATGCCCTACTTTGCGCTTTTTGCAAATTCGGCCACTTTCGCGGCGTCTTCGTTTACTTTTGCATTTGTGATTGAATGAATGAACTGCACCAAAGCCCAACGATCAACAGGTTTCATGTGCGCATAAGCTGCCATTGAGCCCCCTGCAATTCCCTCTGTCAAAACCGTGTACCAACCAATAAATCCGCCGCCTTTTTTCCAAGGTCCTTCAACCAGATTTCTTGGTTTCGGATTCAATGCTTGTCCTGCAGCTCCGTCTCCCAATCCTTTGTCACCGTGGCACATAGCACAGTTGGAAGCATAAAGTTTTTGTCCGTGTTTCACCATGTCTGCATTTTCAACCCATGGTTCCGCAATTTTTGAAACATCCACAGCCGCTTCTGCCATCAGCAAATCAGCCGAAGGTGCATCTTGAATATTTTCTTTCAAGTCGATCCCTGGATGGATAGCGACGATGTAAATAAAAAAGACAAAAACAAAAACCATGGAAAATAAGAACGCAATCATTCCACCGCGATTGTATTGATCACTGTTGTTTTCAGACATAAGCCCCCGCAAAAACGCGCATTGAACCGGATGAGATTTTCTCAAGTAAGTATCAGTACTTAACTAGCCAGTTTTTTGAGACTTCAATTTAGATGAAAATAAAATGAGGAGCAAGGAGAGAGCCCTCTTCTCGACTTTGACGGAATGCGAAATTATTGGAACAGAAACTGACTGCTGATTTCTGCGAAGGCTTTTGGATTCTCGACATTCGCGCAGTGCCCTTGTCCCTTAACAATTCGAAATTCTCCAGCTGGAATTAAACGAGCAAGAGCTTCTGAATCTTTCATCGGCAAGAGAGAATCGTGTTCTCCATGCAACACTAAAACTTTTTGCTTTATGTTTGAGCACATTTGTCGGGCATCAAAATGGTGAAGGGCTTTCAATACGCCGGCTCCCACTGTTTTTACGGCATGAAAGGCATCTTCGACAATAATCTGCCGAAAATAGTCAGACTCGGGCTTATTTTGGTAAATTGTAGAGCCAATCACCAAAGCCACTAAATCTTTATCGGCCTTCATCTGCTCAAAAGCGACTCCCATGGAAGGCTCAAATTGCACACCTTGGGCACCCACGGGATCCAAAAGAATCGCCTTTTTAAAGAGATGAGGGGCCTTCGCCAACATCAAAGCAGCGATGAGCCCCCCGGCTGAATGTCCGACCAAATGGACCGGACCCAATTTTAGACTTTCAATTAAACTGATAAAATCCTGAGAAAAGATATCCATCTTAATATCTTGCTCCCGAGGCGCACTGCTTTTTCCACAACCCCGGAATTCGGCCAAAATCATCGAGCCTGGCAGTGTCTTTCCATGAAGGCTTTCTTGCCATACGTCTCTGACGGGATACCACCAACGATTAGAAGCCACATTCCCATGTAGAAAGAGGGTTGTCTCAGGCAAAATCCCTGGAAATATTTCGTAATGAAGCTCAAATCCGGAGCCATCATTCACATTGAAAAAAGGCATTCTTAGTGACCTTTCGGAAGTTCAAAACTTCCGCCGTCATATTTGACTCTTCCTGAAACTGGATCAGCATCAAACTCTTTTCCACCCGACAAAATGGACTTGCTGAGAATTTTTTCAACGTAAAGCGCAGAGAATTTGGGAGCAGCTTCAGGAATTTTGTGTTCCACATTGTTCATGATTGTTTTGCTGCCACGAACACTCTCAGGAACTGATTTCCAAAAATCTTCTAAGACTTCTCTTTGAATATACTGATCACTGCCAGCAATAATTAGATGAAAAGAACCTGCAGGCAATTTCCCAACGACGTTTTTAGCAATCAAGGGACGAATTCCATTTGCCATGCGAAAAGTTGCTTCCAGCTTGTAAGGGTTTTCCAAAACAACAGGCTCCACAGAAGGATAGGTCAAATAAACCAACTGACGAAAATAGAATTCGTATAGAGCTTCGTCGCTGGCAGTATTCCACGGAACTGTTTTTCTCGTGAGCCAAACTTGGGAACGAACCCATTCATCCTGGGTCGCAACAGGAGCCGTATAGGGAGCCATCGCAATCAAATTTTTCACACTGCCTGGGTATTTCGCGGCGAACGCGATTCCAATTCCGCCTCCATAAGAAAGACCCACTAGATTTACTTTTTGGGTGATTTTGAGCGCTTTGAGCAAGGCCTTGAGATCGTCCACCTGATTATCATAGGTAATGTTCTCCATAACCGGAGCATACTTTAAAAGTGTTTCTCCCATACCTTGAGGATCATATCGAAGAACTCCGATACCTTGGGCGACAAGATGATCAGTAAAATCACCCCACTGTTTCGTCGAGTAAGTCAGACCATTAATTAAAATAACCGTTGGCTTATTTGGCTTGGCATAAGACCAATCAACGAAGAGCTCTCGCTCAGCATTGATTTTCACAAAGCCTTTCAGATTATTACTTGATCCAGGAGCTGCAAAACTCATTGGGGCGATCAACAATAAAAAACCGAAGAGCATCTTCATAAAGTAATTCCCCCATCAACACTGATCACAGTGCCATTGATATAAGAAGCCGCATCACTGGATAAGAACAGACAAGCTGAAGCAATGTCTGAAGTCTCCCCCATACGAGCCACCGGAACCTTGGCAACCATTCCATCGATCACTTCTTTAGGCATTGCTTTGGTCATCGCCGTAGAAATGAATCCTGGAGCGACGGCGTTAACAGTAAAACCTTTACGACCCAATTCTTTGGCCAAAGTTTTTGTCATTCCAATCACACCTGATTTAGCAGCCGCATAATTTGTTTGACCAAAATTCCCGTAAAGCCCAACAACACTGGAGATGTTAATGATTCTTTTATTTTTTGATTGAGCATTAAATTTTTCAAAAAGAGTTTTTGAAACATTAAAAAGGCCTGTCAAATTGGTTGCGATCACAGCATCCCAATCCGGAAAATCCATTTTCGCAAAAGACTTGTCGCGAGTAATGCCTGCATTATTAATCAAAACTTCGACAGGCCATGGGAGAGATTGCGCGGCTTGAGAACAGGAATCTTTAGAGGTCACATCCACTTTGGCAAAATGAACTTTGTCGCCGAAAGACGCGAACTCCGTTTTAGCCGATGCAAGAGCTTGTTCGCTGTAATCCCAGATAGAAACCTTGGCGCCTGATTGTAAAAACTGAAGAGCGATTTGCTGACCAATCCCTTGGGCGCCGCCCGTGACCACCACCGTTTTATCAGCGAAATTAAATTGCAATTGTGACATAGCAAATCCCCCTTGCCTGATGAGGCTCACCTATTTCACGACACCGATGACAATGTCAAAAATTACTTTTTTCATTGGAGAAATGGCTTGATTTTAAAGTAAATACTCTAATTATTTATCTTGCCATCTCGGTTTGTGATGGCCCAAAAGAAAAGGATCAGAGGAGCTTTTCTATGAGAGCAATGATTCGCGGGACGGGCATGTATGTGCCTGAGAAAGTCATCAAAAACGAGTTTTTCAACCAGATGTACAACAAGGACATCGATACTTTCTTACGTGAGCAAAGAAATATCTTTGAACGTCGCTATATGGCTCCTGAACAGGCGACTTCTGATCTCATCATCCCAGCTGCGGAAGAGGCGATGAAAAACGCGGGAATCACGGCAAAGGATATCGACCTCATCGTTGTATCTACCGATACCCCGGATTACCTTTCCCCTTCGACAGCCGCCGTTGTTCAACACAAATTAGGAGCCTCAAGAGCGGGAACATTTGATATCAACTCTGCCTGTGCAGGCTTTGTCACAGCTGTCGATTTGGCCTCGAAATACATCATAGCTGATAAAAAATACAAAAATATCTTGGTGGTCGGTGCCTATGGAATGTCGAAATTTCTCAACTTTGATGACTTCCGAATTGCGACTCTGTTCGCGGATGGCGCCAGTGCCGCGATTATCCAACCCAGCGAAGATAGCAGTGGCTTATTGGCTTCGGAACTTTTCACCGATGGTCAGTACCATGACTATATGGGAATTTACGCTGGAGGGACTCATCAGCCGATTACCCATCAAGTCGTTGAAAACAAAAGTCATCTGCTTAACTTTGCTAAAAAGATTCCAATAGAAACCAATGGGACCCACTGGCCAAGATTAACAAATATTCTTTTAGACCGTATTCACAAGAAGCCTGAAGATATTAAGCATTTCTTCCTGACTCAGATTAATATTAATAGCATCAATGAAGCTTTGGATAATTTGAAGCTTCCTAGAACACTTTCTCACAATGTAATGGATAGATATGGCTATACAGGCTCAGCGGCCGTTGGTATGTGTCTCGCTGATGCGGCCAGACAGCCTAAATTGAAAAAGGGAGACCTTCTTTTCAAGTTGGGCTCTGGCGGAGGATTATCTATGGCCGCTGCAGCTATGGAATGGGGATATGATACCTAGATGAATCAAGGATTAGATTGGCTTAAACAATGGAAACAGTTTTCTCCCAATAAGGTAGCTCTCATTGATGGAGAAAATGGGAAAAGTTTAACCTATTCCCAGGCTTTTCATTTAGCGAATCAAATGGCTTTTGTTCTGAAAGAAAAATATCAGATCAAAGTTGGAGATCGTGTCGCCGTTCTTTCAATGAACGAGCTTGAATACATTGTGCTCTTTTTTGCTCTTCAGCGTTTGAATGCGATCCTCGTTCCCATCAATTATCGGCTCACAGAAAGAGAAATGAGACATATAGTTGAAGACTGCCAACCAAAATTGCTTCTTTTCCAAGAAGCCTATCAGGAAACGGTCAAAAATTTTTCTTCCTCTTCTCAAATTTTTTCAAAATTCATTGATCAATGCGAAAGCTCTAATGGAGCTGTCCCAGATTTTAATGCCTCCCAAGATTCTGATTGTATGATTCTGTATACTTCAGGAACGACAGGAGCTCCCAAAGGAGCAGTGCTCAGTTTAAAAATGCTTTTTTGGAATTCGCTCAATACGACTTTGCGATTAAACATCTCACAATCTGATAAAGCTGTGATCTTTTTACCTCTCTTTCACACAGGAGCTTGGAATGTTTTAACAACTCCGTTTATGCATCGAGGAGCTCAGATCATTCTGACAAAAAAATTTAATCCAGATCAGGTTCTCGCATTATCGGAAACACATGCAGCGACTTTGCTATTTGGTGTTCCAACGACCATGGACATGATGGCGCGATCAGCACAGTTTTCTAAAGTCTCTCTGAGAAACATTAGATATGCCATCGTAGGCGGTGAACCGATGCCTGTAGATTTGATTCATAAATGGCACGACAAAGGAATCGCCATTCGCCAAGGTTACGGTCTGACAGAATTTGGACCCAATGTTTTTTCTCTCAACGAAGAGCATGCTCTTATAAAAATGGGTTCTATCGGATTTCCCAACTTTTACTGTGAAGCTAAACTGGTGGATGAAAAAAATAACGAATTAGGCGCCAATCAGGTGGGAGAGCTTCTACTAAAAGGTCCGATGGCTATGAGTCGTTACTGGAATAACCCGAACGCCAGTGATGATGTTTTTGCAGATGGATGGTTGCGTACGGGAGACCTTGCCCGACGTGATGACGATGGCTTTTATTATATCGTGGGCAGAAAAAAAGACATGTTCAAAAGTGGTGGAGAGAATGTTTATCCAGCCGAACTGGAGAAAGTCATTCGCCAATATCCAGGCATTCGAGAGGCCGCCGTCGTCGGTATTCCGGATGAAAAATGGGGTGAGGTCGGCAAAGCCTTTATCAGCTTAGAGAGCCAGGCCCAGTGGAACGAAGATCGCCTTCGAGATCATTGTGTAAAGAACTTGGCTAAATTCAAAGTTCCTAAATACTTTCAGGTCCTATCGGAACTTCCTAAGGGAGATAGTGGTAAAATCCTTAAAAGAGCCCTTTTAAGTTGAATTGACGATGTCTCATATTGGGACTTCAGAGCGTCTGGACTTGTGTCCCCATATCAGAACGGTAAAATAAAAAGACCAGCATGAAAGTCTTCATCACACTTATTTTATCATCCCTTTTCTTTGTCGGCTGCACGATCAATCAGAAAAAGCGTTTTGAACAAGTCCAAGTCGGAATGGATAAAGATGATGTCCTCCGTCTGTTGGCTTCTCCCCAAATCACTCAGCGATGGCATGGGATGGATCGTTGGACCTATATTATTTATGATGATGAAATCCGTCTGGATAAAGAAGTGCATTTTGCCGAGGGAAAAGCTGTTTATGTCGGCGAGGCTTATAAGCCTGCTCTTTCTGCCGAGCAGAGAGATCAAAAAAATGAAGAGCTCAATGCTGAATTGGATAAAATAGCGAAAGCTCAAAAAGAAGAGAATCTTAAATCTTATAATCAATACGAAGATTCGATCAGAGGCACAGACACAAAACCTGCCTACGTTCCTGAATACAAACCTGTTCAATAGAAAAAGAAATTCACCCTATGGATCTTTCAATCGATATTCCAACGCTCTTTGCTTCATTTGCTTTTGGAGTGATAGGCTTGTGGATGTGGAGAGAAGGGCGTCGCCTAGAAAAGGACTATATTCCTTGGATCGGCGTGACCTTGATGGTTTATCCCTATTTCGTTGACGGAGCAAAACTGACTTGGGGCCTAGGTATCGCTCTGTGTTCTCTCGCTTATTATATTTGGTAATTACTTGTTAATAATGATTGCGCCTTCATCTTCAATCGAAGGAGCTTTTTTCTCTTTTTTCGGAATGGCCCCTGTCTTCTTTTCATGAGAAGTATGAGCTTCTGCTTGACCAGTTCCGTACTGAGTTCGCATTTTATTCATATTTCGATCTAATTTTCCATCCAAGCCTAAAGATTGCTCCATCTGCTCTAGAGACTTAACTTCGATGCGATCATAGGTGCGATTGGCTTTCGCATTTCTTTCTGGAAATCGGTAATTGAGCTGATTGACATTTTTTTTATGATCTTCAGCCAATTTCTGTAATTCTTGGTGCTCTTTTAAAATTTGTTTCAGCAAAGGCTTTACGTGCGGAGAGTTGGCAGGAAGATGATTCTTCTCTTCCAGCATTTTTGCCAAACTTTCTTCTTTGGACTTCACACGCGCCGAAAGCTCCGTAATTTTAGCCTCTAAAGGAATCCATGCCGGAACTGTGGCCGCCGGAGCTGCCTCTTTCTTTTCTTCACCGCCGCCGCTATTAGCTTGAAGACTTGGGGACAGCATAAAAATAACGGAAAATAATAGACTTTTAATTTTCATAAATATTTTGTCTCCAACTGATATTTAAAGAGAGATCTTTCAATCTTCTCACGAGAACACTGGCAACCACAGGATTCATAGGACCAATTTCCAAAATTCCATCTTTCGTCTGACGAATAATCTCTTTAGCTGTCCACGGAAATTTAGCATCGCCTAAAGCTTCCTCAACCTGAGTTCGCATATCTTTCGTATCAATGCCTTCAATCTTCAAATGATAACTGATCACTGAGCCTGAGGTATTTACCAAAGGAACCGTTGGTTCACCGATAAAGGGTTCTTCGACAGCAGCGAGAATAGATGGCTCTTCGATCGGCTGATCAAGAGCTTCAAAAGACTGATCAACTATAGATTCTTCAATATCTGTCGATGCGATTTCACCGATCTGTTCGGACGAAATTTCGGCAATAGGATCTTCAAAAAGAATTGGGTCTTCGACAACAACAGGCTCTTCGCTTTCGCTAGCATCATGAATTTCCTGCCTGATGATGCTGGCATCTTGAATTTCGACATTTCCATCAAGATCAAAAACGAGAACTGAATGACAATGGGAACAAGAGACAACACCAAAATCCTGATCGAGCGATTGACCGCATTGAGGACATGTTGTTGCCAATTCTTAAGTCTCCTATTTTTTTCTTCGGCGATCAGCCCGGTTCATAGGTCTATCAGGTGTCGCAGGACCCGCTGTCATGCGCATTCTCTGAGGACCTGATTCAGGCTGCTTTTGCTGTTGTCGTGGCGGAGCCTGTAAGCTTGATTGCTGGCTGGCCTCTGCTCCTTGAAACTGCAGTTCATCCATATCAGGAGCACGCAGCATATTTTGCATACCTTCTGCTTGTTCCTGATCGACTATCTGAACTTTCAGTAGTTTTTCCACGACATCACCGCGGATTGTTTGATTGAGCATATCAAAAGCATTGAAAGCTTCTTTTTTATATTCAATGACCGGATCTTTTCCAGAATATCCACGGAGACCAATTCCCTCTTTCAAGCGATCAATACGAGCTAAATGTTCTTTCCAACGTTGATCGATAGATTGCAAGAGAACCATTTTTTGGATCTGTTCGAAAAATTGTCCCAAGTTCTGTTTTTGACGATCAAAGGTATCTTTCACAGATTTAGTGACGGCGTCAGAAATGACTTCGGCATTCACAACTGGAAAGCTTGTGAAATCAATTTTGATTCCAAACTGTTGACCCAATGCTGTGTTCAATGCATCGAGATCATAAGTCGATTTTTTATTATCCATGGGAACATGCGCATCTAAAATATTCGAAGTCACATCTCCTAGGAAATCGAGAAGTGTTCTCTCAACATTCTTTCCTTCCATGATTTGCTTACGCATTCCATAGATGATGGTTCTTTGTTGGTTCATGACGTTGTCGTAATCTAAAAGATGCTTACGAATATCAAAGTTATGACCTTCAACTTTTCTCTGAGCCCCTTCGATAGATTTAGAAACCATTCGAGCCATGATAGGTTCATCTTCAGGGACATTGAGGCGATCCATAATTCTTTGAATCATTTCACCGTTAAAAATTCTCATGAGATTGTCTTCGAGAGAAAGATAAAAGCGTGACTCTCCTGGATCCCCTTGACGACCAGACCGACCTCGAAGCTGATTGTCGATTCGACGAGATTCATGTCTTTCAGTTCCCACGATATACAAACCACCAGCCGCGATGACTTGAGGTTTTTCAGCATCACAGATCGGTTTATATTTATTAAATGCCGCTTCGAATTCAGGGCCTGAATCAGTTCCTGTTTCACGTTTTGCCATCACCTCAGGGTTTCCACCCAAAACGATATCTGTTCCCCGGCCCGCCATATTCGTCGCGATCGTGATCGTTCCTTTGCGTCCGGCCTGCGCGATAATATCTGCTTCCCGTTCGTGAGCTTTGGCATTCAAGACTTCGTGACGAATACCTTCTTTTTTTAGAGCTGCTGACAAAGCCTCAGATTTCTCGATGCTGGCGGTACCAATCAAAACCGGCTGCCCTTTTTCATGACGTTCTTTCACGTCATTGGTGATCGCCTTAAACTTCGCACGCTCTGTTTTGTAGACAAAATCTTCTTTATCTTGTCTCGCAACAGGTTTATTTGTGGGAATGACTGAGACATCCAAATTATAGATTTTTTTGAACTCGACAGCTTCTGTATCGGCAGTTCCCGTCATTCCACCTAATTTTTTATACATTTTGAAAAAATTCTGGAAAGTAATTGTCGCTAAAGTTTGGTTTTCGTTCTTTACTTCAACGCCTTCTTTAGCCTCAATCGCTTGGTGAAGACCATCACTCCAACGACGACCTGGCATCAAACGACCTGTAAATTCATCAACGATCACGACTTCGCCATTGCTGACCATGTATTCAACGTCACGGCGATAGAGATAGTGAGCTTTCAAACCTTGATAGATATGGTGAAGCAGTTCGATATGCTGAGGATCAAAAAGATTCTCAATTCCTAAGAGCTCTTCAACTTTCGAGTTTCCCTCTTCGGTCAAAGAGGCTGTTTTGGTTTTTTCTTCCATTTTGAAATGAACGTCTCTTTTTAACTGTGGAATGAGCTTATTCACTTCGTAATATTTATCTGTCGACGATTCAGCAGGACCTGAAATAATCAGCGGAGTTCTCGCCTCATCGATCAAAATAGAGTCGCACTCATCGACAATGGCATAATGCAATTCTCTTTGAACCATTTCATCCAAATCAAATTTCATATTATCTCTGAGATAATCGAATCCTAATTCATTATTCGTGCAATAAGTAATATCAGCACCATAAGCTTTGCGACGTTGCTCGTCTGTCAAATCATGAACGATGATTCCAACGCTGAGACCTAACCAGTTATAAAGCTTACCCATCCACTCGGCATCACGACGAACGAGATAATCATTCACGGTGACAACATGAACACCACGGCCTGTGAGAGCGTTCAAATAAACAGCCAATGTTGCCATCAGCGTTTTACCTTCACCCGTTCTCATTTCTGCAATACTGCCACGACTGAGAATATATCCACCGATAAGCTGAACATCGTAATGGCGCATGCCCATCACGCGACGAGAAGCTTCACGACAAACAGCAAAAGCTTCTGGCAATAGCTGCTCCACTGTTTCGCCATTTTTAAGACGATTTTGAAATTCAGGCGTTTTGGCTTTGAGCTGCTCGTCTGTGAGAGCTTTCATAGCCGGCTCCAACTGATTGATCTTGTTGATCACGGGTTGGATCGATTTCATTTCACGTTGGTGTTTAGTGCCAAATATTGAGCGAAGAATTGCGTTTACCATAGTCTATCGAGTCTAGACTTGGCCCCTAGGAACATCAAGGCAGTTTGAGTCGATCCCGACTGGCAACCTGGCGAATGGCTTCGTACAATACGATTGTCACGGCGGTTGCAACATTGAGACTGCGGACGGGTCCTAAGAGTGGGATTTTTAAAACCTGATCCTGATTTCGACGCAATAAGTCTTCATCTAGACCTTTGGTCTCTTTACCGAAAACAAAGCAATCTCCCAATTCAAATTGAGCATCGTAATAATAACGACTCCCCTTGGTTGAGAAATAAAATACTCGTTTCGGGTCTTTTAATTGATTTTGCCAATCAGTGAAAGTCGGATGGTGCGTCCATGGCAAATGCT
>JACCDR010411142.1_pt1 | contig 21602 bp, 32 predicted proteins | sample 7446431 | NCBI WGS metagenome assembly JACCDR01 (sample SAMN15323443, study PRJNA562643) | freshwater metagenome | isolation source: river surface water | place: USA:Blue River Watershed | collected 2017-08-17 | reverse complement strand
CTGTTCCGCGCCGCTTTAGCCTTTTCAAATCTCGGGCGATATATGATTTGAGGGGCGCATTTAGGCGGGCGCTGTGCCTTAGCTAATGGCCTTTAGGGCGGGCTTGGCATGTGGGGCGCTTCCCTACACAGCACTGCCATTGAAAAAATTTGCGGAGCGTTTGGCTAATGGGCTGGCGCAATAAAACACTCCCCCACTGCCATAAAAAAAGCCAAGGCATTGCGCCTTGGCCTGTGGGCTGGTGAGGGTTGGGATGCGTTAGGCATGTGGAGTGTGGCTGGCCTTAGCCAGCCAGCCCGCAGGGCCGAGCGACAGCGAAGCACGGAACTCGCCGACCCGAAGGGGAACGCCCAACTAGCCTTTCCCCATCACAATCATCAATACAAGCAGCATCAGCCCCATCATCGAAGGCATAGACTAGCCCAAGCATTGGTATCGTGTATAACCACCTATTTCTCATAACAATAAGATTTGTCACCTCAAACCAGTCGTTTGCCGTCATATCCTGCTGGCTCGGATTCCATCCATTTACGATTTGCCCGTTTGAATTGAATATACAAAAATAGGCTGTGAACTCAATTCCTCCATTGAGAAGAGCCTTTACTTTGGGAGGTATTGTTTTTATCCTTTCAACCATATCTGCTTCAATGTAGTCGCCGGGCCTTATGAATACAAACATTCCATTCCAGCTTTTGCGGGCAATAGGTGCTCCAACCTTTGCAAGCTCAATTGCCTGCCCAAAAGATAATCCATCCATATTAGTGAATTTTACACGTTAATAATCTATTCAACAAAATCGGCAGAGCCAATCAAAGACCTGCCAAACTTCCCGTCAATAAGCGTGTCGGCCGCTTCGCTTAGGTGCGTGCTGTCCTCTGGCCTTACCAAATAGTTGCCGTCTTTATCCTTGCGTGTCTCGGTGCTCTTGTCTTTTCTGAACCTACCGCCTTCGGTGGGCTTGGCTTCTGCATTCTCTGCGCTTATCTGCCATTGCCTGCAATCGTCAAGGTCGTACCTGAATTTAGGTAATCGGCTGTCTGTCTCTCCTAAAAGCTTCAGCCAGAACTCAAACCTATGCTCATGCCTCGAAGCTTGGTTAATCCTGTGGCGAATCACCTGCCAGCCTTCTTTGCTAAGCTCCTTGCATACCTCTTCTGCAAATGATATGCGCCCGGTGGCATCACTGCTCACTGCTGTGTTATCATAGTAGTAGTTCACAGTCTTCTCCCTGTGCGGTCGGTAGAAGGCTGTAAACTTCTTTACTACGTCAGGCAGGAACTCCCTATTCTCGCCAAGCACATAGAAGGCATTAAGCATCCTATACTCGCGCTGGTCGCCCTGCCCTACCACGAGGCTGTTGATAGCATTGTTATAGTCCAATGCTATATCCAAAGGCGTGCCCGGGTCGTAGTGCTTACGGCTCTTCCATAAGCAATTTTTCTCCATGCCATCCCAATAGAAGTCAAGTGCCGAAATGTGGGCGCTGTCTTCACTATGGAATCCATGCACCTCTTCATTCAGCAAAGGGTAGAAGGAAGAAGGAGGCGCGGCGCTGTCCTTATTCAATACCGATATTCTAAAGTCTGAAGGCGTGAGCATCTTCTTGAAGTTCTCGATTGTCTGAATGCCAATCGCGTGAACGTTGTCGAGTGTGCTGGCCCGGCTAAAATACAGCTGGCCTTTCCTGGCTTCATTGAGCCAGCCTTCGTAGTAGTTTATTTTGGCGCGCAGTGAAATGCGCTTGCGCTCACTTTTGGCTTGGGTAAGCTCAAGCTTCAAGTTATTCAGGCATATAGATGCTTCAAAGATTGTATCAATCATGTCGCCATTCATCTGCCTTTCGTAGTCGTTGAACCACTGACTTCTGGCCGAGCGCGGGGCATCGGAAGTAAGAAGGCTTGACGTGTGGCATGATAAATGGCCAAAATGGCCATTGTTGCCCCTCAAGGTGAGCTGTATTTCCCTCACCTTTTCATGTGGGAGAAAACGGGCTTCGTCGAAATAGATAGAGTCGGCGCTTAGCGCATTGTTTAACCCACGCTCTGTACTAAGAAATTGCGTGTAGCTCCCATTATACCAAAACACCGTATGCTTTGGGGAAAGCATGGGCTGAAGGCCTTTAGGTATTCTGTACTCCTTTGGCGGGAACTTACCCAGCCAAAAGTGTATGCCTTCCTTCCAACCTAATTCCTCCCACTCTCGCACAATGCCGGGAGCGAGCTTTGTCATAAGATGGGTGTAGGTAGCGCCCGCAATGGCATTGCCTGAACGGGGCATGCGCATAGCCCTGTTAACAGTCCAGTAGCCACCTATTTTAGTTTTACCAGTTGCACGCCCCCAACGGCACACCATTATTTGTGTGTCAATGAGCTGCACTTTCAGCTGGGGTATGTTCCTGTAAATGCTAGCCATTCTCCACCTCCTCAAATCCTATATCCTGAATATGGCTGGCAGGCTTCACCTGCTTTAGCTTCTCCATGCGCCTGTTAAGCTCCTGCTCGTCAATATTGGTTTTGTTGGGGAGCAATGCAGGGTCAAATACAAATATGTGGTCAGGCACCTGCAAGGTATCAAATTCAGGCGTTTCCTTGTCGCCCATGAACTTTTCTACAACTGCTGCATAGTTTTTGTCGCACGCCGCCATCGCCGTGGCATTGCCTGCTATCCTTGCTATTTCTCTGGTTTCAGAAATGCGCGATAATAGTAGGTCAACATGGTATTGCCTGTTGTGCCTGGCTGTAGAGCCAAATATGTACATACACGAGTTGTAGTCGTTTATGGCTACCCTTTTGGAGTAGTTGCCCTCATAGATGTGCTTATACTTGCTCACCATCATGTTGAGAACATCATGCTTTTTGGGGTACGACTTTGCCAGCGCATCGCAGTCAAAGAGGCGCTCCAACTTTGCTTCCTGAGGCTTGCTCAGGGTATAGGCTTTACCGTGCTCGTCTTTCTTGTCGAGCAGGTAATTCAGAATGATGTCGTCGTCGGTGAGATTCTTGGCCATGCTTCAAATAATAAACCCTTGCTACTGCGATAGTAGCAAGGGTTTGTGAATAAGGGTAGGACTGCTATTTAACCATTGCCTGGGCCCAAAGCAGATCATTATATATTACACTCCCCTGCGGGCGCCAGCCCTCAGAGATTGCTTTTTTTACGAGGGCTTCCATTTCAGGCTTGTGAGGCGATGACACAACCATGTAGTCTGATATTTCCATATTTATAGGCGCTTTTACGTGAAAAACGTGTTTAGGCCAAAGATATGGGTGCATTATCAAACCTCCAATATCTCACACTCCTTGATGAAGTTATCGGCCATGGCCTGAGCTGGCCCAGAGCCGGCAAAGGCCAAATTGAAAACGCCTATGCGGAGCTTGGCTTTATGCTTGAGCCTTCCGCGCTCAACCGCCAATCCTTCAGGCAACTGTTCGCTGATTGCTTGTTTTAAGAAGCCTTTGGGAAGGCCCATAATCTTCTCCAGCTCATTAAGTGTCAAATAGGCGCTGGCGAACTCCTCCAGCTCCTTCAGTTGCTCATTGTCTAGCATTTTCTATAGCTTCTTTGATCCAGTCAATATGAAATTTGGCATCTTCCGTATTTGCGCTGATAATGCCCGCCTCAAATCTGGGGTTTCTGGAGTAATTCGCTGAGCTGAGGCAGCAAAGCGAAATGCTTTCCCCTACCACTACTGTAGCCTTTGCGTGGCATCCAGCCAAGGCAATCACATCTGCATTGGCCTGAAGCAGTTGGAAGGGCGCGGGCTTTCGGTCGCGTATTCGGTAGTCAAGCAAGCAGTGAAGTGATTTTATGAGCCCCTCCTGCTTCATTACCACAATCCTCCTGGCTGGGTCTTCGGTAATAGTCCAAGTGGTTATATAGACATCAGAAGGGCCAGCCCGCCTAAGCATTTCTTCCAGCATCTCGTGCATGCTCCACTCGCCTTTGCTTACGAAGTGCATGCACTGCCCTGGCGCAATAGATGCGATGCAGTCTGCCACTTCGTCGCGCCTGCGCAGGCTTGAAGAGGAGGCAGAATAGCCATTAGAAAGCGCTGCCTTTGACGGCTGCGCTTTCTTGGCTGTCAGTTCTGAGGAGGAGAAGAGGCTCATATATAGCTGTCGAGCAGATTATATAATTGCTGGTTTGAATTCATGCCTTCAAAAATTGTGTGATTGAACTGCTCATTACTTCCATCATGATAAACTATTTCAATGTAGCTTTCATCATGTGCAAGCCTCAACATCATAATAGCCGCCTTCATTATAGTACGCGACTTTGAAAATATGTTAGGCGCTATTACATCATTATAGTCAAGCCTAACACTGTTTGCTTTATTCGTAATTACAATAAGCATATTTTTAGAGTGCTTCCCGCACATTTATGGTTGAGAATCCTGTAGCTCCTGCAGAAAGTGGCGTAAAGCATAGTGCGATAACATCTGCTATCCCCGAAATTGAACTGCCTAACCTAAGTGCATTTTTTAGGGCATCCTTTACTACTGTACTTTGTACGCCCAATGAATTTTGCAGAACTAAGCCTCCGCTTACTGTATTAGCCGGAAGCCCAGAGGCTACCTCCAACGCAGAATTTGTTTGCGCTACCCATGTCACCGCTCCTGCAATAGTAGGGTTTAAAACTACATCATACAGGAAGTTGTCGTTTGATGTACTCAAGACAGCATAATCTAAAAATTCAATGAACGCATCTAAATGCGTGCTTTTGAGCCTTATTGCCAAGCAAAGATATTTAGTATTTGCAACTGCAAATGCCTGAGCTGTTGTCCCCGAGAAAATGCCTTTTACAGTGCCTAAATCTTCGCTGCCTCCATAAGTGCCAGCCGTTGAGCATACTTGGTATAAAGTGCCACTGCCTCCACTGCTTCGTATTTCGTAGCGTATAGGCTGATTTGGCGACTGCATAAAAATCTTTGCATCAATATTAGCGCTCCTGTATTTGTATAACTCAATTTTTTGCCCTTCAATCAATAGGGAGAAAGTAACCCCGCCAAATCCTAGCCACAAATACTCAATCAAAAAAACTTGTGATTTTGTCCAGTCAACCGTAATACCGCTTGTGCCTGTTCCATCCAATTTGTCTAACCATTCGATTTGAGGCTTTTTTAATACTTCTGTCCCATTCCTGTAAATACAGGCGTAAACAGTGCCTTCTGAACTTTCAAGAAATGCCCCATCAAATGTAGTGTAAGGCGCAACTATTCCGCCATTAAAACACCCTACTCTTTTAGCCACATTTGCTTGTGGCTGTAAGGCTTCAAATGTGAAAATAAAATATTTTGTTTTGCCATTTTGGTACTGAAAGCGCTGAAAGCTTTGCACAATAGCATAATCATTATTTGCGCTTACTGACATAGCTGTATTGGCTTCTGATACGCTGTGTGTCTGTGTAGCCAAGCCGTTGTTTATTCTTGAAAAAAATAAGGGCAAATTGTCTTTAGTCTGCTTCAAATCAATTTGCGTAAGCCTCCTTTCTGAAATAGCCGCGCCTTGGAAGTCTGATGCGTATGCAGGAGGCTGGGTGGCGGGTAAGTTATTTACCTCCACCGTACCGCTAACTGGCTGAATAGCGGGGAAGTTATTCACCCCTACCGTACCGCTAACTGGCTGTATAGATGGGAAATTAGTTACTGAAATACTCCCACCTGTACTTGGGCCTGCCCCCAAATAGCCAAGGATAGCCCATTCTTTCACTAAATCAATAGCATTTTCCTTGCCTAGTTTATCAGCTTCTTCTAGGTCAACAAAGCGTACATAGTTTTGAAAATCCTTGTCGCCAATAACAATCTCGTTATTGACTACTCGAACAGGAGCGGCGGGGAAATACCAAACGCCGCCATTTTCTGAGGTGTAGCTAAGAACCCCGTTTACTATCTCTTGGTTTCTGAAGTTCATTCAAGTAGTCGTTTATAGTCTGAATGAATTGTTTTCTCTCCTCAATTTTTTCGGCTGGGTAGCCTTCCTTTTTGGCTTTGGAGATGTAGGCCTTTGCTACCGACACCTGCCTATTAAGCTCCGAAATGCTATACTCAGAAGGGTCGAATGGTGGCTCCTCCGGGTCGTTGGCTTTATCAACATCCAACAATTGCCCTGTTGCCGTGTGGTGGTCGATTACCCTCCAGCAGTTCTGAACCTCCCGCTCCAGCCTAAGTACTTCCAAAGCGGCAAGCCTCCTGCCCTCCTCATCGCCTATATGGCGCAAGGTGGCATGAAGGCGATTCATTTGGCTGTAGGCCTTGTTTTTTCTCGACACAACCGTGTCAATGCCAAAGTCCTGCCTATCAGGCTGCTTAATTTGTTTTGCTGCGACTGGCTTAATGCCTGCTTTCAGCGCAGCAATCCTTGCTCTCAACTCCCTTAATTCGTCCATAGGCTTTTTACTAAAAAGGCAACCCGTTTAGGTTGCCTTTCAATTTTAGAGCGTAGCTTTTATTACACAGGAATTGTTTCGGTGGTGTACATAGGCAGGCCTCCCTGCGCCTCAATGGTGAACATAGTCATGCGCTCGTCAACAAGCTTGGCGCCTGTGCCTTCCGCAAATGTTGCCATGCGTGCGGGGAAATTCTTTGTTCCAATTACGCGCTTGAGGCCGTTGGGCAACTCAATAATGATGGCGAAGCGACGGTTTTTGTTGGCGTTGATGAAGCCGGTAAGCTGGGCAGTGATAGTCTGCTGCTTAAAGGTGTAGGTACTTTTGGCAGAAAGCGAGCCTATATTGCCTTGGCTTTCGCCTTTGTACTCGCTCATCTCCAACTCGCTTTCCAGCTTTTTGAAGGTTTTACTAGGCTGCATTACAAACGGCCCTGAAAGTGTTGCTGAAGTAGCAAAATCGGTGGGCGATGTAGGGAGTGCAGGCCAAGTGGCTATATCTTCAACATACGCATAGTGAACGATGCCAACCAAGCCTCCTTCCTTGTTACAATCTGTCGTGTCAACAAGTATGTTTTCGGGATTGAAGTCGCACATGGCTATTCTGATTTAGTAGGTTCGGTGGCAGTTTTGGCTACTTCATCCGCATTTGCGGGTTTCTCCTGCAAGGCCACCAACTCGCTTACCATTTCTGTAAGCTCTTTGATTTGATTTCCTTGCCGTTCAACAAGCTGTTGCAGGCTTTCTTTCTTAACGCCATACTCTTTAAGCAGAGGCGTCGCCTCAAACTCAAATTTAGCGTCTTTGCTAGCTACTCCCTCGCAAGACAGATCGCCCTTCCAGGTGATTACCTGCTGCTTCCCTACCAATGAAGGGCTGGAAGAATGGTTCGTGAGCAGAACGTTTTTGCCAGACTGGCGAAGGAGAACTGAGCATTCCTCTCCTTCCGACGTAGTACCTTTTGCCAAGAAGAGGTGTTTAAGGGCCCCCTCCAGAGGGCCCACAACGGCTACTTTGATTTTCATTATGACAGAATGGGGATGGGCGTGGTGGGAACTTCAGGATAGTAGAGCGAGTGGTTGGTATCCAAGCCTCTGGTGAGGCCACCGGGGTCGGCCAAGAACACAGTTTCGTCAAGGCGGAAGTTGAAGGCAAGGGTAAACTCAATGAAGAGCTTCACTTCGTAATCGAAGCGCTGCACATCGGTGATGCGGGGCGCATCAACCACGTCAATAAGGCGTACCCAGTTTTGAGGCAGAGTGGCCATAATGTGATCGGAGCCGTCCCAGCTGTCGAACCCTACAATTTGTTTGCTGGAGCCCCAAGCCTTCACGCTGTTTTCAGTCGTGTAATCGAGGTCGCGCCCATACAGCTTCTTGTAGCGGAAGCGGTAGCGGTCGAGGTTCTCGTTGCTCATGTAATACTCCTTGATGAAGCGGCGCATCTTGCCGGGTATGCTGCGGTCGAACACGTCAACCACATCAACGATGTTGGTATCGGTGATAGCAGGGATGGGGATTTTGAAAGGATTGCCCGCAGAGAGCAGGTTGTCCATCACTGTCACCATGCCATCCATCGAGTCGCCAAAAAGGCCAGTTCCTGCCGTATAAACGCCAGTACCTTCCAAAATATGGATGTCATCTTTTACTCGCTTTTCCAGCTCCATCATGAGCCAGCGGGAAATAGGCATCTGGTCGGGCAACATGCCTTCAACCGCCAAGAATGACACCCAGCTGTCATAAAGATCTTGGGGCTTGAAAGGGAAGTTTACCTTCTGCCTGAATGCCTCAAGGGGCTTCACGAAGAACTTTGCCTCTCCAAGCGCATTGAAGGTTGTGGTAAACTCCTGCACTACATTGCTCAGGATGCCACTGTAGCTAGGGTATTTGCCGTTTACCTTCGCAAGCGTAGTAGTGCGGTTGAGGTAGGCGCTATCTTGGTAAATCCACGACGATACATTCTGATTCTGCATAATGTATGCGCCCAATTCTGCTGCTATTTGAGATATATCCATTTTGAATGGTGGTTACTAGCGTTTGAGAAATTTTTTAGCTTCTTGGTTATGAGGCGCATCGGGATTGTAGAAGCTGTTTGGGTCTTCACCGCCCCCATCTGGTGTGCGCTTATTCAGACTTTGGTCGGTAGGGATTGCGCCAGGCTTTGCACCATATTTTTCAGCGAGTGCCTTCATGGCGTCGCGCTCCTGCTCAACAGCCGCTAAGCGCTGCTCAGCAAGAGCGAGTGACTGGTTTACATCAGCCAATGATGCCTGCGCATTGCTGAGCGCCTGTTGTGCCTGCTCCAAATCATTCTGAAGCTGGGCATTGCTTGCTTCAGCTTCCCTCAGCTTATTTTCTGCCAGCTCTGGGTCAATGTCTGCGTCAGGTGCAAGTCCCAGCCTGGCAGACAGCCAATTGCTCATTTTTTTGCCTATGTTCATAGTGCTTTTGTTGTTAGACTTCATCCGTATATAGCCGATAAGCTCAGACATTGAGCCTATTTTGTCTGCCAGCCCTACCGCTATTGCCTCTTCGGCCAAGTAGGTGGCGCCAGTAAGTGCGCTTTCGCTTATGCCGGGCCTCATGCGCTTCATTTCGCCCATAAATACGGCATCGAGGCTTGTGAGCTGGTCTTCAATGGTTGTGAAGTCGCCTTCAAGCGCCTGCCTGTAGCCAGCATTTTTATCTTCTGATGTTTTAGAATAGAGGTGATGAACCTTGATGCCTTCCGCCTCATAAGCACCGCGCATGTCGTAAAGCGTACACATCACGCCTATGCTTCCCGCCTCCGCGCTCTTCCCGCTCATCCAAACCTCCTGCGCCGCGGCGGCGCACCAATAGCCTGCAGAATCGGCCATGTTCACCATTGAATAGGTGGGCTTCTTCTTTTTGGCCGATTCTATGGCGCCTGCCAGTACCTCAGTTCCAAGCGCCTGTCCGCCTGGCGTGGTATATTGCATGATGATTGCATCAATATTGGGGGCTTCCGAAGCCTGCTCTACTAGTGAGGCAAGATTCTTTGTGCCCATAGGCCCGCAGAACTGGTCGTCGCGTGTCATAGGGCCGCTCACTTCAATGATGGCTATACTGCCTGCAGGGAGGTCGCTCACTTTGTCGTACTTGCCCAAAGTAATCCCTTTGGCATCTGAAGCGGCCAAAGGGCTTATGAGCGCCTTGGGCGCACCCCATTCCATGTCTTTAGACATGATGTCTTTTACAAGCGCGTAAGCGCCTGTGGCATAGTCTTTACTGATTGCCCATTTCCCGTGAATTAAGTGAAGGAGTATGCTCATGCTTCGGATGTTTGAGCTACGAAAATAAGTACCACATTTACGCGCAGGTAGGACATAAAAAAAAGCCCCAAAAAGGGGCTTTCTGTTAGGATTCTGCTGTGTAAAGCGGCAGTACGTAGGTTTCGAGGATGTATTGCGCCTGTGCAGGCGCGGGCATAGCAGTTACTTTGTCATACTCGCCCAGCAAGTCATGCTTGAATGTTTCGGCCTGTTCCTGCTGTCGCGGGCCCCTTACCTCGTTGGCTGGCTTGCTTTTGGCAACTGTTACGCTGCTATTCTGAACGAGCACCCTCACTTCTTCCATTGTCTTCACAAACTCTTCGGAGTTGTGAAGATTTTGGTTGAACATGAATACTACTCTTTCTCCATCGGAGTCGAGGCTCATGCCTTTGTACTTCACTTTGTGTACTGCTGTGAAGGGTTTTTCGATTTTGGTTTCCATTATACTTCTGTTAAAATAAGTTGCCAATTCTCAAATATGATATTGCCAACGCTTCCATTGGCCTTTAATTCAAAATCTAATCCATCGCCTATTTCTAAAATAGACAGGGCCGAAATCACAAAACTTCCTGAACCACTTACTTTGGCTTTCATTATTTGCCCTGTATTTTCTGTTGTAGTAAGCATCACATATACATCGGTTCCAGGATTTGCAGTACCAGACGCAGTAAAATGAGCTTTGAAGCGTTTTAAGCTGCCAGATTTGGAATATGAACTCCCTGAAACTTGTGTAAATACTCCGCTTTGTTCTACCAAAGTGGCGCTTCCCTGTATAGGAACGTAAGTAGAATCAACTATAGTTGTTGGGGAAATTACATCGTTAGCCACTGCCAACATATATTGCTTTTGGGTTTTTGATTTAACCCATCCCGAACTAACAACCATGTTATCATACGTATCAAATACGCTTTCAAAGCCGTTGCTTGTCGTGTAGTATTCAATAGGCGAAGAGGCTTGAATCCTAGAAGAATCAAAGCCTAAGCCGTCATGTGCATATATAATTACAGTTCCAACTTCCCCTAAAGCACGTACTGTTGCAAAAGTTCCATAAGGGCCATCTGCTGAAATCGTAGATATACCATCCCAAAGAAACAATCCTGCTACACTACTGTAGTCAGCAGTATAAGCATCAAGCTGTATTCTGCCGCCGCTGGGCGACAGACTTTGCTGAAAACCAGCGTATATTGTTCCTGTTCCTCCTTCTATGAGCAAGTCGTCGCCTAAATAGAAAGTAATGTTGTTGCCGGTAAAATTTAAAGCTCCGGTAACCGAACTAATGTCTATATTGCCAGTGTCGCCAAAAATCCCAAAAGCTGCGACAATAGCATTCTCACCGGAACTGTCATATATTTCAGAATACAGCCTGTTAGAAGCAAGCTCAAAAAAGTTTCCTGTGGTTTCGTTATATATCTTAGTTCTGTAATCCGACTTTAATTCTACCGAATTACCTTCCAAGTTTATTAGGCCAGTTGCGTATAAATATAAATACCCGTCTTCGCGCAAATTAAATTCAGAAATTCCATTCTCTCCATCGTAAGCTCTTGCCGTGATACCATCGCCAGCAAACATATCTACATAAGTATGAAGATCAATAGTTTCAATTACGGCCTGATTTGACCGTAATTGAGCAAATCCATTTAGAATGGACATTTCTGAATAGTCTCCTGACTCACCGCTGTGACTGCCTATTTGTACGCCTCTAAGCGCACTCGGGTCCATAGCATCAGCTACTCTTATGCCAATATAACTTTGCTCATAGTTGGGGTCAGCTATCCAGAATGATTTATTAGTATTGTCACTAATTAAAATCTCTACATTTTGAGATATTTCCCCACCCAAACCTAACCTCCCCCCATCAGCCTGCATCCCCTGCCCGGCCATAATCCCAGCAAGGTCGGCCACATCGCCCCGGCGCGTGGCGCCAAGCCCCCCATTTGCAGAGCTGTCCCAAAAAAGCAATGAGTCGCCGAAGTCGAATGCGGCTGGGTCGAAATCTATGATGCGCTTTGCCATATTACTCTATAATGTTGTTCCCAAATTCGTCAACTATATCTTCTCCAAACTCATCCACTATAATGCCTTCTGGAGTGGAAGGCTGTAGGGGTATTTCTCCTGCGTAATAGAAAGGCAGTGATTTGCCTGCGTCCATCACAAATGTGATATAGCGCTCTTCGGCAAGCTTCTGGCCTGTGCCCTCCTCAAACGAGGCTATGCGTGCTGGCCACGACTGTTTGCCCAAAAGCCTCCTACTGCCGTCGTAGCCCTCGAATACCAGGGCCATTCGCCTATTTTTATTAGCGTTTACGAAGCCTACTACTTGAGATGAAGGCGCCACCTGCCTGAATGTATGTCTTCCTATTGCAGAAAGTGCGCTTATGCTGCCCTGCCCCTCCCCTTTGTACTCGCTCATCTCCAGCTCGCTTTCAAGCATGGAGAAGTACTTGCCAGGCTTCATTACGAAGTCGCCTTCAAGTGTTGCAGATTCTGCAAAGTTTGCTGGTGAGTTTGGCAGGGATGGCCACTCTTCTATGTCTTCAGCAAAAGCATAATAGGCGACGCCCAAGAGCCCGCCTTCCTTGTGGCATTCATTTCCTGCCAGTATGTCTTCTGCATCAAAATCGCACATAGTCTATACAAGTGATTCAACCCAAAATGATTCTTCGCTTTTGGTTCCTGAAAGGCTGTAGTCGCGCCCTGCAAAGTCGCTGGGGGTTTGGCCTGTCTTTGCCTGCCTTGAAAGGGCAAGCTTTGTGAATAGCCTCATTTCGCCATTAGGAAGTACGCATAGCGCCCCCAGCTCAGCATTGATGTACTTTTTCTCAAAGCTGTATAGCGCCTGACTTTCTCCCTGCAAAGAGAAAGAAATGCCAGATGTGTAGGTAGTACCATGCTCGTTTGGCTGTGCCTGCTCTGTATAGTGTGGGTAGGGCATAAAGTCGGCAACTTCTTCAAAAGAAGAAGTGTCGAGTATGCCCCCCGAAAGGGCAGACTCGGCATCAGAAGAAAATGCCAGCATTAGCCTTACTATACTTCCTTCACTGTTGCACATAGTTATCAATTGATTCGGAGCCCTGGTATCTCTTGTTTGCCCTGCCTCTGCCAGCGTTTGTAGGCTGTTCCTATCGCCAGCTCCTGCTCATCTATTTTGCAGCTGCGGAGGAAGTCCTCTATTGAGGTTTTGGCAGGAAGCCCAAGCCTTACGGCATTCTGGGTATATGCCATCATATCCTGATTGAATAGGCTTACAAGATTCTGATGCAAGCTATACAGCTTGAAGCGGTTTGGGTAGTACCCCAAAACTGTTATCTCCTTCATGCCCTCTGCTTTGAAGTGCTCATAAACAGCGGAAGGCCTATGCTTTACCGGTGGCATGCGGGCGGTAAGCTCCAAATGCTCGCGGTAGCCCAGCCGATTTACTAGCCACTTGTATATATATGCCTCCACAGGCATTTTAGACTTTGTTTTAGACATACAAAGTGTTTTTTAGTGAAAGACTTTTGATTGCGCTGAAATGACAAATGCGCACCATTTTTAACAGTTGCTAATTTAAAACGCTTTTGGCTACTAAAAAATATGGCAAATCAAATGCCATACGGTTATATGCAAAAAATAATGCGTATAGCCTTATATGTTAGTAAAAAAATGAGATTGAAAAAACGGCACAGCATTTTTTATATACATATATAAGAGAAATGCTTCTCCTTTATTATTTCTTATAGAAAAGTGGATCACTTTTACCACCCATCACATACCCTTTTTGCTATTTAAGTTGCTGAAAAACAGTGTTTTAATAGGTGTTTCAGGTTAGAAAATTAACTAATTGATAATCAATTAGTTAAGTGTTCCATTTTTTGGTACAAAGTGGATCAGATGTGATCCAAAGTGATCCACTTTTGTGGTACACTTTGGCATTGATAATCAGATAGTTACAAAGGCGTGTGGATCACATTGGTACAGCCATATTCTTTGTAAAATGCTAAAAATCAAGTGTTTATGCAATAAATAACGTAGGGAGGTATAAACTGATCCACTTTTTTGAGCAAATTAAAAAAGCGCCCTTTTTGGGGGCGCTTTGGTGGTATGGCAAAAGGGGGGGGTGGGTTAATATTTTTTCCCGTGAAGCTTTGGCCTTGTCTTATTATAATTGAGTTTCTCCTTTATATGAAAGTCAATGTCTATATTCAGGCCACCGCACATATCAAGAAGCCTAATTATAGAATCCGCTATTTCATCCTCAAAAGTGTCTTTCAAGTTGTTTCTGAAAGCAAAGAACTCAAACTCGCTTTGACAAGATGTAGCATTTTTATAGCCTTCTACATTTGCAAAATTATCTGTTCTATGTGCTTCCAAAGCTTCTCCAAGCTCTGAAACAACCAGCATAAGCATTTCGCCAACGTTCCTTTCTGCATCCCAGAAGCCCTTTGCTTTGTTTTCTTCGTGAATGCTTTTTGCTAAATCTGTGAGCATTTTATTGGGGGGTTAGTGTTAATTGATTAGTCTCAATAATCTCATTGAGCCAGAGCGGTCGGCCTTTTCCAGATGGCATAATTAAGGCATGGCCAATCTCCTGCTCCAATTGCAAATATTCTTGGTATAGCTCCGGCTGGAGCTTGGAGGCAGTGCGTAAGTCTTGTTTGCTTGACATAATGCAAAAGCTGCATGATAGGCGTGTCATACCAGCGCTATATGCCCAGTGTGGTTGCTGTCCGCTGGCCTCTATAAAGTGAAAAACTTCCTTAGTAGTGAGAGTGTGTATAGGAAGCCATTCGTACCATTCTCGCTTTGTGTTTGATTGGCTTTCCACTTTTTTGAATATAGACTTCTGCGCTCTTCCACTACTCTCCTGGGCCCTGAGTCCCATACAATTCAGGACTTTATTGAATCCCCTTTCATTGCAAATCGAAATGATGCGCTTTGCAATAGGATTTCTCTTCAAATCAGAAGTGCACTGCCTGTTTTGGGGAGAAGGCCACATTTTCCTCTTTCGTGCCATATCAAATAGGCTCTTTTTAGCCTGAACTACATGGAACTCATGTGTAGTAGTAGCCTTAATATGCTCCTCTATTCCAGGCCATTCTATATGGCCAAGAGTAGCATGAACAATCACAAGTCTTTCAGCTGGCACCAAATCGCGAATAGCGATATACATGGCTTGGCTGTCTTTTCCCCCAGAATGATTGCAAACTACAAGGCATTTGGGATCTTGTAAAAGTTGCTCAAGCATAATCACTTCACATTAGCGCCAAAGGCGTGTGGATATTCCCTCATATACTTCTCTATGCGTCGGCGGGTGGTGCTTACCGGCCTGCCGATTTTTTTTGCTATCTCACGAAGAGACATACCTCCTTTGAATAGCCTGGCTAAATCGAGCACATCTATAGGCACATAGAGTTTTGCACTGCTCATCATGTAGGCTCTCTGGAAGCTATTGAGGTAATAGTCTGCCAACAGTAAGCCTCTTTCCATATCCTTGGCGTTTACTTCCCTTACATGCTGGTGCTCTCCTCTGATACCAAAAGTTTCGCGGTCGTAGGCATCGAGCACGGCCAATATGCCTGCAAATTTGAAGGCATACTCTTTTATCTTCCCATACGCAGTAGCGATGTACTCTTTTGAGATTACTGCATCTTCACCTATACTATTTATTTTTTCGCGCTTGGCATTGTCCCATTTAATAAATGAATCCAGTGCCTGTTTTGTTAATTTGAGCAACTTCTGCTCATCATTAAATCGCACCTCCAAATCATAGAAAAGTCTATGTATAGTGCTGTTCCAAAGCTCAAGCGTTTCTGCTGGTATATCCTCAAGCAGGTTCGAGTTTGCGATGTTATCGTCGCTCAGTACGTTGAAAACCATGCGAACCGTAAATCCATCGCCCATCAAATCTTCACTGAAGAAGCGCCCCAAATAGCGGGGCTGTGTGCCTCCAAGGACTGAGCAGAAAGGCTTTTCAACAAAAAAGCGTTTTCCTCCGGAGCGGTTCATCTTGTATGGGCTCAGGTTCCAGGAGCTCAGCCAGAATTTCCGCTCCATATCTGTTTTCGAGTAGGCCTTCATGTTGTCGAGCCACTGCGTGAGCTCGTCTTCGTGCTTGAGCAGGCCTTTTGGGTTATCCACCATTATCTCCCTGACTAGGGACTCAAAGGTTGTATTCTGGATAATTAGTTCCAGCTTTCTGGTCCTCTCTTTTACTGCATCCTCATCAACCGAATTGTCTGCATCCCTATCAGCCTGTGTATTTTCAACCTCCATCTGCTTCTGGATGGCCTTAAGCGGGCGAACTACAAACTTCTCAGTCATGGATTTGCCACCTGAACTTATACCTACATTGCATACCCAGCACGTCAAGGGAATTTCCCATTCAGACTTTGGAGATACAAGATAATAACTTCCTATTGCAGCGCTCAAAACGGCCAGCATTGAACCACCCACAAATGCAGGTGGGCAGTCCTGAACTGTTACTAAAGCATCAATAAATGGCTTCAATCTTTTTGGAAAAACATGCAGAGGAAAAGGCATGCCTTCCATCTTCCTTACATCAAGCTCCTCCTGAAGTTCAGCTTCTGAAGCTGTAGGCAACTTTTGAGCGCTACTCTTGAATAATTTGAAGTCCATTATGATTGGGAGTTTTTAAGGTTTGAAATTCTTTCCAAGTGCTTTGCATAGAGCTCGCTTACATCTTGCCCAAATGGGAGCCCCAGCAAATACTTCTCTACAAAAACACAGCATTGCTCAAATGCTGTGAGCCTATCTTCTAGGCCAAGTATCGCGTTGGTCATTTCCTGCGCGATGTCCTCAACAGCCTGCAGCGTTGAGGCATTGATAGCAGAGGTGCATACTAGCCCAATCAAGTCGGAGCATACGCGAAACTCATAACCTAGCATTGCCCATACAAGTACGTGCTGGTTATGCACTACCCTTGCCATCATAGAGCTTAGCTGGTGAGCAGTTTGAGAACTAGGGTTTTGTATTCTTCCAAAAACAGTGAGCATGTCTATTGGCATGCCTTCTGCCTTTGCTGCTTGCATTGCCTCCAGTACGCTAGACTGGAGGGGATGCTTTACAATCCCACTATTTAGGAAGTCGAGTAGGGCGGGCAAGCCCAAGCACTTGCCCTTGTACTCGAAAAGCTCAGCATCAACAGAAAGCATAATGCCCCCAAGCACTCTGTTGAAATACAGGTCGGCAAACTGGCCCGCCTGCTTGGCATAAGCCTTCGCCTCTTGTATTGTATCTGCCTTTGCTTTCATGCCTTCTAAATATTGTACAATTTCTTAATAGCTTGAATCTGCGGTATGCTTATGCCGTATCGCTGGGTTATGTCTTGGTAAGCCATCTTCTGTCCTAATGCCTTCATACTGCGCAATTCTTCCAGCAAGCCCGCTTGTATGGCGCGGTCAACTGCTCCAAGACCTTGCACTTGGCTTGCTACTTGACCTTGGCCAAGAGCTTGGGCATGAGCTTGCAATTCTTGGATTTTTCTTGAAATTTCTTGGAGTGTGAGGCCGTCAAGAGCTTGATTAAGGCTTGAGCCTTGGGCTTGTGCATGGCTTGTTGCATGATTGCTTGGCGGTTGCGCATTCTTGCCAGCATGAAAACCGATTTGGTTTTTTGCCGTGTGGTTCAGCTGTATCGTGCCGCTCTGCAAGAGCATAGGGCTGGTGCGATACATGTGATATACTTGGGCGAACGTCTTGTAATCGTGCAATTTGTCTTCCTCACGTGTGAGCAAATAGCTCAGCTTGAAGCTCTCATAGTCGTAGTGAACCAAGAACCAGTTGGCTATCAGAATGAAGGCTTCCATGATGAGGGTGAACCACATCACATTCTTGGTAGCCTTGCCGCTTTCCTGCACTGCTGTATCTTTTTTGGTATCTGCCTCTGCATCGAATTTTTTGAGGGCTTCCCTCTTGTCGGCTTCTATGACTTGTACTGCCTCAATGAGCTTCTCGTATCGGCGCCCAGGAGCGCCAGAGCGGAGTACTGTTTTTTTTGTGCCCGTTTCGGTTATGATGTCGATCACGTTATCGTTCTTGTATTTTTCGGCAAGTGCTTTCGCTGAATCAGCCTTTGCCAGCCAGTAGCGATCCACGCTGTCGCGCTCCGACTTGATAGCGCCTTTCAGTATTATTACCCTGTCGTCGCGCATGGAATATGCAATTTTTGCGCCTTCTACTGCTGCATAAGTAGAGCCAGCCTGCATCCCTAGCGCTACAATGGCCATAGCCAAGCCTTGCCCAAACTGCATAGAGTAGAGCAGTTCGGAGGCTATTTCTATGCCTTTTGCTTTGCCATACTCCCAAGCAGCGCCTAGCACTGATGACAGTACAACAGAAATAAACATTATTTCTATGCCTTCCTGAATGTGGTCGTATAAAAACACTACAGAAAGTGGCCCTACAAGAGGAGGCAGAAGCCACCTAAGCACGTGAGCAGTGATAAAAAAAGGCTTGAACCTTTCGGTAAAAGGCTTGAAGCCAAAGCGCTTCTGAGCCTTTTCCAGCCTTATTTTTTCCTGTTGGCTGTCTAGGTATTGTTGAATAGCGTTTTTTTCCATAATATTGCTCCGTTCCGATTTGGTTTGGAATATTGAGGGTGGCTTTCCTTGCTGGGTTGGGCCACCCTCTTTTTTTACTTTTTCCCCAGCACTTTTCGAGCCCATAGCACCTCTGAGGGTACTATCTGATGCACAGAGAACTGTGTATCGAACTCTTGAAGAATTTCATTGGCAAGCTTCTTCTCGGCTTCTGCTGCTACTTTGGCTGTAGGGTGCATGTTTTCATACATCTTTTTCAGCTTGGGTAGCAGAAAATCATTGATTTCCATACCACTTAGTTTAAATGGAGGTAAACAATTTGTTGGTTGCTGAATAGCAGCACCAGGGCCCAGCTATTGTGCCCGTGGTCGGCGATAGAGAGCGCGCTCATGGAGTGTGGGGTGTTTCAGAAATATCACTTCTATGCCTTTGCCCTTTGGATTTGAGATAGGCAACGTCTTTCCTCAAAATCCTACGGCTCTGAATCAGCCCACGTAACTGCCTTAGCAGTTTATCAATCTTCTCCTCGGTGGCATTGAGCGTGCGTTGAGCCGCTTCCATCCTCTGTTTATCTTCGTAGCTCATGGTTCGTTTTTTATAAGGTCAGACAATTTAATATTGGTAAGTTGCTCCAGCTCTGCTAGCAACCTGTCAACCCGTGCTTCTACATTTTTCGACTGCACGAGTACCGATGGCGATTTATGCGTGAAGTAATCCTTCTGCAGGCGCCTCATGCGGTAGGTCTGAACAATGATTTCCCGCCTGCATTTGGCCACCGCCTGTTTAGATTCATTTTTTGACTTTAGCCCATCAATTTCTTCATACAGGTTTTCGATAGTGCCTTCCTGCAATTCTATAGCCTCCCGTGCTAGCTGCATCAATTCCTGAACCTGATACACTTGATGCACAGCCATGTTGTCTAGGTCAATGAGGCCGTGAAGCCTTTCTAGCACTTCCCTAATACTCAGTTGCTTGGTGCTCATGCTACCTAGTAAGTATTATTGATGAGAAATTTGAGTTGCCTAAATACTGCCGGGTCTTCGAGGCTCAGGTAGTGGTAATGCTTGAAGTTGTTGAAATACATGATTTCAGTAGGGCTTTTCCCGAACTGCAATACCACATAGCCTTTGCTGTCGAGTGCTATTTTGGCAAACAGTGCCAGCGGTTGGGATAAGAAGTAATAAGTATTCTCTTCGCCTATATCCACCTTAAATGGCCTGTACTCCTTTTCGCGCGCGCCAATGATGATATTGCACATTTTGGCGAGCATAGTCTTATGCTCTGGGCGCTTATCAATGGCCCTAGCGCGGCGCTTAAATGTGGTGCGGGGGGCTTCAATCTTCTTGCTCATAGCGCTTCTATCTTAAATTTTTGAATATATCCATTACCTCTTCGTCAAGCTGTGACGGCTCTTTTTTCCACTTGTCTAATAGCTTCTTATGCGGAGGGGGAAGCTTGTGCCTGAGCAACCAAGCCCAGAAAGTGTAAATATTTATATGTAGGCAGATACTCATAAACATATATGAGTAAACCTCTTGCGTAATAAATAGGTAGGTTATGCAACCAGACAAGAACGCAATGATTACAGTCATTACTAGCTTGGTTTTACTAGTGACATACGGGGGGAGAAAATCGAGGAATTTCATACTATTAGGGAAAAAGAGTGGGGAAATTGATGTCTTCGTCAATAATATTCTTGCTCTTTGAAGCAGATTGTAGTTGTAGAAAGAGCTTTGTTGTTCACAGAAACGCACACGATTTGATAGCCAAAAGGAGCGAAATAAGCATTAGAGCTTTTTCCATGCTTTACATCTAAAGCAATGATAACATCATCTATAAGTACAGCTTTTCCTTTGCAATTCATTACCAGCTTAAATCGCTCTAATGGAGTGCATTTGCAATACGATACTACTGGTTTTGTATCTTCTGGTAGGCGGTTGACTACTAGCCTTTTATCTTTTTTCTTGCTTTCTACAATAGAAGAAATAAGACCCTTGTCTACAGTTTCAATAGACAGGTTATTACCACACCCTTTACATGTGATTAAATAACTATCTGTTGTTCTCATGATTCTTTATTCGTTTAGTGAATACTTCATCAACTTCATATTCGCTTATTCCCCACTTGCGTGCAATGATTTGTTTTGGAGAGGCAGGAGGGGGCTTTTTAAAGATGCGCATCAGCCCAATAAGAAGGAAATAGGCGATAAGACAAGCTATGTATATCATAATGAAATCTTGAAAATAATCTCCATTTAAAGGCCTGTATGCTATCAAAACTGTATTACACAATACAGCTATTACCACAGACAATGTGATTTTGAACTTTGCCGTAAGGCCAATATTATCTACTTGTGACAGTTTCATCTCTTACATTCTTTATGCCTCTTCACAAAGTCGGAGGCGGGTTTAATAAAATCAATGTGGGGGTGCTCTATGGTCTTCTGCTCTTGGCAGTGCTCACACTTTATTGTGAGCTGGTGCATGGTGGTGTGGGGGAGGGAGAGTTTTTCAAACTCCTCTTGGTAGTATTCAAAAATCATCTGTTGCAGTGAGGCGGGTAGAAATGCGCTGTGTTTACTGCATACGCCGTGGTATTTTATGCTTCTTGAAGATTCAATAGGAGCTTCGCAGAAGTGGCATTGCTTGGCTCCGTCGTGAGTAGGGTAGTAGTTTGCCATTACTCCTTCTGCTCAATCTCCATTGCTAAAACAGGGTCGCCGTGGCCGTACTCCTTTTTAAGCTTGGCTTCAAATTCTGCTAATGCGCGGTGTGGCTCTGTTTCATTGGCTATTAGGTAAAGTCTTTCGGAAGTGTATTTTGCAAGTTTGTACACTATTGTTACCTCACTCGACCTTGTATTGGAAGGTCTATACCTCAAGGTGAAGTCCACCTCCAGTTCATGAGTTTCTTCAAGCTCCTCAAGAGCATTAGGGTTGTACTTAATAAGCAATTCGAGCGCCTGCTCATAAATGCTTTGGAGGGTTACTAGATTTTTCAAGGCAATAAAATTTAACCCCAGCATTTTATCTGGGCATTGTGAAACCATTGATTACTCAAAATTTTCGGCCATTATGGCCTAACAGAAGGGGATGGGGGCTATTTTGAAAGCCCCAGCTTTTCGGCAAACTCTTTCTGGCTCATCGCCTCTTCCTCCACCAAGGAGCGAATCTTGATAGGCTCCTCAATAAGGGCCTCCATTTCAACGCCGAATGCTTTGGCGAAGAACTGGAGCTGGGTAATGCTGGGCTCTACTTTCGCCCTTATGAGCAAGTAGAATGTGCCCTCACTCTGCCTGAGGTGTTTGTAAAACATGTTCCTCAATAGCCTGGCTTGTGTGGGCGATAGTTGTCGGTAGTACGATTTCAGCTTAGACATGTAATAAAAGAATT
>JACCDR010556993.1_pt1 | contig 21605 bp, 17 predicted proteins | sample 7446431 | NCBI WGS metagenome assembly JACCDR01 (sample SAMN15323443, study PRJNA562643) | freshwater metagenome | isolation source: river surface water | place: USA:Blue River Watershed | collected 2017-08-17 | reverse complement strand
GAATATGCCAGCCGCTCGCTGCGCGACATCATCAAACCCCTGCTTGAGGTGCTGGCCGGGGTGCCAACGGTCGTATACGGATTTTTTGCTGCGCTCACAGTCGCGCCTTTTATTCGTGATTTGGGGGTGGATATTGGGCTGGATGCCTATTTCCCGATCAGCTCCGAAAGCGCGCTGGCGGCGGGTATTGTCATGGGTGTCATGATTATTCCCTTTGTCTCATCTCTCTCCGACGATGTGATCAATGCCGTGCCCCAGTCGTTGCGCGATGGCGCCTTGGGTTTAGGCTCCACGCGTTCGGAGGTGGTTAAGCAGGTGGTGATTCCGGCCGCGCTGCCCGGCATAGTGGGTAGTATTTTGCTCGCGGTGTCCCGTGCCATTGGCGAGACCATGATTGTCGTCATGGCGGCGGGTATGGCGGCGAATTTGTCGGCTAACCCGTTTGACTCGGTTACAACTGTCACGGTTCAAATTGTGACATTGCTCGTGGGCGACCAAGAGTTCGACAGCCCGAAAACCCTGGCGGCTTTTGCCCTTGGGCTCATGCTGTTTTTAATTACGCTGGCGCTTAATTACTTTGCCTTGCATATCGTGAAAAAATACCGAGAGCAATATGAATAAACCGCTGACCACTGCCGAGAAAGTCGAAAAAAGCCTGACGCGCCGTTATGCCGCCGAAATGCGATTTAAATTGTACGGTTTGGCTTCCATCATTGTGGGCTTGCTGGCTTTGCTGTTTCTATTTATTGAAATATTTAGCGGTGGCCTAGGCGGCTTTCGCCAAACCTACATTGCGCTGGATGTGACATTCGATGCCGACAGGCTCGGCATCTATGACACCACAGATCAAGACGCGCTGCAAAATGGCGACTATGAAGCCGTGTTGCGCCAAGCTCTGCAAGCGCGCTTCCCGGATGCAAAAAGCCGAAATGAGAAGCGCGATCTGTTTGGCATTATCAGCATGGGTGCCGCTTACGATTTGCGCAAAGCGCTGATAAAAAATCCTGAATTGCTCGGTAGTACTCAGCGTTTATGGGTGTTAGCAGATGACGATGTGGACACCTACTACAAGAGCTTGTCTGAAACACCCTATGCTGAGCGCATGAATGACAAGGAGCAAACCTGGGTGCAGTCATTGGTCGACGAAAAAGCGATCAAAACGGTCTTTAATACCCGTTTTTTCACTGAGGGCGATTCCAGCGAACCGGAAATGGCTGGCATCCGGGGCGCCATACTGGGCAGCCTCTACACGCTGTTGGTTACGCTGGTATTGTCGTTTCCGGTGGGTGTCGCAGCGGCGGTTTACCTTGAAGAGTACGCGCCACGCAACCGTGTGACCGAATTTGTTGAGGTCAATATCAATAATTTGGCGGCTGTACCTTCGATTATTTTTGGTTTGTTGGGGCTCGCCATTTTTATTAATTTATTTGATATGCCGCGCTCGATCCCTCTCGTAGGAGGCTTAGTTTTAACCTTAATGACTTTGCCAACCATTATTATTGCCAGTCGCGCGGCGATTAAATCGGTTCCGCCCAGTATTCGCGAGGCGGCACTTGGGATAGGCGCCTCCAAGATGCAAATGATTTTGCACCACGTATTGCCCTTGGCGATGCCGGGTATTATGACGGGCACGATTATCGGTATGGCGCAAGCGCTAGGTGAAACAGCCCCCTTGTTAATGATTGGCATGGTGGCCTTTATCATGGATGTGCCAGGATCTGTGATGGACCCAGCGACCGTGATGCCGGTTCAAATCTTTTTATGGTCCGATAGCCCCGAGCGCGCCTTTGTTGAAAAAACCTCCGCCGCAATTTTAGTATTACTCGGGTTTTTACTGGTCATGAATGCCTTGGCGGTCTTTTTGCGTAAACGGTTAGAGCGCCGCTGGTAATTGGGTTATTAACTGACGGGTGTTTACAATGAACGGGACTGTAAGTGAAGCTGAATACACCGAGGTAGTAAGGGAAACATCCCAAGCCGCTGTCGACGAAAAATCCACTGAGAAATCCACTGTTACTGCCGCAAAGGGCACCACTGAATTCGCTGCCATGAAAACAAAACGCCACCAAAAATCCTCCGATGCACAAGGTGCTGTCGGCTCCCCGTTTGTCGATAATCCGCGTTTGTCGATGCGTGATGTCTCTGTCTTTTACGGCGAAAAACAGGCCGTTTTTAACGTGAGTATCGACATAGCGCAAAATGAAGTTGTCGCTTTAATTGGCCCCTCCGGCTGCGGTAAGTCGACTTTCTTGCGCTGTTTGAATCGTATGAACGATACCATCGACAGCTGTCGAGTGACCGGAAGTGTCAAGCTTGATGGTTTGGATATTTATGATGGTAAATTGGATGTGGTGCCGCTGCGTGCCCGCGTGGGAATGGTTTTCCAAAAGCCGAACCCGTTTCCGAAATCCATTTATGACAACGTAGCTTATGGCCCGCGTATTCATGGCCTCGTTAATCGCCGCACCGAGCTGGACGAAATTGTCGAGTCCAGTCTGCGTCGCGCCGGCTTGTGGGAAGAAGTAAAAGATCGCCTGGATTCCCCCGGAACGGGCTTGTCTGGCGGCCAGCAGCAACGGTTATGCATTGCGCGCACGATTGCGGTCAGCCCCGAAGTGATTTTAATGGATGAGCCCTGTTCGGCGCTCGACCCCATTGCGACAGCAAAAATTGAAGAATTGATTGCTGAGCTGAGTCAAAATTTTACGATCGCCATAGTTACCCATTCGATGCAGCAAGCTGCGCGGGTATCGCATCGCACAGCTTATTTCCATCTGGGTAAACTGATCGAAGTCAACGAAACGGAAAAAGTGTTCACCAACCCGGATCACGAATTAACAGAAGCCTATATCACAGGCCGATTTGGTTGATTTTTGCGCAGATTAGTCCAAAACGGCGTGGATTCGTAAAATCAGCGATTTGATTCTAAACTCCCGTGCAGACCGGCCCTTTGCACTCAGGTATTCAAACCTTTCATTGATGGCCATTTTATTTTGGGTACAGCGGCGGATTACATTATGGATACTCTACATCTCGATCAACATATTTCTCGCCAGTTCAACGTCGATCTGGAGCACTTGCGCGAACATTTGTTGTCGCTGGGTGGTTTGGTTGAGGAGCAGGTGATTGATGCGGTTCGGGCGATTGAAAGCGCGGATAGCGCCTTGGCTGAAAAAGTTCTGCGCACAGAAGATGAAATAGACCGCCGCGAAGTCGCATTGGATGAAGAGTGCACCTTGGTTTTGGCGCGTCGCCAGCCCGCGGCCTCTGACTTGCGTTTGGTATTGATGGTGACCAAAGCGAACCGTGACCTTGAGCGCATGGGCGATGAAGCCGAAAAAATCGCTCGCATGGCATTGGCTATGAATGATGCCAGCGGTCAGGTGCAGGTGCGTGGTTTTGTGGAGCTGCGCCACATCGCTTCGGGTGTGCAGACGATGGTCAACCAGGCTCTCGATGCGTTCGCCCGGTTTGATGTGCAAATGGCGATTGAAGTGGTGAAAGGCGATACCCAGGTTGATCGCGATTACGGTACCGCGATTCGAGAATTAGCAACCTATATGATGGAAGATCCCCGCTCGATTAGTCGGGTATTAAATATTATTTGGGCGCTACGCGCGTTAGAGCGCATCGGCGATCACGCGCGCAATATCGCCGAACACGTGATTTACCTCGTTCACGGCATGGATGTGCGCCACACCAGTCTCGGCGATATTCAGGCGCAGCTGGAAGAGCAAGACGACCGTAGTTAACCCGCATAATATGCAGCAGACCCTGTATAAGGATATAACGGGGTTGCTATTGCGATGCCCTCGCCTTTTTCAGTCAATTAAAAAATAGCCAGAATGGCTCTCTGCCTTTAATATTTTTGTCGCTGTGTTATATGTTTGCAGTGGCAATGTTGTTTAAACGATCCAAAAAATTGCTCATTGCGACTGTGATGTTAGCCGCATCTAGCTGGCGCCATCAATATGAGTGACATTTTTTGAGGGCGTTAATTTTTTTGTTGATTCGCGATTTGGGTGCTTGTCCATTGTGGGGGCTTCTATAGTGGACACGCTCCTAGCGCTTTGCGCCGCCTCCTGCGGCGAATGCCTGGCAGTGTTGATGTTAGGGGAGGGCGGAAAACCGATGGAACTTTTGGGGCTTGGTGGTGTTTCACGTTTTGCGTTCTAGGGGTGGCTGCTCGTAGCCTGTCGCTTGTAGCAGGCTAGAAAGCTGTTTATTCTTGCGCCGGTCCGGGGCTAGGCCCTGATGTTTATCCACTCCAATAAAAGCTAAGCAGACTATGAAAAAGCCACAGTTATTTGTGTTGCTTCTGGTTGTCCTGGGTTTTGCCAGCCTACAGGCAGGCGCCCAGCAAACACCTGAGCAGAACCACGGCTTCACCAACACGCAAAAGAGCGTGAAAGAGTGGTGGAATATGCCCTACCCCACTCGCTTTGATCGCACCAAGCTCAGCCTTGCGCAAAAGCAGGGGTTTTTGACGGTAAAAGGCAATAAAGTCCTCGACGAGGCCGGTAAGCCGTTCATTTTGCGCGGTGTGAATATTGCGGACCCTGACAAGCTGGTACACCAGAATGTGTGGTCTGAGAAGTTGTTTGCGGAGGTGAAAAAATGGGGCGCCAACAGTGTGCGCTTGCCTATTCACCCGATTGTGTGGCGCAACCGGGGCCCGCAATGGGTGCTGGAGCGTATTGACGAGGCGGTGATCTGGGCCAATGCCCATGATCAATATCTGATTGTGGATTGGCACTCGATCGGTAATTTGAAAACCGGCATGTACCAAATGCCATTTTATGAGACAAGCCCTGAAGAAACCGCCAATTTTTGGAGGGCGATAGCCTACCGCTATAAGGACGTTCCGACGGTCGCAGTCTATGAGATTTTTAACGAGCCGACGCACAATTTTATTGGCACTGGCGACTACTCGCTTGGCAAGATCACCTGGGATGAGTGGCGTGTGATGCTGGAGGACTTGATTGACCTCATCTACGTTTACAACCCGAAAGCCATTCCCTTGGTTGGCGGCTTTAACTGGAGTTATGACTTGACGCCGGTGGCCAGCAAGCCTGTTCGCCGCGAGGGGATTGCCTATTCGATTCATCCTTATCCCACCAAAGCCAAGCCCAAGGTGAAAGACACCAAAGGTTACTTTGAGCTGTGGGAGAAACAATGGGGATATGTGGCGGCTAAGTACCCCGTGATGGCAACAGAGCTGGGCTGGGTGAAACCAGACGGATTTGGAGCCCATGTGCCGGTTATCGACGATGGCGCCTATGGTCCGCGCATTGTGGAGTTTATGGAGGCGCGAGGCATTCACTGGACCGTCTGGACTTTCGATCCTGACTGGGCCCCAGTGATGATCTCGGATTGGAATTTCACCCCGACCGAACAGGGTGCGTTTTTCCGCGATGAGATGCTGAAACGCAATGGAAAGTTGAACTAATGCGACACTGATCGATTGAACGGGGGGCTTTGCTGCTGCGCACCGCAGCGGCAAAGCATCCGGCTTATGCCTTGTTTGTTCCTGTGACCTGAAGCCAAAAGGAATATGGCTGGAGTTCACAGCTTAGCTTCATTATAATCCCGCGCATTTTTGGACGAGCCTTGTGTCGCTGTTGGCCACTGGCTGCTCGTTGATCCTTTTCTTTTTCACTTTACACAACAGGCAAAGGCGTATGATCACTATCCGTCGCGGGCTGGACTTGCCAATTACCGGCAAGCCAGAGCAGTCCATTGAGGATGGCCCCAACGTTCGCTCTGTTGCTTTGGTGGGTTTCGATTATCACGGTATGAAACCTACCATGGCAGTGCAGGTCGGCGATCGGGTCAGGCTGGGGCAAGAGCTCTTCTCTGATAAAAAAACACCCGGTGTTATCTATACGTCGCCGGCGTCGGGCATTGTCTCGGCGATTAACCGTGGCGAGCGCCGCGTGTTCCAATCGATTGTGATCGATGTCGACGGGGATGACGCCGAGTCCTTTTCGCACTTTCAGCGCGACCAGTTGGCCGGTTTGGAGCGCGCGCAGGTTGTCGAGTTACTGGTTAAGTCCGGCCTCTGGACTTCGCTGCGTAGCCGCCCTTACAGCAAGGTGCCGTCACCAGAATCTACGCCGGCTAACGTGTTTGTGACCGCGATGGACACCAACCCCTTGGCCGCTGACCCGGCGCTGGTGATTGCTGAGCGCGTCCAGGCATTCCAAGATGGCTTGACTGTTTTAGCCAAGTTAACCGCTGGCAAGGTGTTTGTGTGTCAGGCGCCGGGTGCGGCTATTCCCAAAGTCGAGTCCGCCCAAGTGGAATACCACAGCTTCGGTGGCGTTCACCCGGCCGGCAATGCCGGTACCCATATTCACTTTTTGAGTCCGGTCAGTGCGAAAAAAGTGGTCTGGACAGTGGGCTATCAAGATGTCATGGCCATTGGTGACCTGTTTGTTTCGGGCCGATTAAACCCCTCGCGTGTGGTTGCTTTGGCGGGGCCGCAGGTGGAGCGTCCGCGTTTAGTGCGCACGCGCCTGGGCGCAAGCTTGGCCGAGCTAACAGCGGGCAGTTTAAAAGCCGGTGAAAACCGTGTGATCAGCGGTTCGGTATTTGGCGGCCGCAGTGCGCGAGGCGCTGTGAACTTTTTGGGCCGCTACCATAATCAAGTCAGCGTGCTGCTGGAAGGTCGCGAGCGCGAAGTGCTGCACTACTTGCGCTTAGGTGTGAATAAGTTTTCAGTGTTGAATCTGTTTATTTCCAAGCTCAGCAATAAGCGTTTTGCGTTCACCACGAGTACTAATGGCAGCGAGCGCGCCATGGTGCCGGTGGGCGCCTACGAAAAAGTCATGCCGCTCGACATTCTACCAACTCAGTTGTTGCGTAGCTTGATCGTCGGTGACACCGAGATGGCGCAAAAGCTGGGTGCGCTGGAGTTGGATGAAGAAGACTTGGCCTTGTGCACTTTTGTGTGCCCAGGCAAATACGAATACGGCCCGATTCTGCGCACGAATCTGGCTCGCATTGAAATTGAGGGCTAATCCATGAGTTTACGTTCAGTACTCGACAAGATGGCGCCCCACTTCCATAAGGGCGGCAAGTACCAAAATTGGTATGCGCTTTATGAAGCAGTGGACACCATTTTTTACAAGCCAGCCGATGTGACGCGTTCCACTGCACACGTGCGCGACGCCATCGACTTAAAACGCATCATGATCACCGTGTGGTTGTGCACCTTTCCAGCCATGTTTTTTGGTATGTACAACGTGGGCTTGCAAGCCAACACGATTTTAAGCGCGACGGGCGCGGCCGGTATCGACAATTGGCACGGTGCCTTAGTGGCCTTGATTGCAGGCCATAATCCTGCCAGCCTCTGGGATAACTTCGTTTTAGGTGCTGCCTTTTTCCTGCCGCTCTACGCCACTGTCTTTATTGTGGGCGGATTTTGGGAAGTGCTTTTTGCCATGAAACGAGGCCATGAGGTGAATGAAGGTTTCTTTGTGACCTCGGTGCTGTTTGCGCTCAGCTGCCCGCCCGATATTCCGTTGTGGCAAGCCGCACTCGGTATTAGCTTTGGTGTGGTCGTGGGTAAAGAAGTTTTCGGTGGTACGGGCAAAAATTTCTTGAACCCCGCGTTGGTAGGGCGAGCCTTTTTGTTTTTTGCTTACCCCGCAGAAATGTCGGGCGATGCCGTTTGGACGGCTGTTGACGGTTACACCGGCGCAACCTCCCTGTCGATTGCTGCCCAAAGCGGTATGGCAGCCTTATCGGGGCATATTACCTGGATGGATTCCTTTATCGGCTTTGAGCATGGCTCAATTGGTGAGACCTCGACTCTCGCCTTGCTGATTGGCGGAGCTGTGCTTTTAATCAAGGGTATTGCGTCAACCCGTATTGTGCTCGGCGTTCTGGCCGGTACCGTCGCCACTGCGCTGATATACAACGCGCTGGGCGCCGACAGCGATAATCCTATGTATCAAATGCCTTTCTGGTGGCATTTTGTGTTGGGCGGTTATGCTTTTGGTCTCTTTTTCATGGCGACAGACCCTGTTTCCGCTTCCATGACGAATACGGGCAAATGGGTATTTGGTGCCTTGATTGGTTTTATGGTGGTGACGATTCGTGTCGTTAACCCGGCTTATCCCGAAGGCATGATGCTTGCGATTTTGTTCGCGAATATCTTTGCTGCCACCATCGACTATTTTGTTATGCAAGCAAATATCAAACGGAGGCTGAGCCGTGGCTAATCAACAATCCGCTAAATATACCATCACGGTGACACTGGTTATGTGTCTCGTGGCATCGGTGTTGGTGGCTGGATCGGCGGTATTTTTAAAGCCGTATCAGGTCGCCAACAAAGCACTCGATTTTAAAAAGAATGTTCTGAAAGTGGCGGGCATTTACCAGGAGGGTGTGCCCATTGAAGAGCAAATGGAGCAAGTTGAAATTAAAATTGTGGATCTCGCCACGGGTAAATTCACTGATGCGATTTCGGACCTGGATAAATTTGATCAGGTGGCATCGGCGAAAAAGCCCGAGTTATCGACTAAGTTAGATCCAGAGGTCGACATTGCAAAAATTCTGCGCCAGGAGAAATACGCCAAAGTGTATTTGGTAAAAGAAGCTGGTCAGTTAAGCAAGGTCATTTTGCCGGTTCGCGGTTATGGTCTCTGGTCCACCATGTCGGGTTTTATGGCGATTGATGCGGACTTTAATACCGTTTCGGGCTTTGGTTTTTATGCGCAAGCCGAAACCCCCGGCCTTGGTGGCGAGGTGGATAACCCCAAATGGAAATCGCTCTGGGTGGGTAAAAACATCTACGGCGCTGACGGCTCGGTGAAACTGGACGTGATTAAAGGGTTTGTCGATGCGAATACGCCGGATGCGCAGTACAAAATTGACGGCTTGTCGGGTGCGACCCTGACCAGTAATGGCGTGCGCAACCTGGTGAAATTCTGGCTGGGTGAGCATGGCTACAAGCCCTTTTTAACCCACTTAAAAAATGGTGAGGCTTAATCATGAGCGCAAAAACAAAAGATCTGCTGTTTAAGCCGGTGTTTGAAAATAACCCGGTCATTTTGCAAATTCTGGGTATTTGTTCGGCCCTTGCGGTCACATCCAGTGTCAAATTTAGTTTGGTTATGGCGATTGGATTGACGTTGGTGTCGGCCTTCTCAAACTTTTTTGTCTCCTTGGTGCGCAACTTCTTGCCCGGCAGTGTGCGCATTATTGCGCAGATGATCATTATCTCGGCATTGGTTATCGTAGTTGACCAAATTTTAAAAGCCGTTGCCTATGACATCAGCAAACAATTGTCGGTATTTGTGGGGTTAATTATCACCAACTGCATCGTGATGGGCCGTACCGAAGCCTTTGCGATGAAAAACGCGCCTGTGCCCAGCTTTTTAGATGGTTTAGGCCACGGCCTAGGCTATTCCGTATTGTTGATCGTGATTGCTACCTTTCGCGAGATTTTTGGTGCTGGCAAGTGGTTCGGTATTGAGATTATTCCCACGGTGTCCGCCGGTGGTTGGTACGTGCCCAACGGTTTATTGCTGCTGCCGCCCAGTGCCTTTTTTATCATCGGTATGATTATTTGGGCTCTGCGTAGCTGGAAGAAAAACCAAGTGGAAAAGGTGGATTTCAAAATTGCACCTAACACCACTGTGACCCAGGAGATGGTGTAATGGAGCATTTACTGAGTTTGTTCGTAAAGTCAGTTTTTATTGAAAACATGGCCTTGGCGTTCTTTTTAGGCATGTGCTCGTTCATGGCTATGTCTAAAAAAATCACGGCAGCCATTGGCCTTGGAATCGCTGTAATTGTGGTTCAGGCGATAACGGTGCCCGCCAATAATTTGATTTTGACCTATCTTTTAAAAGAGGATGCGCTGGCTTGGCTGGGTATTACTGGCGTCGATCTGACTTTTTTAAGTTTTATCTCGTTTATTGGTGTAATTGCTGCGATCGTTCAAATTATGGAAATTGTGATGGATAAATACATGCCAGCGCTTTACAACGCGCTGGGGGTGTTTTTGCCGTTGATCACCGTGAACTGCGTTATCATGGCGGGATCCTTGTTTATGGTTGAGCGGGATTACAATTTGTCTGAGAGTGTGGTCTACGGTGTTGGGTCTGGTGCTGGTTGGGCGATTGCGATTGTGGCTTTGGCCGGAATTAAAGAGAAATTAAAGTATTCCGATGTGCCAGAAGGTCTGCGTGGTCTTGGCATTACTTTTATTACCGTAGGCCTGATGTCGCTCGGCTTCATGTCGTTCGGCGGCATTTCCCTTTAATCGAGATGGTAAATAATGACTACTGAGATTTTATTAGGTGTAGGGATGTTTACCTTCGTCGTGCTGGCGTTGGTGGTCCTGATTTTAATTGCGCAAGCAAAATTGGTGAGCAGTGGCGAAGTTGAAATCACGCTCAATGATGAAAAAACCATTCGCGTCCCGGCGGGTGGCAAGCTCCTGCAAACGCTGTCAGCCAATAATGTTTTCTTGGCGTCAGCCTGTGGCGGTGGCGGAAGCTGTGCTCAGTGTCGCTGTGTGGTGAATGAAGGTGGCGGTTCGATCCTGCCAACGGAAGAAGCCCACTTTACGAAGCGTGAAGCCAACGAGGGCTGGCGTTTAAGCTGCCAAGTGCCCGTCAAGCAAAACATGAAAATTCATGTGCCGGAGGATGTGTTTGGTGTTAAACAATGGGTGACGACTGTCGAGTCAAACCCCAATGTGGCGACCTTCATTAAAGAGTTAACGCTGCGCTTGCCGGAAGGCGAAAGCGTGGATTTCCGCGCGGGTGGTTATGTTCAGCTGGAGGCCCCTGCTCACCATGTCAAATTCAAAGATTTTGACATTGGCGAGCAATATCGTGGCGACTGGGAGCGTTTCGGCTTTTTTAATCTGGAGTCAAAAGTGGATGAGCCTGTTATCCGCGCTTACTCCATGGCCAACTACCCGGAAGAAAAAGGTGTTGTGAAGTTCAATATTCGTATTGCAACCCCGCCGCCTAAATCACAAGGTATAGCTCCCGGAAAGATGTCGTCTTTTGTGTTTAGTTTAAAACCGGGCGACAAGGTAACGGTCTATGGTCCTTTTGGTGAGTTTTTTGCGAAAGAGACTGACGCCGAGATGATTTTTATCGGCGGTGGTGCCGGTATGGCGCCAATGCGCTCGCACATTTTTGACCAATTACGTCGATTAAAATCGCAGCGTAAAATCAGCTTCTGGTACGGTGCGCGTTCTTTGCGTGAGCTCTTTTATAAAGAGGACTATGACCAGTTAGCCGCCGAAAACCCCAATTTTCAATGGCACGTTGCTATGTCCGATCCACAGCCTGAAGATAATTGGACGGGCCTAACCGGGTTTATTCACAATGTGCTCTATGAGCAATATTTGAAGAATCACCCGGCCCCAGAGGACTGTGAGTTTTACATGTGCGGCCCACCCATCATGAACCAGTCTGTGATTAAAATGCTCAAAGATTTGGGTGTGGAAGACGACAATATTATGTTGGATGATTTCGGCGGTTAAGTCAGTGACCTTGTGCTGAAGCTGCTTGAACATGCCGCTTAACAGGGTGCCTTTGGGCACCCTGTTTTTCATTTAAGCCGGTTAGGGGATATTAAGATGTTACACAGGCTGTGGTTGAGAAGCCTATCTATCCAAAACCTGTTTCGTTTTACCGTTTGGGTTGCCCTATTGGGGATGGTTGCCTGCTCCCAGGCACCTGCGCCTGCTCTGTTGACGGGCAAGACAATGGGCACCACTTACCACATTAAAATCACGGTTACTTCAGCCGCAGAGCGTGAAAAGGCGCTGGCTTTGCAGGCCGATATTGATCAGCATTTGCAGGATTTTAATCAGTGCGCTTCTACCTATATTGCCGACAGCGAAATTCAGCGTGTTAGCCAGGCGCCAACGGGTGTTTGGCTGGATGTATCAGAGCGATTTTTTGCGATTTTGGCATTAAGCCAAGAAATCAGCGCTTTAAGTGATGGTGCCTTTGATGTGACAGTGGCGCCTTTGGTCAATGCGTGGGGATTTGGACCCGATTGGCAGCAGGATAACACGCCGAGTGATGAGCTTTTAGCGGCATTGCGTGATCAGGTGGGTTACACCTATTTAGAACTGGACGCTAGTTTGCGCCGGGTTAAAAAACAGCGACCGGTGCAGTTAGATTTTTCAGCTGTAGCCAAAGGCTATGGTGTTGATGAGATCGCGGCGTTGATTGAGCAGGCGGGCTTTAAACATTATATGGTCGAGATCGGCGGTGAATTGCGTTTAAAGGGTGAAAATCCAGCAGGAAAACCCTGGCGAATTGGTGTGGAATCTCCCAAGCCCAATGGTAAACCTATACCCATTAATGTCACGGATATTGGTGTGGCGACTTCAGGCGATTACCGCAATTTTTTTGAGAAAGATGGCGTACGTTATTCACACACCATTGACCCCTCGACCGGAAAGCCAGTACGCCATACGTTGGCATCCGTGACTGTTTTGGCGCCGACATCCGCTAAGGCTGATGCCCTGGCCACGGCATTTTCGGTGTTGGGGGCGGATAAAGCACTTGAGATGGCGGAGCGCTATCGCTGGCCCATTTATTTAATTGAATATGACAATGAGCAATTGCGATCGCGCCACAGCACGGCCTTTGCGCCTTATTTGGTTGATCAACCCAATTAACTGTTCGACGATGAGTTGCTCGACCATTAACGACTTGATGGCTGCGTTAGGGGCGTCATGGCTATTACGCGGATAGAGTGGCGTGGGTTACCTGTAATGTGTGCACTGGCATCGCTAAACCCCTAGAGAGGTAAAGAGTATGATGACGTTTATTTTGGCCTTTGGCCTTCTCGTCTTGGTCGCATTGGGTATGGCGGTGGGTGTAATTTTTCGCGGCAAACCCATTAAAGGATCCTGTGGTGGTATGGCCGCCTTAAACATGGATACAGTGTGTGATATTTGCGGCGGCAACCCGCAAAAATGCGATGAAGAGCAATCGCGCAAAGCATCCCTCGCCTACGATGCTGCCGACATCAAAAAAGATTAACGAGTTTTTACTGATTTAAACTGGCGGTATTGCGCTGCCGAAAGAGGTGTCTTTATGGCTGATTACGAATACGATTTGCTGGTCATTGGTGCAGGCCCGGCCGGCGAGGCTGCTGCTATGGCTGGCGTTAAATCCGATTTAAACGTGGGCGTTGTCGACTCGCAAACGGATTTGGGCGGGAATTGTACCCATAAAGGGACTATTCCCTCAAAAGCGCTGCGGCATGTTGTTAAACAGGTCATTAATGTGCGAAAGCAGCCTGAAATGCTCTATGTGGGATCGTTTAATAACATTACGTATCCTGCCGTATTGCAAGCAGCCAAGAGCATTATTCCGCGCAAAGTGGCAATGCATAAAGCCTATTTTATGCGTAACCGCATACAGGTGTATTCCGGTGTTGCGAGCTTTACGTCGCCCCATACGGTTGCGGTGCAATACCCGAATGCCCCCGCTGACACTATTCGCGCTAAAAACATTTTGATCGCGACTGGCTCGCGCCCGTTTAGGCCCGCCACTATTGATTTCTCTCACGCACGCATTTACGACAGCGATACGATTTTACAAATGCAGCATACGCCGCGCACGATTATTATTTACGGTGCTGGCGTTATTGGTTGTGAATATGCCTCAATTTTTTCTGGGCTGGGCATGAAAGTCGATTTGATCAATAGTCGAAGTAGTTTGTTATCCTTTTTAGATGATGAAATCACCGATGCGCTCAGTTATCACCTCCGCAATAAAGGGGTTTTGGTGCGTCACAATGAGCAGTTTGAGCGAGTGGAAGCCACCGATGAAATGGTCACAGTCTATTTGGCATCCGGTAAGCGCATCAAAGCGGATGCCTTTATGTGGTGCAATGGGCGTTCTGGAAATACTGAAAATCTGATGCTGGAGGCAGCGGGTTTAGCGGCTAATGAGCGCGGCTTAATTGATGTGGACCATGAGTATCGAACTGCGGCTACCCATATTTATGCTGCCGGCGATGTGATTGGCTGGCCAAGCCTTGCCAGTGCATCCTATGATCAAGGTCGCGCGGTGGTGGATTCCATTCTCGGCCATCCTGTACGCAAGGTCACGGATGCCCCCACGGGGATTTATACCCTGCCAGAAATCAGTTCAGTGGGTAAAACGGAAGCCGAATTAACCGCCGCTAAAGTTCCCTATGAAGTGGGGCGAGCCTTTTTTAAAGACACTGCCCGCGCGCAAATCAGTGGCGATGAAGTCGGCATGCTCAAAATTTTATTTCATTTGGATACTCAAGAAATATTGGGAATCCATTGCTTTGGTGCTGAAGCAGCCGAAATTGTGCATATCGGCCAAGCCATTATGAACCAAACGGGCGGCGCTAATAATATTAATTATTTTACCAATACGACCTTTAATTATCCCACTATGGCAGAGGCATACCGCGTGGCTGCGCTCAATGGGTTAAATCGGTTGCAGCGACAGTAGTTTGTAAAGAGTAGTAGTTCGTAAAAAGTAGTGGTTTGTAAAAGACAGCAGTTTGTAAATGACAGCAATTTGTAATGTACATGACAGCAATTTGTAATGTACATGACAGCAATCTGTAAGGTGCTTTTGTCATAACCTTGGGCCTGTTATCGGTTTGAATAGTCGCCGATGGAGTGGAGTTAAGATGCTGTTTGAAAAAGTCGAGTCCATGACTCAGCCCTTTAGGCCACCGAGAATCGATGCTCCGCCACAAGGGCTCTGGGCTTTTTGCCGGTATTTTACGCAAGGATATGGCGGCTTATTGTCGGGCATGGCGGTATTGAGTGTTGCCATTGCACTTTTAGAAGTGTCGCTATTTCGAATGCTGGGCTGGCTGGTGGACTGGATGGGTCAATATAGTCCGGATCAGTTATGGCAAGAAAAAAGTTTCGCGCTTGTAGCGATGGCCATTGTGGTTGTCGTGATTTTGCCGGCCTGCGTGTTTGTGCACAGCGTCATTGTGCACCAAGGCTTGCTGGGTAATTACCCTATGGCTGTTCGGTGGCAAGCGCATCAATATCTTCTGCGCCAAAGTCTCGGGTTTTATCAGGATGAATTCGCTGGCCGCATCGCCACGAAAGTCATGCAAACGGCGCTTGCCGTGCGCGAAACCGTGGTCAAGCTGCTGGATGTTTTTTTATATGTTGCTGTCTTTTTTACCGGCATTTTGGTGATGGTGGCGAGCTTAGACTGGCGATTAATGCTGCCGTTTATTGCGTGGCTGTTGTGTTATATCGGTATTTTGCGGTTTTTTTTACCCCGTTTGCAGCGCGTCTCCTTGAAGCAAGCCGATGCGCGCAGCGACATGACTGGGCGCATTGTGGATACCTATACCAACATGATGACGGTGAAGCTCTTCAGCCATAGCCTGCGTGAAGCCAATTACGCCAAAGAAAGCATGGCGGGTTTTTTAGAAACCGTTTACCCGCAAATGCGCTTAGCGGTGCAATTAAAAACCTGTGTGTGGGTGTTGAATGCGTGGTTGATTTTCAGTGTGTCGGCGCTCGGAATCTATTTGTGGCAAAGCGCTGCCATTACGGTCGGCATTATTGCGGCGGCAGTTGGCGTTATTTTGCGGCTCTATGGCATGAGTCAATGGATAATGTGGGAGGTCAGTGGGTTATTTGAAAATATCGGCACTGTACAAGATGGCATGAATACCCTGTCAAAACCGCTGCTGATTCAAGATATGCCCGGTGCAAAAGATCTTGGCCGCGTCAAAGGGCGTATCGAATTTCGCGATTTGCGTTTTGGGTATGGTAAAACTCAGGCCGTACTCGACAACTTTAATTTGACAATCGCCCCCGGCGAAAAAATAGGCGTGGTGGGCCGCTCAGGTGCCGGTAAGTCGACACTGGTGAATTTGTTATTGCGATTTTATGACGTGGAATCGGGCCAGATCTTAATTGATGGCCAGTCTATTCAGGAGGTGACGCAAGACAGTTTGCGCGCCCACATCGGTATGGTGACGCAAGATACCTCGCTGCTGCACAGGTCCATTTTTGACAATATTGCCTACGGCAAGCCCGATGCGAGCCTGGCAGACGTTATCGAGGCCGCAAAAAAAGCGCACGCCTACGATTTTATTGCAGAGCTCTGCGATGCGAAAGGGCGCACTGGGTTTGATGCGCATGTCGGCGAACGCGGCGTCAAATTGAGCGGCGGTCAGCGACAGCGTATCGCCATAGCCCGTGTGTTGTTAAAAAACGCGCCTATCTTAATTTTAGACGAGGCCACGTCGGCTTTAGACAGTGAAGTTGAGGCTGCCATCCAAGAAAACCTGCAGGCGTTGATGCATGGCAAAACTGTTATAGCGATTGCTCATCGCCTGTCAACGATTGCGGCTCTTGATCGGTTGATGGTCATTGACGCTGGGCGCTTGGTGGAATCTGGCAGCCATCACGACTTGTTGCAACAGGGCGGGCTCTATGCGCAACTCTGGGCCCGTCAGAGTGGTGGGTTTTTGGCGGGTGATTAGCGTATCCTGCAGCCTGAGTTCGTCGGCTGTCATCCTTGTGATAGGCCCCGTCAGGCCCTGGCTGTAAAAAAGCGTTGGCGCCGTTGATCTTAGCCTTGGCGCTTACCGTACCAAGTCTACATTTTTGCCATCTATTCACGTGGGTTTCAGCATGAATTTATCCATTGAAGCGGCGCGCGTTCGCGATGCCTTAGTTGCGCGGGGGCTGGAAACACCCATGACGCCAAACGGGCTTTCGGCCGAGCAAAAACAAGACAAGTTGACCGATCTCTTTACACAGGTCGCCCAGGTGCTGGGGTTGGATTTAACCGATGACAGCTTGCAGGACACACCCTCGCGTATCGCCAAAATGTATACCCATGAAATGTTTGTGGGGCTCGATTATCAGCAGTTTCCGAAAATTACCGCTATCGACAATAAGATGGGCGCCGATGAAATGGTGCTGGTTAACCAGATTGCCTTGACCAGTACCTGCGAACACCATTTTGTGACCATTGATGGTTTTGCCAAAGTCGCTTATTTACCGGCTGAGAAAATCATTGGTTTATCCAAAATTAACCGTTTGGTACGTTTTTTTTCGCAGCGTCCACAGGTGCAAGAACGGTTGACGCAGCAGATTTTGGTGGCTTTGCAAGTGTTGCTGGATACCGAAAATGTTGCAGTCGCTATTGAGGCAGTACATTACTGCGTGAAAGCGCGCGGTGTGATGGATGCCAGCTCCAAAACGCGGACGACCGCTTTGGGTGGACTCTTTAAAACGCAAGCAACCACGCGTCAGGAGTTTTTGAGTGCGCCACTTGGCGCTAGCCAGGGATCATGACTATGGAACCTATTTGTGTGCCGGCTCGCATTCGGATTAAAAATCTCCGTTTACGCACCTATATCGGCATTAAGGATGAAGAAATTCAACACCGCCAAGATGTGGTGATAAATGCGGTGATCCATTGCCACGCGCAGGCAGCGGTGCAAAGTAACCTGATTGAAGACGCACTCAACTACCGCACCATCTGCAAGCAGATTATTGCGTTAGTGGAAGATCAGCGTTTTGCCCTGTTGGAACGGCTCACGTTTGAGCTGGTGCAGGTTGTGATGAGTCACGCCGATGTGTTAACGGCTGAAGTGGAAGTCGATAAAGTCGGAGCTTTACGCTATAGCGATTCGGTGTCGATTACCCAAGCGGCCTGGCGCGCTGCCCCTGGCGCTGCTTGGCAGCCAGGGTGGCAGCAGATTGCGCCTGGGCAATGGGTTATCGCTGACTGAGGCTGGGCAGAGCCCAATCTCGTCAGCTGAATCTGCCTGATCTAAAGCGTCTCAACGGCTTTGCATTCATCGCTCAACACTTCGATTTCGACCCGCCGGTTTGGGGCGCGACCTGACTCGGTGTTGTTGTCAGCGACAGGCTTGGACTCACCAAATCCCTCGGATTGAATATGGTCTATGCCGAGACCTTGCAAAAACATCTGTACTGATTTTGCGCGCGCCTGTGAAAGCGTTTGATTGTAGGCGTCACTGCCTTGGCTGTCTGTGTGAGCACGAATGGCCAGCTGGATGTCGGGAAATGGCAGTAAATCGGCGGCAATCTTGGCCAAAATCTGGCGGCTGGGCGCGGTTAACTCGGCCGACGCCGATACAAAGTACACTCCCTCCAAAAGCCCTTTGGGTGCATTGCAAATTTCAGGGGCGGCGGGCTTAACCGGTTCGGGGGCTGGGGGCGGTGGCGCCACTGCGACTGGTGCAGCCACAACTGGGGCTAAGACACGATTAAAGTGTTTGGTTAGGCTCAGCGTGAGTTGCTGGCTGTCTTTGTCAGCAACCAGTCCATCTAAACGAAGGCCCCACAGGGATCTTGTGAGATAGCCTAAGCCGATACCTGCGTGAACTTGAGTCGCGTTTAGTTGCTCGTAGGCAAAAAACCCGTTGTCGTCTCGGCCTTTTGCCAGCGACGTCTTGAGTTGGCCGAGGCCTAGCAAGGCGTGAGCTTGCCAGCCTGGCACCGGTTCTTTCAGGTGATAGACGATACTGGCCCCCCAATGGCGGTATTTAATGGCGGCACCTGAGTCGAAGGTAGCTTCCCCTTGGTCGCTGGCGTGTGCCTCAAGGCTGAAATGAGGGGAGAAGTCGTACCCCACTAAACCATGCAAAACGGGTGCGCTGAGAGTCTTATCCAGTGACTCCGGCAAGTTCACAACTCGGGGTTCTAAGCGAGATATGCCGGTGCCTATGCCAGCATAAAACCCTGTGCAGCGATACCCGCCAGTGTCTGGCGTCATGTCACCCTCGTCTTGGCATTGAGAAACGGCTGGGCTGGCGAGTGTGGCGCCAGTGAGCATCATGGCTACGCGAAACGGTAACGCCCTTAAAATCGGTTTAAGCTGCACGAAGAGAGCTCCTATGTCATTGGCTGTCGATCAGTTTATTTCTGAACGGTGGTGATTGGAGGGAGGTGAGTCCTTTTGGGGCTTGCGCCCTGTTTGGAGGTGGCGGCGCCAAAGCCACGCGAGCGCCACCATCATCAGGAAACCTCCGAAGTCTAGGCCAAAACTGCCACCCTTGAGCCCAGTTTCAATACGCCCGTTTGGTTGGCTGGGTGACGAAGCCGGCGCCGGTAGGTTGGCTCGAGACGAGCTGCTAGCGACAACAGGCCCACTGCTGGAGCTGCTGCCGGCAGCGCTGCTCGCTTGGCGTGCCTGCGCAATTGCCAGCGTATGCTTCAAGAGCCCGTTGACCTTGCCCTCCGCACTATTGGGCAGCCAGTCCGGTTCGCGATCACTGGGGCTACCGTCTGCTGCCAATACCCAAAGACAGTTATTCCCAGCTTGCAGGCCCAACTCGTAAGCGCCTTCTGATAAACCGGGGCAGGCTCCCGCATCGTCCGGGCCAGAGTAAACCACCAAACGAATATCGTTCGATTGGGTTCGCCAGCCCTGTTGGTCGTCGAAATACAACAGGCTTGAATCGCCTTCCAAGGGTGACGACAACCGCATGCCCACCCAAGCGCTGCCGCCTACAGAAGGAAGATTAACGACTTCATAATCCAGAATCTGATCCAGTTGAAAGCTGCTGCTCATCCAATTGGCCGTGATGCTGGTTGATTCTGACAGTTGGAACCAGGCGGCGATAAACTCGTTTTCCGTTAAGCGCCCCTGACTGGCCCCTAGGTTGGCAAACTCACCCAATCGTAGCCGTATGGCAGTGTCTTTTTCAGTCGACGACCCGACTTGAACGGGGCTGTAGGCCTGAAAGGTTTGCCCCGGTATCAGGTTAATGGCTTGTAAAAATCCGGCATCGGCTGAGTATTCATCGAGGCTGTTGGGCACTCGGTCTCGATCGTCATCCCGCAATGATTCAGGGGCGACAGTTCCGGGCGCATAGACTTTAAACGGCATTTCGGTGATAGACCTATGTCCCCCTAAAGTGACACTCAGGCGAATAGGGTAGACCCCTGGCGGCAGGCGCGCGGCATCAATCGTGATGCTGGGCTCCCGACTTTGATCATCAAGCAGTGCGGCCAGTGTGCTGTTGTCACTTTGCCACTCATAAATGGGTTGGCTTGCTGGGTCGCGCGGGTCGCCAAATACATGGTAATTGCCAATGCGCGAGAAAAACTGCATGGCCCGTTCTTGCCGAACCTGAGTCACGGGTGCAGCCTCTTGCTGAAGCTCGATCCAAATGACAGGCTTTGGTGATCGGCCCTGATAACGGTCAGGATTGAGCAAGCGCGACAGGGTGCCGTCAAATAAAACCGACAAGGGTTCAGCCATAAAAGGATCTGTCTGTATCAGGGTTTCGAGCAAATCGGCAAAGCCATCAGCATCTTGGTCGCCGGTGCTGCCGCCGAGTCGCACAGCCTCGACCCAGTTGGGTACGCCATCTTTATTGGTGTCCTGCTCTGCACCGTCTAGGAAGTCTCCGCCAAAAATCAGCTCAATCACATCGGGGTAACCATCGCGATCAAAATCACCATTAAACAGATTAGGTGCAGAGGGGTTGCCGCTCACGGGCAATCGATTGCTAATGCCGGCGATCAAAGTGCTGGGCACGCCCAAGGTTTGGCTGGTGGTAGCGGGCTCTGTCAGATTCAAGCGAGAGACCAGATCAATGGAGGCGGGTGTAGCGCCGACACTAAAGGGTGTACCGTTGATAATAATGTCGCGAGTGCCGTCGGGGTTTAGTACATATACCACTCCGATCGGCGGCTCTTCGGCGGTGTGACCAATTGTCGCGGTAGCAGGGGTGGCAGCATCACCGGCGGCATTGCTGACGCTGGCGGTGAGATTGCTACTGGCTGGCAAGGCTTGGGCATCAACCGCAGGCAGGGTGGTGCTGAAGGCATTGCCCGTGACAGTCGTTGTGTAGGTCTGGCCGTTGAGGCTCAGGGTCACGGTTGGACCGTCTTCTACGCCGGTGGTGGTGCCGGAGAGGGTTACGGGGCTGTCGTCTTCGGTGCTGTTGATGATGTTGTCACCAGCGACGGGGTTGAGCGTAATGCTGGGGCCGGTGACGGTGTGACCAATTGTCGCGCTAGCAGGGGTGGCAGCATCACCGGCGGCGTTGCTGACGGTGGCACTCAGGCTGCTGGACGCAGGCAAGGCTTGGGCATCAACCGCAGGCAGGGTGGTGCTGAAGGCATTGCCCGTGACGGTTGTTGTGTAGGTCTGGCCGTTGAGGCTCAGGGTCACAGTTTGACCGTCTTCCACACCGGTGGTGGTACCGGAGAGGGTTACGGGGCTGTTGTCTTCGGTGCTGTTAATGATGTTGTCACCAGCAACGGGGCTGAGCGTAATGCTGGGGCCGGTGACGGTGTGACCAATGGTCGCGGTAGCGGGAGTTGCCGCATCACCGGCGGCATTGCTGACGCTGGCGGTGAGATTGCTACTGGCTGGCAAGGCTTGGGCATCGGCGGCAGGCAGGGTGGTGCTGAAGGCATTGCCCGTGACGGTTGTTGTGTAGGTCTGCCCGTTGAGCGTTAAGGTCACAGTTTGACCATTTTCCACACCAGTAGTGGTGCCGGAGAGGGTTACGGGGCTGTCGTCTTCGGTGCTGTTGATGATGTTGTCACCAGCGACGGGGTTGAGCGTAATGCTGGGGCCGGTGACGGTGTG
>JACCDR011238516.1_pt1 | contig 21607 bp, 25 predicted proteins | sample 7446431 | NCBI WGS metagenome assembly JACCDR01 (sample SAMN15323443, study PRJNA562643) | freshwater metagenome | isolation source: river surface water | place: USA:Blue River Watershed | collected 2017-08-17 | reverse complement strand
GTCGACGACTTTCTTCTGAGAGACGTGTCCGGTGAAGGAGGTCTTGCGGGCGGTACGGAACTTGACGAGACCGTCTGCCATGGCGAAGAGGGTGTGGTCACGGCCAACCTTAACATTCTTACCCGCCTCGATCTTAGTGCCACGCTGGCGGACAATCACCTGGCCAACACGCGCCTTGGCGCCATCAGCAAGCTTAACCCCCAAGTATTTGGGGTTTGAAGTGTTTAGATTTTTCGCTGTTCCGCCGGCTTTAGTTGATGCCATAGTGCTATAGTTTTACCGTATGATTATAGCAAGTCTCTGGGAGAAAAGCAATACGCTCCTGGGCCGCGTGCCGCGCGATGTGCTGCTTATAGGCGTGCTCGTTGTGAGCGCCTGCATAAGCTTTTATCTTGGGTATCGCGCCGGCCTTGACACGGCGAACCAGGCAGGGCAGGGGAGTGGCACTTCCCTGCAGACAAGTTCTTAACATTACGACACATTCTCCACACAAGAGATGGAGTGTCGTGATGCTAGAATGAATTGATGCAAGACGATGTGCAGATGGGCGAACATCTCACGAAGAAGCTCCACGAAGGCCAGCGCTCGATGCCCGAGAAGCACGAGCGCGCACCACTGGTGTGTAAACCTCGACAGATCGAGTCGTGGCGACTCTTTCGTATCATGGCCGAATTTGTCGAAGGCTTCGACCTACTCAAACGCTACGGTCTCGCCGTAACCTTCTTTGGTAGTGCACGCACACCCACCGGCGACCCGATGTACACCTCGGTCTACGAGCTCTCGAGCCGCCTCTCTAAGGCCGGCTTCGCGGTTATTAGCGGCGGCTCCTCGGGGGTCATGCAAGCGGCTAATAAGGCCGCCTTTGAGGCCGGTGGTGCCTCGGTTGGCCTCAATATAAACCTACCCGCTCCGCAGGATGCCAACCCATACCTTACTGACCACTTCGACTTCGACCATTTCTTTGTCCGTAAGGTGATGCTTGTGTACGCCTCAGAGGTCTACGTATGCTTCCCAGGAGGTTTTGGCACCCTCGACGAGTTCTTCGAGGTCCTTACGCTGGTACAGACCGGCAAGATTAAGAAAGTGCCCATAGTCCTCTTCGGCAAGGACTTTTGGACCCCACTCCTAAGCTTTATAAAGGAAGAGATGTATACAGAGCGCCACTCGATCGACGAGAAGGATATGGAGCTCTATAAGCTCGTCGACAGTGTAGACGAGGCATTTGAGTACATTACGTCAGTAGCGCACTGCTGAATTAAAAATAGTGACGGGGGAGGAGGGGTCCATGTTTTAAGCAGGATAAGTGCGCAAAAGGTATATTGTGCGCACTTTAGAATAAAGGAAGCCCGGGCCCTAGGCCCGGCTTGATAACCTCCCTACCCTAGAACGGTAGCACCGCGAGTATCCCGTGCCAGACGGTGGTCACTGCATCAACGATCCATTGCCACCCCGTCATAAAGAGCCCCGTGATGAATCCAAAATTTTCTTGTCCGGTAGGGGACTGCACAATCGACTGGATCGACACACCAAAGAATGAGAGTGCTAGCACCAGAACCACCACGTAGAAAAGTATGCGCAACATATGCCAGCAATTATACTACACCGCCCGTGCGCATTTTGCGTCCTCCTACTCCCCTGCCCTCTCACCAAATCTCGTCAGCGCCAGTAGACTAAGGTTTCGTCGCAGACACATATGCCAACTCTGGAGCGTCGGCATATCTGTTCCAGAAATCCATACCCATAGCTTCGATGCCAGCGTCAGAAACCAGAGGCTTATGCCACGTAATGCCGGCAAATCCAACTTCACTCAAAATACGCTCAATGGTCACCTGCGAGAAATATACCGCGTGCAAGGTGCAGATGTGATCCTCCCCATTATAGAGCTCAATTTTGATCGGAGCGCCGTCTACTGCAGCGCCATCTATTGTCTTAATCGCACCGAATCGCTTTAGATCCTTACCTTCGGGAATGTCCACGACCGCAACAAACACGCCTCCACTACTCAGTGCTTCAAACACACTCTGAACGAGCGCCTGCAATTGCTCGACTGTTTCTGCATAGTTCAGCACATACGGCGCAACCACCGCATCGGCCTTAGGTAAGACTGCAGTAAAAATATCACCAACTTCGTACACAGCATGTTCCGCCGCACTTTTTATTGCAAGCGCTATCTGTTCTCTCGATAAATCAATACCCACGACCCTCTCAGCGCCCCTGTGTGCAAACTCATTAGTGAAGAAGCCTGCCCCGCAACCCAGATCAACGATTGTCTTACCACGCATATCGCCCAACATCGAAAGAACTGTGGGCAACGTTGAATACAGCTTGTCGGGCTTGACCGCGCTTCGCTGATAATCTGCTGCAAGCACGTCGTAATTGTTCAACATGAGTTTTGCTTTACGTACTGATGCTGACGGTACCCAGCCATTGGGTGGGGACACGTTAGGCAAGCGTGAACGGATTGTAGCTGATGCCCTTATCGTACACATCTATACCTTCCGCTCGCTTGAGCTTGTTGACGATCATGTAGGTAAACGGCGTCGCAACAACTTCATACACGACTTTGAGGAAATATATCGAGCCAATCATCGTAAGTAACGCGCTCGTGGGAATCGCGCCGCCAAAGGCAACGGTAGCAAACACGACACTGTCTACCCCCTCCCCTACCACTGTAGACCCGATCGTACGCATCCAGAGATGACGACCGTTCATCCACACTTTCATTCGGGAAAGTACGAACGAATTACTGAACTCCCCCATAAAGTAAGCCACCATGGATGCCAGCGTGATGCGCGGCACAGAGCCGAGGATAGCCTCATAGGCTGCCTGATTTTGCCAAAATGGTGCCGCTGGCAAGATCTGCACGAGCCAGTACGAGAACGACATTAGAACAAGAGCCCCGAACCCCGACCAAATGATCTTTCTCGAGGCTTTATAGCCGTACACCTCCGTCAAAATATCTCCAAAAATGTAGCTGATCGGAAATACGAATATGGCGCCCGAAACAACGAAGGGGCCGAGCTCAATAATCTTAGAAGCTGTTGTGTTCGAGATCATCAGCACCGCAACGAATATGATAGCAATAAACAAAAAGTATTTGCTTTCGTGGGTAATACCTGCCTGTGGGTTTGTTTCCATGATGTAACTATATAGCACGGCTGCCGCCCTCCTTCCACACCTGAACGGGTTGGTGTGCATCAGAATGCTTAACGTCAACGACCACCTTTACATACACAGGCTTAAGAGATGCCGTCACCGCGCCAAAAACAGTGTGCGTTAACTCTTCAGCCGTTACATGCTTTGCACATGTTTCTACCACAAAGCGCTCGGCATCCACGTATTCAAGTACCCTGCCCTCGGGGACGTACTCGATAATAATCTCTCCACCAAACGGCTTGTCGGTGACGGTACATACTGCAGAAAACGGCAACGTAATCTTTGTGCCGGAAATGGAGAACGGAATATCAAAAGTTCGTATCATGATATGAAGACGATACCAGAGAAGTAACCATTAATACAGCAAACACTAAAGATACGACAATGGGTTGAGATACGCCGTGAGGGTGGCCACCGGCATCTTGGCGTCAGCGCAGCCGCTCGTAGCCCCGCGGAAGGCGCGCAAGGTCATGATCTTGGTACCCTCGCTCGCATAGACACCGAAGTGGATATGCGGGCCGGTGGCGTAGCCCGTCATACCCGAGAGGCCGATCACCTGCCCCGTCGCCACCTGCTGACCCTTAGCCACATCGATCGCCGAGAGGTGCGAGTAGAGGGTGCTGATACCGTTCGGGTGCGTAATCATGATCCACTTACCAAAGGAGTAGCACCCGCGCACAAGGTCGGTGTTGCCAGTGTCGAGCACGGTGCCCGTGAGCGCTGCGACCACGGGCGTACCGACTGGCGCGGCAATATCGATCGCATTGTGGCCATTGCCGTTATAGATCTGCGGGTTAGCTGTCGAAAAGGCGGTGTTGCCAAAGTATTGGGTGATGCAGTGCAGATTGCCGAAGAACCCTTTACGCGCCGCGCACCCCTGCATAAAGGCGGGGGTGAAGGGCCACTGCAACACCCCCGTGCCCACCTTGGGGAGCAGGCCCGGGTTCACGATCAGGTTCAGCTGATCTTGGAGCGCCACGAGCTGCTGGGTGAATGATTGCTCAGCCGCCTTCTTCTGTGCGATAAGCGCCTGATAATTCGCCTCCTGGTTCTTGGTCTGTGCGAGGAGCTGCGACTGTGCAGTCTTGCTTGCATCTACCGAGCGCTTCTCCAGTGCCAGCTGCTTCTGCAGTGCGAGCAGCTTCGCCTTCTCAGCACTCACCTTGTCGCGATTATCAGCGAGCACCACCTTCGCATCGCGCAAGGTGTTGATCTGCTGTCCCAACGCACGATTAAACTGTATCGCCGCATCAGCCGCTCGCCATGCCTCGCTTATATCCTGCGAGGCAATCAGGTCGGCAAAGAGGGTTGAGTTTTCATTTTCTGCAATATCGCGCAAGGCGCTCCCGATAGCCTCCTGGTTATTGCGGATCGACTCCTCCTTGTCCCCTATCGAGAGCGAGAGCCTATCGATCTCTTTGTTGGCAAAGGCGATATTGCTCTGCGTTACCTGGATCTTGCTCGCAAGCTGCTTCTGCTGCACCGTAAGCGTGTTGATCGTCGACTGGAGGGTGTTCTTCTGTCCGGCGAGTGCGTTGAGCTCTTTCTGATACTTGGCGATCTCATCGTTCAGTGCTTTTATCTGTGCGTTATGCGTATTGATCTGATTCTGCAGATCGGCGGCCGATTGTGCCATCGCTCGCTCCCCTACCCCAAGCACGATCGCACCACAGAGGCAAAGAGCGAAGAGGAAGCGAGAGCTCATTCAACCTAGTATATCAAGTGCTTTTTGTATCCGCGAAAGCGCAACCTCCTTACCTAAGAGTGCCGTGAGGGTGAACGGGTCGGGCGAGCGCTCCTGCCCGGAGAGCGCATAGCGGAGCGGCCAGAGCATGCCGCCTCGGCCTCCCTTACCTTGTGCCTCCTGTGCATCTGCCAGTGGCATGAGGGTTGCCTTTACCACCTCGGCCGCAGCTCCCTCTGGGAGGGCGTTTATGGCCTCTCTGAGGGCTTCTAGGGCCGTTTTAGTAAGCCCTGGGCGGTCTGCTGGCTCCTTGGCCAAGAGTACTTCCCGAGCCAAAGTTGGGTCTGCAAAAAGCCCCGCCAACTCACCCTTCAACATTTCTCTTGCTTCAGCAAACGTGTGTGCACGATCTTTCATAAGCGGTATCGCCTTGCGGAGCATCTCTTCGTCAGCAACCTCGAAATTCCCTTTCGCAAGAAACTCCTCGTCGGAGAGCTTACGCATCCAGTGTTGATTAACCGAGAGAAGTTTGGCGCGATCCCACATCGCACTCCCCTTCTGAATATGTTCGAGAGAAAAAGCCACGGCCAATTCCTCCAGTGAGAAAAATTCTTGATCAGTACCCGGATTCCACCCCAAGAGCGCGAGATAGTTCGTGAGACCTTCGGGCAAGATACCCTCAGCTTGGCAATCGGCGAGCGCAATAGCGGTGCCGGTGCGTTTAGAGAGCTTGGCGCGCTTCTCGTCTACGATCAGCGGCAGGTGCGCATAGATGGGGCGCGGCGCACCCAGCGCTTCTTGAATCAGGATCTGGCGCGGCGTGTTGGAGATATGATCCTCGCCACGAATGACGTGAGTTACACCACTGTCCATGTCGTCGGCAACCACTGAGAAGTGGTAGAGCGCGTCGGTGGTCGAGCGGGCAATGACAAAGTCGCCGAGCTCGGTCGTATCAAAGGTGATATCACCCCGTATCGCGTCGGCGAAGGTAATACTCGTGCCTGGATTCTTGAGTCGTACCACCTCGACCTCGCGTGTCGGGTCGTCTTTAGCCGGCTCGCGCGAGACATAGGCCTTCCCTTCCCCAATGATCCGCTCGAGGAGCTCGGTGTACCGAGCACTGTGCTCACTCTGCCGCGAGAAGGAGTCCCACGAGAGGCCGAGCCAGGTAAGGCCCGCGATAATGTCGTCCTCGTACTCCTTGGTGCTACGCGCGCGGTCGGTATCCTCACTACGGAAGATCACCTTCCCGTCATGATGCCGTGCGAAGAGATAATTAAACAGCGCGGTGCGCGCAGTGCCAATATGCAAACGACCCGTTGGCGAGGGCGGGATACGAGTGACTACATTCATGCTTCGTGTGTGAGCGCGATCTCGAGCACCGCACTCGCCAGGATCCGCGCGGCATCTGGGTCAGCGAAGCCGGTTGCCGCCACTGACATCTTAGCGGCCAGCTCCTTGTCGCCAAGGATACGCTCTGCCTCTGAAGCAAGGAGATGCGGGGTGAGATTCTCTTCTTCAATTACCACTGCGGCGCCCGTACGCGCATAGGCATAGGCGTTGGTACGCTGATCATGACTTACTGCCTCGGGGATCGGCACCAGTATGGCCGGCTTCTTCCACAGCCCGATCTCGGTGATAGCGCTTGCGCCCGCGCGCGAGACGATCAGGTCGGCAGCACCCACCGTGCGCTGCATCGAGAGCTCGTCGAGATATCCTACCGGATGGTAGCGGCTCGCGTGTGGATTGTGCTCAAGCACGATATCAGCAACCCCTTGCACCGCCTTAATATGTGCGGCGCCGGTCTGATGTATCACGTTGGCGAATCCGACAAACGCAGGCAACGCCGTAAGGATCGCCTCATTAATACGGAGCGCGCCGAGCGAGCCGGTAAGGATCGCAATCGTGGGCACTCCTTGCTCAAGGTCGAGGTACTGCCGCGCACCCTCCTGCTCGGTGCGCATGAGCGCCTTGCGGATCGGGAGGCCGGTACGTGCGATCTTGCTCTGTACCTTCTTGGGGAAATAGCTTGCCGACTCCTCAAACGAGATGGCGATCTTCTCAGCATACTTAGCCGCCAGCAGATTGGCACGCCCTGGTTTAGTATCAGACTCGTGCACAATGATCGGGATGCGCAGCAGGCGCGCGGCGAGCACAGTCGGGACACTTGCATACCCACCCTTGCTCATAAGCACGTCGGGGTAGATGCGGTAGAGCGTCATAAAGGCACGGAGTACCCCGACCATCGTAAGAAACGGGCTGACAAGATTGCGGATCGAGGCGTAGCGACGCATCTTCCCTGCTGGCACCTTAATAAACGCAATGCCGTTCTCAAAGAGCGCCTTCTCGTCGAAGGCGGCAGGAGCAAAATAGTAATAGGTCGGCTCGATCAAGCGCTGCTCCCGTACCAAGTCGTTCAACGCCTCGACGACGGCAATGATCGGATAAAAGTGCCCCCCGCTCCCTCCCCCCGTAAAGGCGATAGTCATACGCTAAGGATATCAGGCTCGCTTGTGCGAAGCTACATTGAGTATCAACCCACACATGATGAGGGTCGCCATAAGCGCCGTACCGCCGTGCGAGACGAACGGCAGCGGCAACCCGGTAAGCGGGATCATGCCGAGCATGGCGCCCACGTTAATAAACACCTGCAACATAATAAGCGCCGAGAAGCCGAAGGCGACCAGACCGCCAAAGAGATCTCGAGACGCTCCTGCGATCACGATCCCCCGTGCGACCAGTGCTACCAGCAAGAGCAGGAGCAAGATCGAGCCGACAAACCCTGTCTCCTCGGCAAAAACGGCGAAGACCGAGTCGCCTGCCGGCTCGGGGAGGTAGTTAAACTTCTCCACGCTCTGGCCAAACCCGCGCCCCAAGAGCCCGCCGCTGCCAATCGCGATCATCGACTGCTGGATCTGGTACCCACTCCCGAGCGCGTTATCTGCAGGGTTGATGAACGTCTTAACGCGCTCGAGTACGTACGGACGCGCGATAAGGATCGCCCCAAGTGCCAGTAGTGTGCCGAGTGCCAAGATACCGAAGTCGCGCCACGATGCCCCCACGACGAAATACATAAGACTAGCAGTGGCCAGAATGAGCAACGTGGTTGAGGTGTTGGGCTGCGCAAGCAGTAGGACCACCGGTGCAGCAAGGATCCCCAAGAACGGCAGAAGGCCTTTCTGTATATCTTTAAACTCACGAGCATGTGCCGAGAGCCACCAGGCGAGCATTAAGACCACTCCGATCTTTAGAAATTCTGCTGGCTGGACCGTCGTGAAGCCAAGGTTGATCCAGCGCGTTGCGCCGTTGGCGCGCAAGCCAATCCCTGGTATAAACACCAGCGCCGTCGCGACAAGTGAGAACCCGTAGACGATAGGCGCGAGCTGCTTGAGCCGTGCGAGCGGGAGCGCGCGGATAATAAACAGTGCTGCAAACCCCAACCCAAGACCAAGACCCGCTTGCACAAAAATGTCTTGCGAGACCGCACTGTTCTCGCGCGCCAGAAGGCCGAGTGCCGCTGAAGCAAATATGGCGAACCCTGCGAGCGCAGTCGCTACTACCAGTATGAAAAAAATCCGGTCTCCCGCTACGTGCCTCATGCCGGTGAGGAGAGGAGCGCGAGCGCGAGCCCGAGTACGCTCGCAATGATCGTGATCACCCAGTACCGCATGGTTACCTTAGCGGCGGGCCAGCCAAGCGCCTCGAAGTGATGATGAATCGGTGCCACATGGAAGAGCTTCTTGCCGAACACCTTCTTCCAAAAGACCTGGAGGAGTGTGGTAAGCACGGTGCCGGTGAGCGGTAGCGCGATAAGCGGCAAGACGAAAAGCCCAATACCGCCTGCGAGCGCATCGGAGGCAAAGGCGGTCATCGCGAGCGCGAGCGTGAGCGCCATACTCCCCGTCTCCGACATGTAGAATCGAGCCGGTGGTATGTTAAACCAAAGAAACGCGAGCGTCGCACCCGCAACACTAGCAGCAAAGGCAGCGAGTGAGACTTGCCCGAGCGAGAAGGCAATGCCTGCATACGCCATAAATATAATCGAGAACACTCCCCCCGCGAGACCATCGAGCCCATCGATGGTGCCCCCTGCGTAGATAAAGACTGTTATGATCGCAAAGAGCGGTATCACGAGCCAGCCGATCTCGAGCGCGGGGGCAAACGGGATACCCACACTGCTCACGGCGAGCTTGGCGTAGAACCACCACCCCGCAACAAGGCCAATACTCCCCACGATCGCAAGTCGGCGTGCGAGCGAGAGGCCGCCGTTACCCCGCGTAATCTCGAGCACGTCGTCGACTAACCCCGCAAGCGCACCTGCCGCTAAGGCGAAGAGTGGCAGCCATGTCTCACTCCGGTCAATGAAATCAAGCAAGGGCCAGAACGTATCGAGCAACGTTGCTAGGAGCCAGAAGAGTGCGGCGGTAGCGAGCACCGAGGCCCAGATGAGAATGCCGCCCATGCGCGGCGTCGAGACCTCGCGCTCTTTGTGTAGCTCGTCAAAGACGGGCGTGCCTCCACCGCCAATCCCGCTCCCCTTCCCCGCACGCTTCTTCCACGCCTTAGCACGGTAGAGCACGCCCGCGAGGAAGGGTGCAAAGACCATGCCGAGCACGAAGGCAGTGGCCGAAGGAATGAGTACTTGCGTGGCAGAAGAAATCATAGCGAGGCGCGGCCGGCAAAGTACGCGAAGGTCGCGCGCACGAGCGTCGCCGTATCCGTAAAGCGCGCTTCCTTGGTCGACCCTAGTACCACCACCGCAACAGGATGGCCTATCCCCGCGTCAAACACGATGGCCAGGTTACCGCCCGCAAGATCGGTGAAGCCGGTCTTCGACAAGAGGAGGCTCGGGAAGGTCTCCACGATCGGGTTGGTGTTCTTAACCTTATACTCCGTACCGCCGACCGAAGAAGCGCTGGTGAAGGAGCGTGTGGTGGCGTAAGCAATATCGGGAGCGATCCGCACGAGCGCACCCGCGAGCTGGGCCATGTCGCGCGCCGAGCCGTACCCACCGGAGATCATTTCGTTCTCATCAAGACCATTACCGTTTACTGCATAGGTGGTAGCGAGATTAAGCTCGGCGGCAGCGCTCGAGAGCGTCTCGGCGGTCGAGCGCGCCCGCTTCGCCGCCGCGGCTTCTACGATCGCCGAGGCGCCGTCGTTTAACGAGGCCGTGAGCGTGAGGCGCGATAAATCGCTGAGTGCAAACGCTTGATCCTCATTAAAGAGACGTGGAGCCTCTGCCATTGCTGCCGCATGAGAGATGGTGATCGTTGCGTCTTGCGGGAGCGTGGTAACCGCCGTATAGACTGCAAGGAGCTTGGTAAGCGAGGCAAGGGGGAGCTGCGCATCAATATTCTTGCCATAGAGCACCTCGCCCGTAGCGAGGTCATACACGATCGCCGCTTGCGCCGTAAGCGGCACACTTGCGTAGGCGTCGGGTGCTGGCGCCACTGGTTCCTCAATGGGTACCACTGCCGCCGCTTCTTGCGAGGCTATCTCGCCGGTAGGTATAAAAAGAAACGCGGCAAGGATAGCAGAGGTTACCACGAGCGCGATGCCTACCTCACGCATCCACTGCGCCTCCCCCCGCAAGTACGTGAGCGCGCCAGTATCCATACTCATGCTTCGCTCGCGGCTTGCGCCGCCGCCTCCACAACCTGCTTGGCAGCAAGCGAGAGCTCAGCGTATCGCGGCAGGTCGCTCGCGCTTGAGAGGCCAAGGTGCGCGAGCGCCTCAGTGGTAAGCGTGTAGTGTATGCGGCGTTTATCGTTAGCATCTTCCTTCCCCTCCACAAGCCCGCGCAAGAGCAGAGTCCGCACCGAGGTCCCTGAGTTGACCCCTCGCACCCAGTCGATCTCGCTACGCGTGGCGCCCCCCTGGTAGGCAATAACCGCGAGCGTCTCAAGGCTTGCCTTACCTAGGTCGCGCGAGAGCTCGGCCTCGCGCAGCTTCTTTACCAGTTCGCTAGCCTCGGGTGCCGTACGGAGCTCCACCTCATGCGCTGTGTCTATAAGCGTGAGGCCACGCCCAACGAGCACTCCACGGAGCTCCTCCAGCCCGTTTGCGAGCTCCTTCTCAGAGACGCCAAGAAGCGCCGCAAGGCGCTTCTTCTCATACGGCTCGGCTGAGGCGAAGAGGACGGCTTCAATAGACCCAGAGAGGCTCAACATCACCCCATTTTACCCTCTCGCTCCCCTTCCCTCAACGTCCGTCTGGGGATCTGTACTCTATGGCCAATTCGTGACGTATACCAGTGGAGTCTTAAAGACAGACAGGCCCGTCGAGTAGGTGCGACTATTGGCGTCAACTAGAGCATCAGTGTCGTAGCCTATTCCAGTCAGAGCGATTCCTACATATCCTGTCTGCGTAGGCGCACCGGTGACGGTTAGAATAAAGTTTCTTGATGAATTGGCAGTCACCATGAAGCCCGTTGTACTATCCCCTTCGATGTTTGTGCTCGAAGTTAGTACACCTGTCGGATAGATAAGCGAGACTCCCGATCCACTCGCAAGACCCCAAGACAATCTGCCTGCAGTCGAAGTGCTACTCAATACAACGCTTCTTGCAATCCAGACGTCATTATTCGTAGCGGTAACGAGAAACGGAATATTTGCCGTGAAGTTATCTGGATCGCCCGGTCGCACCTCAATCGTCGGCTTTCCAGAGGACTCCACCACAAAAGGAGTCGTTGTCGCTACGGGAACAATCATTACTGCCGTATACGGCCCGCAGTTGTTATTTTCGTTTGATTCGCTGATCGCGTTGCTTGATAAACTGAAGCCGTTACTCGTGACAACCCAACCCGCTGGATCAGCGCACGCGCGCACATAGTAAGTCCCCGCCGTAGAGAACGTGTACGTCAAAGGCACTTGCCGAGCGCTACCGGCCGCAAGTGCGGTTGTTGAGGCAGTACCGATTACTACTGCACCTGAACCTGCCGTACTGGTCGCGCGCTGGAAGGCGACATTAAAGCCCGAGCCGGTAGAGGCGTTCCCGATATTGCTGGTCGTCGCGATAAACCGTACTGGCACCCCCACCGTCGCCGTCGTAGGGAGAACCGAGGTTGCTGTAAGATCCGGCTGGGCTGCTACCTCGCTGATAGTGAATGGCTTGTCGCTGAGGTCGGTCACACCCTTGGTCCCCGTTGGGCAGTTGGTACAGCGAATGCGTATGTTGTAGGTGCGAGATTTTATGGTTGTCGGGACCTTCCAAGAGATAGAGCCCGTGTTCGCTGTGCTGGTCGCGATGGTAACAACCGTATTGGTTGTTGAGGCGTTCTTAAGCAAGACCTCTAGCTTCCACGTAGAAGCGCCTCCCGTCCACTTGATGGTCTGAGTAGAGCCTTTGGCCCACGTCTCGCCTCCGTTCGGCGCAGTCACCTTAAGCGGCGCAGTAGTTGTGGCGGTGCCAGAGACAGCAGCAAGGAGCGATGCGGGGTTAAAATTTGCTGTCGATGATGCGAATACATATGCGAGGACCGCGAGTACGACGCCGATAATAAGGAGCTTGCCTGAGCTTGTCTTGCGCGCCTTGCGCATAAGAGACGGACTGCGACGAGATTTTGCCATATAAGTACTTAGTTGATATACCTGCAGTCTACGCTACAAAAAGCGCTCCATGTCTAACCGGTGGGGACAACCCACTACCCGTAGTGCGGGACGGGGCTCGTGGCCGTGTGGCTGATCTGGATATCGCCGTGCTCGGTGTGCTGCTCGGCCGCTACCGCACCTTCCTTAACCAACTCGAGGAGTGCGAGGAATGAGACGATCACCTCTACCCGCTCTTTAGCCCCTCCTGCAAATTCTTTAAACGAGAGCTGTATCGCGCTCTGTACGCGCTTGGCGAGGCGGTCCATCATCTCCTCGATCGTAACCAAGGGCTTAACCCGTGCCTCCGGGAGCGCCTCCATCTCCTCTCGCGCGCGCAGCACCCGCGCGAGCGCCTCAGCGAGCGCGGGTGCTGCGAGGTCCTTCGCGGGTGCGAAGGTAACCTCGGGTGCACGCTCCCCTGCCCCCACCATGAGACTCTTGCCGAAGAGGCGTGCGAGCTCACGCGAGGCCTCGCGTACCTTCTCATACGCCTCGAGGCGGCGCTGGAGGTCGGCCACATCCTCATTCTCCTCAGTACTCAGAGTGAGATCCGGGATCAGCGACTTCGACTTAATAAGGAGGAGTGTCGCGGCAATCTGGATAAACTGTGCCGCCTCCTCTACCGGGAAGTCCTCTTGTGCGCGCACGTGTGCGACGAAGTCCTCGGTGATCTGCGCAAGCGCAAGCTCGTTGACCAGGAGCTTGCGCTCCTCAATAAGGTCGAGCAACACCTCAAAAGGGCCCTCATAGGCCTCGGTCTTAATCGCAAAGGGCATGTGCGTATGATAGCACCGCCCAGCCCTAGTACGTCTCGATAAATTTAAGAAAGAGTCGCACCGGCGCGCCTGCCGCACCCTTGGCGAGCTCATCACCAGGCGCGCTTGTCATGCGCGGTGCCATGTCGACATGCACCCACGGGCACTCGAGCTCTTTGGCAAACTGCCAGAGAAACATCCCACCCTCGATCGCCCCTCCATAGCGGATGGGTGACGAGTTCGTCACATCGGCGAAGACACCCTTCACCATCTCTTCGTACTCGTCCCAGAGCGGGAGCGGCCAGGCGTAGTCGCCCGAGCGTTCTGCTGCGTCGAGCACCTGTGTGCGCAGCGCATCATCGCGCGTCATCACGGCGCTCGCGTAGGTACCGAGCGCGCTCATAGAGGCGCCCGTGAGCGTCGCCGCGTCGAGCACCACTGCGGGCTTGTAGCGCTTAGCGTAGGTGAGCGCGTCGGCAAGGATCAGGCGCCCCTCGGCGTCGGTGTTGAGCACCTCGATCGTCTTACCCGAGAGACTCTTCAGCACGTCGCCGGGGCGAAAGGCGCTCCCGCTCGGCATGTTCTCTACCGAGGGCACGAGCCCTATGATGTGCTTCTTTACTTTCAGCTTGGCGGCGAGGGCGACGGTGTGGATCACCGCTGCGGCACCCGACATGTCCATGTGCATCTCGTAGATACTGTTCGAGGGTTTCAAGTTAAGGCCGCCACTGTCGAAGGTCACGCCCTTACCCACTAACACGACCGGAGCGCCAGACGCCCCCTTGTACTCCATAATCGTAAAGGTCGGCTTCTCGCTCGAACCCTTGGCAACGCCAAGTAGCGCGCCCATGCCGAGCTTTTGCATCTCCTTCTCGCCGAGCGAGGTCACCTTCACCGGCAAGCCCTTCACTGCCTCCTTAGCACTCTTAGCGAGCGTGGTCGGGGTAACGTCACCACCAGGAGTGTTCGCCAGTGTGCGACAGGCATTCACTGCTCTGCCCACCTCTTGTCCCTTCTTGATCGCAGACTCGAGACCCGCGGCGGAACTGTACAGAAGTATTTCTTCGACGTCATTCCACCCCTCCTTGGGCTTGGTCTTAAAATGATTGAACTCATAGTTCGCCATCTCGAAGTTCTCAGCCGCGAGCTGTGCGCGCACCTCGTCGAGATCAGGCAGCTCAAGCGCGAACTTCTTGATCTTGTTCGCTTTTGCGGCGTTCACGATGGCGCGACAAAGAATGATGAACTGCCGTTGGTTCAACGGCTCTTTCCCAATACCAATCTGCAGCGTCTCGCTCTCGCCCTCTTTAACAAAACGCTTCACGCCCTTAGCCGCGTCGATAAGCGCAACGCGCACGTAACCCTTCTGCGCGTCGGCGACACTGCCCTTCTTCAGCACTAATTTCATTCTGGCGCTTCGTTAGTCGAGAGCAGCACGTCGATGCGGTTGATGTCGCGCGGGAAGAGCGTTGCCTCTTTAACGTTGCCGAGGCCGAGCATCTTCTGCGTGAGGCGCTCGAGACCCATACCCCACCCGCCGTGCGGCGGCATGCCGTACTTAAAGGCCTGGAGGTAGTACGAGAACTTCTCGGGGTCGAGGCCTTACATCTTGCTCCCGTCGACGAGGTTCTGAGACTCGTGACGGCGCTGCCCGCCGCTCGTGATCTCAACGCCGCGGAAGAGGAGGTCAAAGCTCTTGGTGTAGCCCGGGTCCTCGCTGTCCTCCATCGTATACATCGGGCGCTTAGCGACGGGATAGTGCGTGATAAATATAAAGTCGCTGCCCTTCTCCCGCTTGGCCCACTCACTGAGCCAGCGCTCATCCTCGGGCTCGAGGTCGGGCTCGTTACGGTTATCGCGTCCTGTCTCCTTATAAATCAGCTCGAGTGCTTCGCGGAGCTTCATAGTTGGGAACGACTCTGGCGCCGTCGGAAGCTCTGCGCCGAGCAGTTTAAACTCGCCTGCACAGTTCATTGTGAGCTGTTTGATGATCGCGTGCATGAGCCGCGTTTCGAGTGCCATCAGGTCAGTGTGGTCTTTGATAAAGCCCATCTCGAGGTCCATAGAGGTGTACTCGTTGATGTGACGCGTGGTGGAGTGCTTCTCAGCACGATACACGTTGCCGATCGCGTAGACGCGCTCGAGTACGCCGACCATTATCTGCTTATAAAACTGGGGCGAGGTGCCGAGATGTGCGGTCTTACCGTTGAAGTACGGCACCTCAAAAACGTTCGCGCCGCCCTCAGCGTCGTCACCGATCAGCTTCGGCGCCTGGAACTCGACAAACCCATTAAGGCCGAGGAATCCGCGGTACGCGTTCGCTATCTCTGCCTGCACCTTAAATATTGCGCGACCGCGCTCAGAGCGGAGCGTGAGCGGGAGATTGTCGAGATAGGTATCGAGGTTTACCTCCTCATCCTTAGGGAACGGGAGCACTTCTGCTGAGGAGAGTATCTCGAGCCCTTTAACCTCGAGCTCGATATCACCGTTTTGCTTATCGGCGACGATATTCTTCTCGGGGCGCTTGTTGACGACGCCCTCCACTCGGACGACGTACTCCACCTTGGTCTCCTTGGCAGCGTCCATGGCCTCGCTGCCCGGCAATACCACGCCCTGGACCATCCCCGAACGATCGCGGAAGTCGAAGAAGACCATCTTCCCCTGATCGCGGCGGACGTCGACGTAACCGCTGATCGACACGGTCTCCCCAACCTTTGTATTCAAATCCCCAATAAGTGTGCGTTCCATGTTCGATACGATACCACATTTGCGCCGCTTTGTGCGGTATTTTACATATTTAAAACACGTGGTAGCCTTGCGCTAGACTGTTCACGAGAGGTGCAGAAATGTCTCGAACATGGCTCGCGATCGACCTGACACAAGGCGCACAGTTGCCTGCCGTCCGCGAGGGCGTGCGGAGAATCCACGGAGGGAAAAAACAGGCCTGGGTAGTAACCGGCCCGATCGGTGAACGGTGCATATCAATTCCCGGAAGGACCTGCAATGGCGCCCCCAACGACGTACGCTACATAACGGTGCGTGAAGGGTGCCACATTGTCGTCGCCACACTGCGTTTCGACAATGGTACTGTCGACGTGTATCAAGTCCGCTCGACGAAGGTCGGCGAGGGTACTGCATCTGCCGAAGTTTCCCTGGCGATAACTGCTCCGGTGACGAATGGAAGATTCCAATTCGACCGCGCCGACTTCGGACGCTACGAGGAAGCGGTTCAGACGGCGCTCCGAATGCTCCGTTTCAGCCCCAAGACGACGTACACGCTGACCTGAGGGAGAACGCGCCCGATCCGACAAAGTCGGATCGGGCGCTCCTTTTTATTAACCTAGAGTACCCCAATCGCCTTGCGCACCTGCTCCATTTTCGCCTCAGTGACCGCACGGGCTTCGAGGCGACCCGCGGCGAGGACCTCGTCGACGATTCCGGGATTAGCCTGGAGTTCCTCATACTTTGCCCGCATGGGCGCGAGATAGCGGTCGAGGTCTTCGATCAGCATCTCTTTAAGCGTTTTAAAACTTTCAGCGTGTTCTGCATACACGGCGTCGAGCTCGGTCTCGGCGCGCACGAGCTTGTGGATATTAAAGAGGTTCTCAGGGCGACCTTCACTCGAGTTAGTCACGATACTCATGACAGCCCTCGTCAGCTCGTCGCGCGTCGAGAAGAGTGGGATCACGTTACCATAGCTCTTACTCATCTTCTGTCCATCAGTGCCAGGCACTACCGCGACATCGCTCATAATGTGCGGCTCGGGGAGCGAGAACATGTCGGTCTTGTATACCCGGTTGAACTTCTCTGCTGTGTCGCGGGCGATCTCGATGTGCTGCTTCTGGTCCTGCCCCACCGGCACGACCGCTGCGTCGTAGAGGAGAATGTCTGCGGCCATAAGGAGTGGGTAGTTGAAGGTGCCGACACTGATCTCGTGATTCTTCGCCTCCGCATCTTTGTACGCGTGCGCACGCTGGAGGTACGGCATGGTGGTGATCGTATCGAAGATCCAGCAGAGCTCGGTGTGTGCGGGTACGTCTGACTGCTTGAAAAGCACCACCTCCTTCGGGTCGAGCCCGGCTGCGAGATAGGCCATCACGATCTCGCGGGTGCGGCGGCGCATCTCCTCGGCATCCTGCATCGTGTTGAGCGCGTGGTAGTCGGCGACGAACATATACGCCGTGTGCTTACCCTCTTTAATAAGCTCGACCGCAGGGCGGATCGCGCCGAAGTAGTTACCGATGTGCAGGTCGCCCGTCGGCTTAACGCCCGTAATAAGGACAGGTTTCAGAGACATAGGGCCAGAATACCACACCCCGTAGCGCTCTAGTGATGGTGCCCGTGTCCGTCCGAATCGACCCCCGCAGGGACGAGCCAGACCGCGATGAGCGTCGTCAGCGGCACGGCAAGCACGAGCCCGATGCCGCCCACCATAGTACGAACAATCTCGCTGGCGAAGATCTCTTGGTTCACCGTCGCAGCAAATGAGAGCGTGCTGTAGTGGAGCAGGAGCAAGAGCGGCAACGCCGCGCCCACATAGGCGATAGCGAGCGTGTCGACGAGCGCGCCGATGTGCTCGCGACCAATACGAAGCGCACGCGTATAGATCTCACGATTAGAGAGATGTGCGCCCGCGCGCTTGAGCTCCTCTACGGCCACGGCCTGCCCTATCGCCGCGTCATAGAGGATACCGAGCAGACCGATCATGATCCCACCCAAGAAGAGCCCGACCAGATCGATCTTGCCCTCAGTATTAAAGAAGAGGTAGGTGATCTCCTCGGTCGCATGCCCGGAGAAGTTCCCCGCGTAGACCGACCAATACGCGAGCGCGCCTGTCACACAGATCGCCACAAGCATGCCGAGCACTGCGGCGGTAGTGGTACGGCTCACTCCATGAGTAATGTATGAACCCACCACAATGATCAGCGCCGAGACGAGCGTGCTCACAAGTACCGGCGAGTACCCAGCAAGGATACCCGGCAAGAGCACGTAGAGGATCGCACCGAGGCTAGCCACCAGCGAGAGCAGCCCGCGCACACCCTGCTTACCCCCAAATACCAGTACCGTTAGTACGAAAAGTGCGGTGAGGATCGTTAGCACTGGCAGGCGGTAGGGCTCTTGCACATAGTACGCATCGATCCCATGGAGCGGCTCGACGGTATGGAGTGCATAGAACTCGTCACCCGGCGCGAGGTTCAAGTAGTCATTCTCGACTGTAACCTCAAGCCCCGCCGCCTCACCCGTGACGATCTCGGCACGGAGTGTCTGGTAGGTGGTGTCGGCGCCAGTACCTAAGATATCGCGCACCTCCTGCGAGAGCACCTCGAGCACCCGCGCACGTTCGACCGTGCTCACACTTTGCGTCTCACTCGCACCTTGCGCATACGCACTGATCGGCACAACAATAACCAATAGCAATACAGTCAGCAGGCTCTGTGCCAGGAACTTCATATGCGATCGAGTATACCATTCGACCTTTATGCCTCTCCATACTATTGCAAATGATTTGCGTTATTAGTACCATAGCTCGTATGTCCGGACACGACTTCCCCACCCTCTTGCGCACGCATGGACTGCGGGCGACCGAGGGCCGTACCGGCCTGCTCAAGGCACTCGCACGAGAACAGTATCCTGTTACCGTCGAGACACTCCATGAGCGCACAGGAGGTCGTCTCGACCTGGCAACACTCTACCGAGCGCTCGAGGCGCTCGTCGCAGCAAAGATCGTTGCGCGTATCGATCTGCAACACGGACACGCGCATTATGAGCTCTTAGCGGGGCGGCCCCACCATCACCATGCGATCTGCCGTTCATGTAGCATCATCGAGGACATCGAGGTGCCGCACGCACCTCACCCAGAGCGAGTGGCGCTTCGTCAGACGAAACGGTTCGCCTCAATAGATACGTATCAGCTCGACTTTTTTGGTCTTTGTAACAATTGTGCCTCTTAATTACATATCCATGACACTTACCTATATCCTTATCAGCGTATTGCTCGTGAGCCTCGTATCGTTTGTGGGCGTTGTTGGGTTCAGTCTCTCTGCGCACACCCTACGCAAGTGGCTCCTCGCGATCGTGGGGCTTGCTATCGGCGCACTCCTCGGCGACGTATTTATCCATATTATCCCTGAGGCGCTCGAAGAGGGCGAACCGCTTACCTTCTCCCTCCTACTCATAGGCGGTATTCTCATCTTCTTTATCCTCGAGAAGGTCTTGCACTGGCATCATCACCACACACCCGAGCATGCGAGCGACTGCCCTCACCCGATCGGCAAGCTCACCCTTGTCTCAGACGGCGCGCACAACTTTATCGACGGCCTCCTTATCGCGGTGAGCTATATGGCCTCGGTAGAGATCGGCATTGCCACCACCGTCGCCGTCGTACTGCATGAGATCCCACAGGAGATCGGCAACTTCGGCGTACTGCTCCACGCGGGCTACAGCCGCGGTAAGGCACTCTGGTACAACTTTCTCTCGGCGCTCACCGCATTTCTCGGTGCAGGCATCGCGCTCATGGTCGGCGAGGCATCAGAGGCGTTTGTACACGCACTACTCCCTATCACCGCGGGCGGGTTTATCTACATCGCCCTCTCTGACCTCGTGCCCGAGCTGCACAAGGACCGCCGACTCTCGCAGGGCGTAGTGCAAGTCGTGGCGATTGTGCTCGGCGTTGCGCTCATGGCTGCCCTGCTGACGCTCGAATAGCGCTTTGAAATACAGCCCCGATCCGTTATAGTAGGGACTGTTCGCGTCGGTGGTAGAGTGGTCAATTACAACAGGCTGTAAACCTGTCGCCTTCGGGCTACGGAGGTTCGAATCCTCCCCGGCGCACCAAGACAAAAGCCGCTTACGAGCGGCTTTTGTCATTTCAAAACGAGCACAAGCACTCCCTGCTTGCCCTTGCGCACGAGGGTATGGCCGTCTTTAAAATCGCCCAGATGCACCTCTTGGTCGGCGTTCTCAATCTTCATATCACCGAGGACAACGCCCTTACCCTCGATCGCGCGGCGCGCATCGCCCTTAGAGCTTGCGAGGCCGCCCCGCACCAAGATCTCGGCCAATGAGAGACCGCCCTCCACCTCGCGCCGCGCAAGCGTGAGCGAGGGGCCGAGCGCGAGCGCCGCTTGGCGTGCCTCGCGTGAGAGCTCGGTGAAGGGCGTTGCTCCGAAGAGCGCGTCGGTAGCCGCGGCTGCCTGAGCAGCCGCGGCCGGGCCGTGCACGATCTCGGTAACCAGCCGCGCCAAGGTCTCCTGCGCCTGGCGCTCGCCCGGAGAGCGCTTGTGGAGCTCCATGAGCGCACCGATCTCGGCGAGCGGCAAGAAGGTGTACACCTTGAGATATTGCTCAACCGTCGCGTCGGGCTGATTGATCCAAAACTGATAAAACTGGAAGGGCGAGGTCTTCTTGTAATCAAGCCAGATGGCGTTCCCCTCGCTCTTGCCAAACTTCTTACCCGTCGCGTCAGTAACAAGCGGGATCGTGAAGGCGAAGACATCCTTCGCCAGCTTCTTGTGCACCAAATCAACACCCGAGAGGATGTTGGTCCACTGGTCGCTCGCACCCACCTGCAGATCTACCCCGTACTTCTGGTGCAGGTAGTAGTAGTCGTAGCCCTGGAGGAGTGCGTACGCAAACTCGGTAAAGGAGAGGCTCTCGTCTGGCGTATCGAGGCGGCGCTTGATCACCTCTCGCTTGATCAGATCGTTAACCGTAAAATGCTTGCCTACGTCGCGTAAGAACGGCACCAGCTGCATGCGACCGAGCCAATCGGCATTATTAACCACCTTGGTGCGCCACCCGAGGAGACTGTGGAGCTGCCGTTTAAGTGCGCGCGTGTTGGCCGCCACCGTCTTAGCGTCGAGGAGCGAGCGCTCACCCTTCTCTTTAGGGTCGCCCACCATACCGGTGACGCCACCCACCAAAAACATAACCTTGTGGCCGGCATCAGCGAGACGCTTCATTAAGAGGATTACCGCGAGATTGCCGACCTGCATCGAGTCGGCCGTAGGGTCAATACCGAGATATACCGTACGAGAGCTGCCGAGCACATTCTCGAGCTCAGCCGAGGCGTGCTCTACCAGCCCGCGAGCCTTCAATTCTTCAGCGAGTGTCATGACCCAACTATACCACTCGCTACCGAGCGAGGAAGAATAGGCCGAGGGCTGGCGCGATGAACCACCAGAAGAAATACTCCTTGGCCGCAAAGAAGGTGTCGATCGTGGGCGAGAAGGTGTAGAGCTCCGTAAGACCGAAGACATGGTATGCGAGCGCAACGAGGAAGCCTGAGGCCAGGAGCGCAAGCGCAAGGAGGCCCAGCACTGCGATGTAGAGAAAATCGGAGACCACTACCCTACGCAAGATGACATAGAACGCGAGTGTGAGCGCGCCGAAGAGCCCTACCTGCGCGAGCGCCGCCGAGC
>JACCDR010267694.1_pt1 | contig 21610 bp, 23 predicted proteins | sample 7446431 | NCBI WGS metagenome assembly JACCDR01 (sample SAMN15323443, study PRJNA562643) | freshwater metagenome | isolation source: river surface water | place: USA:Blue River Watershed | collected 2017-08-17 | reverse complement strand
CGCCGACGTCCTCGCCCGCATCGCCGACACCCCGAAGAGCCGCTTGGCTGAGTTGCTGCCGTGGAATTGGAAGGCCGCCCATGAGGCCAAGGCCGCAGCCTGACCGCGTCGCTCGCCGGATGGTTACGCCAAAAACGACAGGGTAACTATAGTCTGAACGGGAGACGGTGCCAAGGAAGGCACCTTGGTTTCTCATAACCGACGTTAAGCGGCAAAGCTTCTCGTAAATGGAATTATATGGCTTTGCCCTGCAGGAGTAAGGATGCGAGACAAAGGTTGAAAAGGGGGCAGCAGTCCCAGATTTCGACAACTGAGACTGCGCTCGGCCCAACATATTAGAATAGCCCGGAGATAATCTGCTCCGCTAATCTCAACGCCCGATCCGGATCGCTTGCTGTCGCTCCGATTAGCAAACCAACAGCGAAGCTGCCCAATCCGACTAGTTTGAGGTGCCCGACAGCGACCAAAGCTTCGGTACCTTCATAAAGCCATTCGCCCAATTTCATCGCCATGCTCCCATGTTATTTTCTGCGATGAAAAGATAAATGATAATGATCCAGATAAAATCTTCTGTCACTCAGTTCTGTGTCAGATATGTCTGTGACATTGTCGTCAGTGCAAGGCGTGGCGGCGATAATTTTTTCCACCCATCTTCTTTATCAAGATATTTTGTAGGCATAGACATTTCAGTGCGTTTATATTTATTATGCGGCCTTATTTTGGTTAATTTATTAATGGGCTGCCTTGTGTTAATTTTTCCATGTTGATAAAAATATAGCGCATTATTTTCATGGCTATACTTACTTAAAAGTTGAGTGTTTTCATTATCTAGGTGGCGCAAAGCGACGCTTGAAAGATGCCGGTAAACGCCCATTACACTTCGATTTTCCTGACGGCCTATATTTCGTCCAGACGGGGAAAATGCAATAGAAGCGTCTAGTTTAATTGGCGATGAATCATTGTTAATAATGTGTAAAATATAATTTTCATGCTCGTTTTTATCATCGTATTTTATATTTATTACAGTTTTGGTGGTTCCAATTTTATGACTGCTTGTACCAACGAGTTTGACCTGAAATATCTCATCAGGCGCAACATCGGCGCCTCCTTTAACCCTCTGTATTTTCAAGAATGTTGTTTCTCCGATGGCAATCTCTAGCGTGTCGGACGGTGATAAAGAAAAATTACTAGGCATTGTCGGATTATCACCGATCTTTTTTGTCGCCCAACTCATCGAACTGGCCCGAGTCAAATCACCGGTTCTCGTGACCGTGAAGGTGAACGGCGTTGTGCCGCTGTTGCCCTCGAATTTGTTGGAGTCGGTCGCTGCAATCGAAATCACCGGGGGAACGTAGTCGGTGGTGAATTTCAACACTCCCGGCCCGACGCCGACAAAGCTGTTGCCAGCGGCGTCCTTGACGACGCCGGCCCCGAAAGTGACCTCCATCTGATTGGAGCCCGACAAGTCGGTAGTCGGGGTGATGGTCAGGGTGCTGCCGGAAAACGACACCTGCGACGTGTCGGTCACCGCGATCGTGCGACTACCGCCAGCGGTTTTATTGGCGATAGTGATACTGCCGCTGCCAGCCTTCACGGCTTCATTGAAAGTCAAGACGATATTGGCGCTGACGGGGACGGAAGCGGTACCATTGGCAGGGTTGGTCGAGGCCAGAGACGGTGGTGTCAGATCGACGGTCGTAAAGGCCAATGCGCCGGCTGTCCCCAATCGGGCGCTGCCGCTGGGGTTGCTCAGGGTGACGGTAAACGCCTCGTTGGATTCGTAGGTCGTGTCATCCCTGACGTTGAGGGTTATTGGTTTGCTGGTTTCGCCCTTGGCGAAGGTGATCGCGCCCGACGGCAACGTGCCGTCCGAGAAATCGGCGGCGTTGACGGCACTGCCCGATACCGCCCAGTTGACCGTGGTTGAGACCGTGGTGTCGCCGCTCCGGGTCACCGTGAAAGTGAACGGGGTGGTGGCGCTGTTGCCCTCGTTCTTGGATGCGCTGGACGCGGCAATCGACAGGGTGGGCGGAGTTGTCGCGGCTACCGGCAGACCTGCTGTGGCAGCCCGATCCCCTTCGTGCGAGCCGCTTTGCACGTAGTGCTGGACCGCCTTGGCCGGGTCGGCGCCGAACGCGGCGAACAGATCGGCATTCTGTGCCAGATAGGCATAGGGATTGAAGCCGGTGGCTGTCCGGCCTTCGGCGGCACCGTTGTTGATATAATGGGAAATTGCCGCCGAGATGTTCATTCCGAACGCATTGTACAAATCGGAGTTCAGGGCGAGATACGCATAAGGATCAAACCCGGCAATCAGCCGGCCCTCCGACAATCCATGACGGACGTAGTGGTCGAGCGCCTTGGCCGGGTCGGCGCCGAACGCGGCGAACAGATCGGCATTCTGTGCCAGATAGGCATAGGGATTGAACCCGAGCAGCGGGCGGTCTTCGTTAGCGCCGTTGTTGACGTAGTGGGCCACCGCTGCACCGAGATCGGCACCGAACGCGTTATACAGGTCTGGATTAAATGCGAGGTACGACCACGCATCGAACCCTTTGGTCGGTCGCCCCTCCGCCCAGCCGGTGCTGACGTAATGATTGATCGCCTTGGTGACGTCGGCGCCGAATGCCGCGCACAGATCGGGATTGAGTGCTAGATAGGCGTAGGGATCGAACCCGCTGGTGACGCGACCACTCTTCCTGACGGTCTCGACGACTGACATCATGTTTGTCTCATCGTTAGAAACTTTGGCTGAGGAGCCCGCCCATGCGATGTAGATAACCATCTCACCCTCGCTAGTCTGATGGCGCAATTATATTATAATTACTTTTATTTAATATCAGTGAGATAATGTAATCCGCAAATGATGCGGCGCACAATGCCATTGTAGAACAAATCTTATTTTTATGTGTCTGGTGCTCATATTTAGATATCCTTCTTTCTTTGCTGCCGTAGCCGCTCAACTCTTGTTAACGGATGCATATATATTTTCCTCTCATTGTTGCTTAATAAATCAATTCCAGCAGTAGTATTAAAAGGATCTGCATACTGTAGCGCGGCAATTTTGCCAATTTTTACTTTTAGTTTGTGTAAAAGTAATATTTTATCGGAAAAATTTATGTCTGGATGATGTTTATTATTGCTGCCATCCCCACGGCTTTTCCTTTTTTGTGGCAGTATCCACCCATCTTCAACGGCTTGCCTATAAAGGCGATACGCTTGGCGCTCACCGATTTCGAGGTCTGCCGCAACGACCGCAACGAGATTGCTTGTTGGGACAGATCCGCGAATGAGCGTGATTGTTTGGATACGATTCATGAAATGGATAAATGCGATGGGTGGGCGTTTACCGTCACCAAATACATAGCGCTCTGCTAAAGCTGTCATGGTATCAATAGATTCTGCGGCAATTAAGGCCCGAGCAGATTGTTCACCAATGTCAGATGTCATTTTGATCTGTCCATTATGAAGCGGTCTTGATTTTCTGGGTAGTTTTCTACCCAGTCATAAATGTACCGTAACGCCCCTCATGCGGGACAGGAACACACAAAAAATCATGGCTTGTCGGTTCACGCGCCGCCATTCTCCGAAGAAGAAATAGACACGTTTAACGGAGTTGCCATCTGACATTGGTGTCAGTCGCGGGTAGCAGGGTACTGAAAACTAGAGCGCAATCGTCGTCAATCGAATCACCGATTGCGCTCTATCTCTTTGTTATTAGCGTGATTTCAGCCGAACTGGTACCCACTTCGGCTGAAATCACGCTAAGCAGAATTTCCGAACTCCGCCCACACATGGGCGGGCCCGGAAATCCTGCAAAACCATAGAGTCCGCAGGTTTCGTTGGGCCGGGCCTGTGGCCCGATCCAGCGAAGCCTGCTTAGATGGTTCAGTGCGGAAATACACGTAGCTCCACTTCATCCTACATTGGTAATTTTTGAGGCTCATCCCGTGATCCGGGGTGATGGAGGCTGTCGCCGAGGATGCGTCGAAGTGACTCACGAACAAGCGATTTTATGGCCTATCCGGGGCGTGGAAATATTGATTCGATAGCGCTCCCGTTGCCGCTTTTGGTTCAGCCTTATGCCCGATCCCATCAACCTGTCGCTTTTAATTGATGACGCGAAGTGTTTCGAGATGGTGCGCCGTCATCGCTGGCCCGGCGGCATTCAATGCCCCAAATGCGCGAGCCTTGAAGTCGTGCGCAACTGACGCGACGTTACCCAGCGGGACCGGCAACGCTACCTGTGCCACGGCTGCCGGGAACGCTTCGACGATCTGACCGGAACGGTTCTGGCCGGCCATCACCAGCCGTTGCGGGTCTGGATATTATGCCTATATTTCATGGACTTAAACCTGTCGAACCGGCAGATCGCCGGGGAACTGGGATTGAACGAGTACGATGTTCAGGTGATGACCGGCCACCTGCGCGAGGGGTTGGTCGCAAAACTCCCCGAGGTCGTTCTGGACGGCGAGGTCGAGATCGACGAGGCCTATGTCGTGGCCGGCCACAAGGGCAACCCCGCCGCGGTTCAAAAAAAGGCCGGACGGGCCGCCGGAACCGGCTCAAAGGGGCGCGCGGTCGGGGAACGTTGGAAAAGAAAAAACCTCCGATCCTCGGCATGATCCAGCGGGGCGGCCAAGTCGTTCTGCGGATGTTGCCGAATGTTCGGCAAATCACTATCGAACCGATCATCACCAAAGTCGTCAGCGCGGGAACCAGAATCTTTACAGACGAGTACGATATCTATGCCCGTCTACCCGCCTGGGGGTATCAACACAAGACGGTCTGTCACGGTCAAGGCGAGTATGCCCGCGATGAAGACGGCGACGGCTTCCATGAGGTTCACGTTAACACGATGGAGGGGTTTTGGTCCCTCCTGCGATCATGGTTGCGACCGCATCGTGGAATTTCACAGGAAAAGCTCCCGATCTACCTCGGGTTCTTCCAATTTACCCATAATGCGCGAAAAAGAGGAAAGGCGCTCCTCGGCGCACTGCTTGCCGCCTTGGTCGCTTGAAATGCTGACCGTCACCCCGGATCACGGGATGAGCCATTTTTGATTGTCGGAATTCTGCGGGGACTGTGCTTTCAATTCTCCATATCGGAGCCTATCCATCCAATTGGCAGCTTTTCATAAGCACACTTATCAGGTGAAGACGGAAAGCAGCGGTGAGAAGGCCTCTGATTTTCTTGTAGGGCAACCGCATGGTTGCCCTACAAGAAAAGATTATGCAGCCCGTAAGGATGCAATTAGCTGCTGAGCTTCGGCCAAGTCAGTCATTAATTTTCCGGGAAAGTATGGTCCGGGAGGTGGAAGTGCTTCAGCAAGAGCCGGCCGGACCCACGAAAATTCGCGGCCCGTTGAGATATCGCCGATCCGGCCACCATTAACTCCGAACCAAGCAGCGATGTCGTGTACGCGATCACCACGGAGCAGCATGCCTTTGACAATAGCAGCATCGTGATCGGAAAGACGGATACCACTCTTATTAGCGCGTCGGCTCATGTGAGCCTCCTATGTAATTGAAAAGGAGGATGAGCGCCGCGAAGGTTGTCCAGACCACGCCGCAGCGCTGTCTGGAACAAATAAGATACGCCTATTCCGGAGTCAACATGTTCCGGTTCTGCGATAGCTAGGCACTACATACAGAAATGCTGCCCAGAAGCTAAGCCTCCGGGCAGCCCCACTCCACAAGCCTATTGGCTGCGGCGTGGTCTGGACAAGCCGTTTGTAATCCTGAAAATGAATGGTTGTCAATAAAAAATAAACCGTGCTTGAAAAAACCCAACGCACGCCTCAAATTTTTGAGTCTTAATAAGAAAAATCCAAGATTTATCAAAGTAAAAATTCAGCGACTCATTAATTTTATAGTTGGCAGTTAACCAGCTTATATATAAAATAAAATATTTTAAACTACAGATTTTCTGAACGAAGACAAATTTTCTTGGTAATTATTTTATTTTTGATTTTTTATAAAAAACTTTGCATCGAAAGCTTCAGATATGCCGTACAACATGCAATTCGATGAGACGCCATTGTAAAGCATGATGATGCGATTGCTGAGCCAGCATAGCCGTTATGTGGCTCAGGAAATGGTTCTGAATGTATTCACAGCGAAGCGTAGCTGTGAAATATTGCTTTCTGTAACCGTGTTAGGGTTGTCCGGCGACATCATCCCGGCGCATTTGACCCGCATCACCGTGGAGCCGACGACAACCAACGGGCTACCGGTGCCCTCGCAGATCATGGTCGACAAGGCGGTGAGGCTTCCCCGTGAAAAGGTCGGGCAGATCATCGGCTCTCTTGATCGCGAGATCATGAGGGCCGTGAGCAAGGCCCTTATCGCCTTCTTCGGCCTGGAGTGAATCCGACAACGGACATGGGACGCGTCCGGGGTGATAAAATCACCCGATAGCACCTGCCCGTTTTATCATGGCGGAACACTGACACGGCGAATAAACGCGGCGGCTCGATTCCACGTTTTCCGCCCGGCGTCGAAGCTGAAAAACCCGGCTATTGCGCGCCGGGCAGGGCTTCAACCGCCCCTTGTTCTCCCAAATCAGGTGTGATTCCGGGGTTCTGAAACACGAATTCTTGATTTGCGCCGGCAATCGCGCCAGTGTGGGGCTAATCGACCTGATTGGAGACGCGCGCCCGGCCCGTTTATCGGAAGCCCAGACACACAAAAGCCCCCACGGAGGGGGGCAATTGCTCGGTAGGACCGTAGATGTAGCAATCACGATCCTAGCGGAACCCCCCCGATAATCAAGCGAATTTTGCCGATTTTCGGCCGGGGCGGAGCTTTGCTTATCGCCCCCCTCTCCTGACCGACCTTTGCGAGCGCGCTTTTCCGATAAAAAGCGCGCACAGGAGAGCTTCGCCATGGCGATGGACCGCAACGCGCGCGCCCGGCTGTTCCAACGAATTCAAGCGGATCGTTCCCTCACCCTTGGGGCGCGCGCGGTGGCGCGGGCCGTGGTGCAACTGTCGGACGGCATGGGCCGTTGCCGGCGGACCTATGACGCCGTCGCCTCGGCGGCGGGCGTCGACCGCCGCACGGTGTCGCGGGCGCTGCGATGCTTGGGGCGCTATCTCGACATTCACCGCAGCCGCGTGATTCGACCGGGCCGCAACGGCGGACGGCTGGTCATGGCGCGCGGGGTGAACCTCTACATGGTGCGCCCGCCGGCGGACTTCACCGCTTCACACAAGGGGCAGGACGCCACGGAGTCTACAAACCAACCTAATAAACCTGTCCTTCTCTCCCCCATCGACCCCGGCCTTGCGGCGGCGCTGGCCCGTTTAGGCCACGCCATCGCCGACCGTAAGGAAGGCTCCGCAATGTCGTCGCCATTCGCCACGGCGTAAACCGGCAAGGCCGGGCATTCAGGACAAATGAGAAGGGCCGGCCCGTCGCCGAGCGACGCCCCCGGCATGTCTTGACGCCGCGTTTCCGTGATCGAGCTGCCCACATACCCACCGGGATACGCCGCCCTACGGGCGCCTGCCTGCCTCGCCTGCGCCAGCTATGGGAAGCGCTGCGGCGGGCCGGCATCCCCGTGGATATATGGACAGCCGAGCGTCGGAATCGGGAAGGGGTTCAGTCGGCCAGTTCTTCGACTTGCCCACCGGCTTCCCCGGCGAGGGCGGCGAGGGCGGCGATTTCCGACAACATCCCGGTTCCCTCCCAGCGCCGCCGTTCGGGCCGCCACGTCAGCCCCTTGGCGCGCAAACCGGCGCGGACGTGTTCGGAAGGCTGAGCGGCGAAACTGACGGCCAGCTTCACCGTGGTCGCCTTGCGGTTTTTGATTTCCGCGTCGTATTGCGCGCCGCCGGCATCACGCCAGCTTTTGAGGATTTGCGCATCGGTTGTCCGGGCAAGGTGAGCGAAAGCGCCGCGCAAGGTCGCTTCGTCCCAATCGCCCAGCCCGGAAGCCATCGCCAAACCGCCGATCTTGATCTTGCGGTTGGCGTCCGCCTTGCGCTCTTGCAGGCGCAAGCTGGTCTTTTGCTTTGACAGACTGAGCTCCCGCCGCGCCAATGTCAGGCGGCGGTATTCCAGCTTCTCGGTCGGCGTCAGGGTTTTGGCGTCGGCTTTCTCCTTCAGCGAAGTGAAGCGTGCTTCGTCAAAAGCGATATCCCGTTTGCTTTTCTTGGTTTCGCCGTCCGTCATGTCGTTTTCCCCCCGTCTTAGGACGCTGACAGGCTATCGGGATTGCCAATCTCAAGCAACCTGTTAGTCTGCGAATGACGCCGCGCGACCGCGCACCTGATACCGAAGTTTGAGGTATTAGACGCACTATATGATTTGCTGACGCAAATCATGGTGCTTGGTGAACACAGTCTGCGCAAAAATGTACAGATGGGTGTTCACTTGGCTATCGGCTTTGCCCATTGCGAAATCATCCACGCCGCCGACGGATCGTCGGTGGTGGGCCTCAGTGCCTACATCACCCGCGACAGTCGGCAAGACCTCGCCACCGGCGACAGCTACAGCTTCGGCCACAAGAACGCCGACCTGATCGACACCGGCGTTGTATTACCCGATGGAGCAGAGCCGCGCTTTTCCGACAGTGAATTGCTGTGGGGCGCGGCCATGGCGGCGGAAACAACGCTGGACCGGCAGAGCAAGGAAGTGCGCTTCAAGAAGGGGGCGCAAGTCGCCAAGCACATCGTGCTGGCGTTGCCGAAGGAATGCACCGACGCCGAGCGGCGGGATTTAACGGTCGGCTTCGTGCGCGAGGAATTCGTGCGCCATGGGGTGGCGGCGGAATGGGCGATCCACGCCCCGGACGGCGACAACGGCAATTGGCACGCCCATGTGTTGGTGAGCACCCGCAAGCTGGAGGGGGAGCGCTTCGGCAAGAAGTGTCAGGAGATCAACCCGAGCTTCGCCCGTGGGGGCGACGGTCGGCGGTTCGTGTCGGAAGACGACCGCCTCACCGAGCGCTGGGCCGAGGCGCAGACCCGGTTCTTCAAGGAGCGCGGGCTTGGGGTGACGGTGGACCCCTACGGCTCCAAGCTGGCGAAGCAGGAGCATTTGGGGCCGACGTGGCACATGACCGACAGCCGCAAGGCGGCGAGCCAGTCGGCGGCGCTGGCTCAGGCGGAGGATAAGGCGCGGCATGACCCGGCGGCGGTGCTGGAGGCCGTCACCCAGCGCAAGGCCACCTTCACCTTGCGGGAGGTGGAGCGGGCGTTGCGCAAGGCCGGTTTGGCGGGCGACGATTTCGAGCAGGCGCGCACGGCGGTGCTGATGCACCCCGAGCTCGTGCCGCTGGCGCGGCGGGAGGACGACGGCGGGTTGACGGAGATCGACCGCTTCACCACCAGAGCGGTGCGGCGTCAGGAGCGGGAGGCGATGGAGACCGCCGGGCGGGTGGCGAATCGACGGCGGCGGGTTCCCATGCGGGCGGAGGCGGCGGCGGCGGGAGGCCGGACGCTGGACGGCGAGCAGCGGGCGGCGCTGGATCATGCGTGCGGGCCGGCGGGGCTGGCGCTGATCGAAGGCCGTGCGGGGGCGGGCAAATCCTACACCATGGGGGCGATTCGCGAGGCGCACGAGCGGGGCGGCTATCGGGTGATCGGTCTGGCCCCCACCAACACGGTGGCGCAGGACCTGCGCGCCGCGTCAGGGGCGGGAATCGCCCAGACCGCCACCGTGCATCTGGCGTTGCTGCGGCAGGAGAAGGGGCGGGAGCCGGCGTGGGACGACCGCACGGCGTTGCTGGTGGACGAGGCGGCGATGCTGGACGCCCGCACCATGGGCCGGCTGTTGGCGCGGGCGGATCAATGCGGGGCGAAGGTGATTCTGGTGGGCGACGACCGCCAGCTTGCGAGCGTCGAGCGGGGTGGGCTGTTCGCCGAGATGCGGGAGCGGTACGGGGCGGCGGAAATCCGCGACATCCGCCGGCAGGCGGAAGACTGGCAGCGGCAGGCGTCCAGAGACTTTTCCGAGGGGCGAATCGCCGAGGGGCTGACGGCCTACGACCGGCGGGGGTTTGTGCGCTGGGAGAACCGCACCGAGGACGCCAAGGCGGCGTTGGTGGCGGATTGGGCGCAGGCGCAAAGGGAGCGACCGGAAGCGCTGCGTTTCATCTATGCGAGCACGAATCGGGAAGTGGACGACCTCAACCGGCGATGCCGGGCGCTGCGGGTGGAGCGGGGGGAGGTGGAGGCCGGGGAGCGCTTCCAGACGGTGCGCGGCGAGTTGGCGGCGGCGGCGGGGGATCGTTTGCAGTTCTACGGCAACGACCGCAAGGCCGGTATCTACAACGGCACGGTGGGAACGGTGGTGAGCGCCGGGCGGGAGCGCATCGCGGTGCGGCTGGACGGCGGCGAGGTGGTGAGCTTCGACCCCGCCAAGTTCGACCGGTGGGGCCACGGCTACGCCGGCACGGTGTATCGCGGCCAGGGCAAAACCCAGCTTGAGGTCTCGGCGCTGTACGACAACCCCGCCGGCTGGAATGCCCGCGCCGCCTATGTCGGGATGACCCGCCACAAGGCGGAGGTGCGGCTTTACGTTGGGCGCGACATGGCGGCGAACCGGGAGGTTCTGGCGCGGCGGATGAGCCGGACCGACGATGTAGGCGCGTCGCTGCGCTACGAGGAATTGCCGGCGAGCGCGGTGAAGCCGCGGATCGGCGCGTCGACCGTGGCGAAGGCTCCCGATCCTTGGGCCGGTCTTGACCTATCGGGCGCATCCGCCGCCGTGGAGCGGGCTGTTCAGGCGGGCCGTAAGCCGGCGGCGGCGCATGAGAAGAGCCGGGCGGCGTTTGAACGCTGCTTGCGGGACATCGCGGCGTTGAGCAAAGACGGGCTTGTCGCGCCGCCTTCAATGGAGGAGGAGCGCAAGCGGCTCTATGAGGCGTTCCGTTCCGACCTCAAGGCGTTGGCCGGGCGCGAGCCGCAAACGGCGTGGGGCGTGGCGGTTGAAGTGGAGAAGGCGCAGCCGGAAGCGGCCAAGGGACTACGGCGCGAGATTGCCGCCGGCATCGCCAAGGACAAGGGGGCGATGCTGAGCTTGAAGCAGGAGGCCCCCGACGCGGCGCAGGCGATTGAGAAGATGATGCAGCGACAACAGGGCGTACGGCTGGGCCGTGGGGGCTTCAGTTGGTGACCATTCGAGGAGCGTAACAATGTCCGATCCGGCGGAGGAATTTCGTAAACTGGCCGAAACGACGGCGGCGCTGCGGCGGGATGTGAAGGCCGCGCTGGAGAAGAGCGCCCCCGACCATCGGCGCGACTTCGCCGAGGTGCTGACGGCGCTGAAGAAGATCGAGCAGAAGGCGGCGCATGACGTGACGCCGGGAATGTTGAGGGAAGCGGCGGAACGAGGGGCGGCGAACGGGGCCAAGGAGGCGTCGGCGACGCTTTGGGAAGCGGCGCAGATACTGCGGAGCGAGCGGGAGCGCGGCGACGTGCGGGTGGCGGTGCTTCAGTGGCTGTGGATTTTTACGGCGTTGTTGGGGGTGAGCGTCGGCATGCTTTTCGGCATGTGGACGGGCTTTCGCTTCATGCCCGACAGGGTGATCGTGACATCCAGCGGCTGCTCTTTCATCGGCGGGACGTTCGCACCCGCTCGACCGCCCCAACAGCCGCAGAGTGCGTGCGTCTTTTGGGAGAAGTGACCTTGCCCGCGTGCAGCGCCTTGTGTCTTTGGATTAGGCGTAGAATGCACCCCAGGCGTCCCGGTAGGACGGGCCGCCTGGGGTGACCGACCCCGTTAGCGCCTTGGTTTGAAAACCGAATGGGAGCATGTGGGCGGTCATCCCTTCCTTGAAGTCCGAACGGTTGCCTGGGCGCGAAGCCCGCACCACAAGGAAGGAATACGAGGATGACACAGGCCGGTTCCTTTGTCGGTATCGATTGCGGCAAGTCTGCTCTTGATGCCGCGGTTTTCCCTGGTGGCGAACATATTCGCATCGCCAACACCGAGGCTGGAGGGTTGGAGTTAATCTCATGGATCAAAGAACGCCAAGTAGATCGCGTTGGAGTTGAGGCAAGCGGCGGCTACGAACGGGATGTCCGCGATGCGCTGCTGATGGCCGGCATAACGGTGCAGGTGCATGATCCGACGTGCGTGCGTCATTCCGCGAAGGCGAAAGGTCGCCGGGCCAAGAATGATCGCATTGATGCGGCAATGATCGCCGAGTCCACCGCCCTGCGCCAGGACACGACCGTTTTGCCGGTCGATCTTGCGCGCGAGGAGATTGCCGGTCTCCTCGCGCGCTATAGTTCTCGCGAGTAACAAGAAATTTACCCATTGAGTTGGACGCTCAACGCGGTAAACTGTCCCGCGTGCTATCTAGTTGGCAGCGGATTTTATCAATATATTCCACCTATTGATTGCGCAACTCGACTGCAACATTTTTTATAGGCTGAATCACAATGATATCAGAAAGCAAAACTGCAACTCACTCGGCACCTTCGGCATTGCCCGCGGCAATAAAGATAACTCACGAGCTTATAGACAAAATCACCAGTAGGCAGTCGATTTATGTTATTGACGATCTTATTACGCATATTCGTTCAACCTTGCGCCGCGAAGTGAATTTGCACGTGGTATTTTTTCAAAGGAAATTGTTTCAGACGAATGCAGCATCCGACACCCAAGATGAAAGCTCAGATTATTTATTCCTCCCATTCATATCGTTTTCAATAGATTGTGGATTTGTGAAAAGATACAAGAATTTTTCCGATGTAATGGAATTATATAAGACATTTCGGCGGAGAAGACAGTCTTACTCAGTGAAGAGGCATAATGTTGCATTATATGCATTTGGTACAAAAATAAATAAAAAGGAGAAAGAGCTATTAAAATTATTCTGCGAAGCGTGTTATGTGTATTATGCTACAAGTGACGTTTTTCAACATTTATTGAGTAGGTCTAGCCTAAGATTTACAAAGGAGTTTGCAAAAAAGTATGAAAATACATATGAGCCGGTAAACATATGTAAAGATATTTCTGAGCATTTTTGCGTTTCAGGGTTTTACGTATCACTTGTTGGCGATAATAAATACCATATCCACTCTGACGATCAAGATAAACATTCATTTCTGTTTAATTGTGAACTATTTTATCATGACCTTTCAGAATCTACCAAGCGCCGATTGCAATATTCTGGTCGCGTCTCCGACAGAGATGGCGATATATATTATAAAATACTGCCGGCTATCGATAGATTCTCTCAAGACATTTTGGTGCCTGGGGCGTTTATAATATACAGGAGAACAATAAATCTACCGACGCAATGTGAGGTTGTTGCCAGGCAGCTAATCGACACTATGGTGTACCAGCGCTACAGTTTAGCGCGCACACGCTTTATCGAATCGCTTCAGAGCCAAATGATTTCGCGCAGTCTGAAGCGAAGCTTGAAGAGCGCTCGAACAATAAGTGCCAGAAAACAGATACTATTGGAATTTAGCGAAGCTTGTGTGAAGGGGCTCTGTCAGTATAGCTTTGCACACAGCGCGACGATTCGGTTGTTTTCTCCGTTCGCTGAGGCGCTTATACCTCTTTGCTATTTCAATACGGAGCATGGAAAATATATAGCCGGAAAGGCTAATTACATACCAACTTCTAATTGGAAAACATCTGTAAATGCCTTTTGCTTCCGGGGAGCATCCTCGGATGATTTCATATATATTCCTGACGTATCTCAGATTCCGGAATCTATTCGAGACAAAGGATTGGAAGCAATTGCGCACGTTCGCGAAAACACAAGGTCTGAAATATGTTTTCCGCTATATTCAGAAGATATATGCCTAGGAACCTTAAATATAGAGGCCCCAGTGCCACATGCGTTCGATGCAGAGATATCTTTTTTTCGATCTGTGATTGGGCTGTTCAATCAATTCTTTCGTTTAATTTCGCAAATTTCTGATTCAGAATGGCTGTCGCGGCTGTCATTTACGCACTTTGCCACACATAGGTTGGAAAATTTTGAGAGAAGTCTAGATGATACTCAAAAATTTGAGCTTCGGCAGATTTTGGAGCGGTTAAATTCAGCATACTCATCAGCACAGCTTAGTAATAACTCGGGAACGGCAAAAACAAAGTGCTTTCTTCGGAATATTCTGTCATATGCACGAGGGTTGCAAAAGTCAGATGAAAAGGTAGATATAATTAGAGTAACTGGTGATGTACCAGACCGTCTTCCACTGCCTTTTGAGAGGTCGTTTGAAGTAATTTTGAAAAGTCTTATTGATAATGCCAAAAGGCATTCAAAATTGGAGGAGGATAACTTAGAGATCAGATTTAGCTCCAAGCACTTTGATGGTGCTGTATCCGCTAAGCACCCTTATGTTGAGGTGCATTACCGCGCATCTAGGGGGTCTATCGAAGAACATGAAATTGAGAGTTTTACGGTAAGTCCAATTCCTGATCCTGATGGTGAAACTATTCATCTCGGTCTATTTCTAATTGGAGTACACACTCGTTTGCTTGGCGGTGTGATCGATATCAAGCGGCCTTGTGAGGGAGAAAGTGCTACAATGCTTGAAATGTCCGTCCGTCTTCCACTCACAGAATCTAAAAGCGTGGGGTAACGGCAATGAGTGAATGCTTTTCTGGGCAGGCTCTTACTGTAATTGTGTATGAAAATGAAAAGAGCCAATATGACGATTTACTGCGGTATTATAAAATGATATTTTCCCCTCTGGGATATCAATGCAATTTTATATGGCGTACAAGGCGAACGGAAATAGCGAATGATTTGAAGAAACATCCACATGTAGTTATATGTGACGTAGAGTTTGGTAATGACTTCCCACACGAAGGTTTGGAGACAATCGCAGAATACAGGATAAAATATCCGCACGTCATTTTTGTAGCGTGCTCACGTCAACCTATCAAAATCAAACAGTTTGGAATTAATTATCCGAATGCCGACGTTGTGATGTCCAAGGTGGAAATCCGAACAAGCCCTGGATATAGAGAATACCTGTCATCTGTATTTCGCGAGAAAATTCAGAGAAATTTAATCGATGATGTGGAGTACGTCGGCGGGTTTGATTCCGCCATGAGTAGCTTTATAGGTACAAAACCAAAACCAGACGATATAAAGGCACTGGTTTCACTTGTCACGTTTGTTTCTCATGGGCAGCAGGCCGATACGTCGATCCAGAAGGTAGTTCTGCGCTCGCTGAGTGGCGGATACAGCGGATCGAGCGTGTTTGAAATGAGGGTGTGTGTTCAAGGGCGTTCGCTGGGTGTTCCTGGTGTCTTAAAAGTATCACGCGCCGAAAATGCCCGCGTAGAGCTGGAAAATTATAATAGATTTGTTAAATGGTTTCTTCCATACACGTGGCGTGTTGATGTAATGGGAGAAGGATTCATTGGCGATTTTGGAGCAGTTTGCTATTCATTTGTACTTGGCGGAGGAGGTAGCCCAGAGACGGTCTCTCATTTTATCAAGGAAGGAATTTTTGAACCTGTTAGTGATGTTGTAAAGACGATTTTTAGTGAGAGCTCCCAAAGCTGGTACAGCTATATTCCACTGATTAGTGATATGGATATCTCATCATATTACTCGCAAGCACCTTTTTTCCGAAAGCCACAGCGTATTAATGAGGCAAATTCTCAGTTCAAGAACTTCGCCAGACAATTTTCCCGCATTGGAAATGTGTCATTTGAGGAACGGGAAGGCCATATAGTCGTGGGAGACGAGAAATATCGCAGCCCTGAAGACCTTCTTTTTTCTCAAGATTGGGGGAAATTTGCTCGCTGTATTTGTCACGGTGACCTTAATACAAATAATATAATGTACGAACCAACAAAAAAAGCGATAGCATTTATTGATTTTCAGCGGACGGGATATGCGCATGCTTTTGTTGATTTTATATCGTTCGAATCAAGTATAAGGCTTGACGCTCCGGGGGACATGTCTGGAAAGAACTCAACTATTTTGGATTTCATAAATATGGAACTTGACGCATTTAATGCGGAATGGGAGATGGTTGAGGAAATACCGGAGCAATATATGAGCCATATATTGGCTGTTCGCCAAGCTGCTCACCGGAATTTCCCAGACGAGCCTTATCAAAACTATGTCTATGGATCAACCGTCCATCATTGGACTTTAATGAGCAAAATAAAATGGCCGGAGCTAAAAATGTTAAGAATACTAGGCGTGATATTAGCAGGCCTAAATTGGCTTGAGAGAAATAAAGTTGCGAGAGAAAGTAAATAGGAGGCGTACGCGCCGTATGACCTTGCCCCTGTGCTGCGCCTCCCATAGCGCGGGGACAAAGGTCAGACCGGGAACAGCTCCTCTACGGACCCCGATTGGATTGATCCGGACGAGGCACCCGACCTGTCGACGCCTAAGTGGCAAGCGAAGTCCGCCAAGGCGCGGCGGGGGTGCCCGCCGGTAAAGGGGCGGTCGAAAATCGCCACCAATCTACCGGCTAGACGCCGATGTGATCGAACGCCTGCGGCAAACCGGGCCGGGGTGGCAGACGCGGACTAACGATCTACTGCGTAATGCGCTCGGATTGCCGTAACCACTGTTTCCCATAATTAAAATTATGAGTTTTTGTAAGTCATTGATCTAGAATGATTTCTCGCGACGCGCGCGGAAGTTCACGCCGGGGAGAAGCGGCGGAATCAACATGTAGAAGCCGGAAAGCAGCCGGGGGTTGACCGGGCGGAACGGTCACGGCTGTTTGAAAAACGCGGCGACTTCGGCCAGCCGGCGGTAAAGCCGGTCGCCGTCGTCAAGCAGCGGCAGGAAGCCGAAGCCCTGATAAAATCGTCGCGCCGCATCGTCGACCGGATCGACGACCATTGCATAAGCCGAGATTTCGCTGCGTACGGCGCGAAACAAGGCGTCGGCCAGCAGATGCGCCCCGACGCCCCGCCCTTGCATGGTTCGGTCGACGGCGAGCCGCCCCAGCAACACCGCAGGGATGACCGGATAGTGCGGCAGCTTGCGCGTCAGTTCGGGGGGCAGCGTCGCCAGCCGAACGCCCGCTGTCGCCAAGGTGTAGAAACCGGCGATGCGGTCATCGGGCGTCAGCGCGACGAAGGGAGCGGCCAGCCGCCGCTTGGCGTCCTGAGACGCTTGTTTGCGAAAGTAGGCGTCGAGCGCCGGGGCGCCGCAGGTGAACCCCGTTCGGTCATGCGCCGACGATAGCGGAACGATCCGCAGGGCTCCAAGATCAACCGGGGTCACTCAAAGGCCCGTGGTTTGGCGGTAACGCAGCAGTGCGGCTTCAAGACGGGCCGGCAAGGGGGCGGGTTTCATCATCGCCTCGACGAAGGCTTCCGACGCCTTAACCCCGAGCATGACCGTTTCGTGGTTGGTGATCGTCCGCGCCGCCGCGTCCTGAAGCGTGCTCACCACGAAATCCGACAGGCTTTTACCCTGCACATCGGCGGCGCGCTGGATCAACGCCTTTTGTTCGTCGGTGACGCGCGCGACGAGCCGTTGCCGCTTGAGGGGGATTTCATGCGATTCAGCTTGAGGTGTCGGCATGTGCGCTCTCCATATCCTGTCCGGCAGTGTATGCCAAAATGGCACACAAGACAAACGGCGCCCCCACCCTTGAGCCGGCATTCGGAAGCCTCCGCCTCCAGCGCCCGGCGGAATGCGGGGTCACGGTCGGCGCGGGCCTTGATCGTTTCTTTGAAATCACGGGTCAAAGGCATGGCGCACACTTCCTTGCTTCCGCCATCGTACGGCTGAAATTTTTTCGTGCCGCCGGAATCAGCCGAGAACCGCCAGCCCCTTGCGGTCGACAAGGTCAAGCAAACGGAGAGCCGGGCCTGACGGCTTTTTATGCCCTTGCTCCCATTGCTGTACGGTGGTTTTGCCGATTCCCAAGAAGACCGCAAACGCGGCTTGGCTGACGTGGTTATTTTTGCGGATGCGACGGATGTCGTCCGGCTTGAGCGCGGGTTTCGGCGGCAGGCGCAGCGCATCCATCTTGCGCATGGTGATTTCGTCCATCGCGCCGACTTTCACCAGATCGAGCGCCATCTCGTGGGCGATGTCCAGAATTTCACTCATGGCCGATGACCTCCCTGATTAGACCTTCCAGCAACATTTGAGATATTTGGCTGTCGGTGGTGTTGACGAAGCTCTCGGCGGCAAGGCTCAAAGCAGCCTCTTCCTTGTCGGAAATGTTGCCCTTAGCGTTTTTGGCGAAGGCGTAGAGAAAAACGACCCGATCCGAATTCGCCTTGCGATACCCAATGATCGTTCGGTATCCGCCGCTTTTTCCTTGCCCCGCCCGCGCCAGCCGCTTCTTGAACAGGCGTCCTCCAAGATCGGCGTCGACCCTTCCGGCGACCACATCGCTTGCGGCGACCCACAAGACGGAATCCGGAATGCTTTCCCCGTCCGCCCAACGAGTGAACCATTTGTTTTTGAACACCCTCATGCGAGAAACATATCACTTAGTGGTATAAAAAACAACAGGGCCTTTGCGCTCTCTGCTTTGCACGAAAGCACGAAAACTGAAAAGGTAGAATGACGACAATCTATAAAGATATCATTGTAATTTTTCGTGCTTTTTGGCAAAAAAGAAAACCTGATTTCGTGAAGAACGGAAAACCAGAATGAAAGTTATCGTTCTTGCCAGCCAGAAAGGTGGAGCGGGAAAGACGACCCTTGCCGCCCATCTTGCTGTAGCGGCGGAAGCAGCCGGAGACGGCCCGGTCGTGCTGATCGACACCGACCCCCAAGGCTCGCTTTCGGCTTGGTGGAATGCCCGCAAAGCCGAGACGCCGGTTCTGGCGCCGACCACGATAGCTGAGTTGCCGGAAAAGCTCCTTTTGCTCAGCGCCGCCGGCTATCGGGTCGCCGTCATTGATACGCCGCCGGCGATTACCGACGCTATTCGGGCCGTCGTGATGACGGCGGATGTGGTGATTATTCCGACGCGCCCCAGTCCCCACGATTTACGGGCTGTGGGCAGCACCGTTGCATTGGTTCAAGCGGCGGGAAAGCCGTTCGCCTTTGCCGTCACTCAGGCCAAGCCCAATACGCGCCTTACTGTTCAGGCAATGGCGGCGCTGTCGGAGCATGGAACGGTCGCCCCGGCGATTGTGCATGATCGTGTCGATTATGCAGGGTCGATGATTGACGGACGCACGGTGCAAGAAATTGACGGAAAGGGCCGTAGCGCCGAAGAAATGTCTGGCTTATGGGCTTTCGTGAAAGCACAAATTACTAAAAGCACGAAAACACGAAATAGGGCTAACACATGAGCAAGAAACCTGCCGATTTGTCTTCCGGGCTTGTGGCTGTCAAAGGGGCGGCGATGCCTTCGTCCGACATGCCGGCACGAACCGGCGGAATCTCTCCCCCGGTTCCGCAGCCGATTGTTCCGGTTGCTGATGCCGTCCCTGAGGCTCTGCCGTCCGTTACAGCCAAGGCGGAGAAGGAGCAGAATCTTGCGCCTCTCAATTTCCGGGTTTCAGCGGCCTTCCGTCGCGATTTTAAGACATATGCCGCGACTCATGACCTTAAGCTCAATGAGTTACTGCGGCTTAGTTTCGATGCCTACCGACAGAAAAAAGGCGATTAAACAGAAAGCACAAAAGTAAATTTTCGTGCTTTCTGTTACCATTCTTGGCAAGCCCTTACCGGGCGCATCGCCGCCGGGCAGGCGGGTGACTTTTCGACGATTTCCACAATTGACGATTATGCGACCGTTTGCCGCTCAAAACCCAAGGCTTATGCGCGAATCTGAGGCAATTGAATACGTGTGCATTTTTTCGTGCAGAACTCAGATGCAAATCGAGGGTCGGGTAGACGTCCAGTATGTAACAAAGTCGGGCCTTCGCGAAATTCGCTGTGTACGTCCTAGTTGAGAAAATCGTCGGGAGTTATCCGGCTCGCGCGGCGTTGCTCCATCCGGGCGTCACCGCCACAGGCGGGGCAGTCTTCACCCCGGAAGCGGCCCTTTCCGCGACAGACTGGGCAATCGACAAGTTCGTATTCCCGTTTGTCGATCCGGTCCGCGCGGCGTTGCTCTATCCGGGCGTCACCGCCACAGGCGGGGCAGTCTTCACCCCGGAAGCGCCCCTCTCCGCGACAGACTGGGCAATCAACTTTTATAAAATCGGCGGGATTGAAGAGATTCTTTACGCCTGTGCTGACTTGGCCATCGCCTGAGCAAACGGGGCAATCCAAACCTGAATGACGGCCCGCTCCTTGGCATAGGGGACAGGGGACAAGACCAAAGGCGCTGACAACTTCATCACGGACACTTTTTGCACGTTGGAGACGGGTCTTAACGTCATTTTTGTTATCTGCTATGAAGGCAGCTTCAATATTAATCTTCTTATACAACTCATATTTGGGGTCAGCTTGCGAAACAGGCGCTATGGAAGGAACGTGCTCGAGAGCCTCTATTGCCAAACGCCGTACAGCATCCACTTGAGCAGTGGTCGTTGCATTATTCAGCTTATCAGACAACAGCGCGCAGGTATCCAGCGCAGAGAAAAGCTTAGCGCTAAGTTCGTCCTGCATTATCCAAATCATACGCTTAAATCTATGCAAGACGCGTTTAAGATCTATTATAAATTCAGCATTTTCATCATTTGGACCAAATAATCCTTTATCATATACTCTATGATGGTTGCTACATAGCCAGATCAAGTTTTCTGGATGATTATTATTACTCTTTGATACCGGGTCGATGTGTGCAGCCTCACAAGTATCAACGTGACTGTTACAGATTGCGCACGCACCGTTGGCCTCAAATTTAATTTCCTTACGAATGCCAATTGGTATTAGTGGTCTTGCGGTTCCTTTTCGCGGCCAAGGTAATTTGAGCCACTCATTGAATTTAATCAAATCGTTCTTATTAAAAAAGAGTAGGTCATCGCTTTTGCGGGCTACCGGCAATTTGCGCTGGCTGCCAGTCTTAGGCGCATGGCTAGTTAGCCACCGAAGTAGGGTCGGCGATAGCCCAGTAAGAGCCGCGGCTTGATACTCATTCAGTTCATCGGCGTTAGCCACGGAAGTTCGAGTCCCTACGTTAGGACGGTATAGCCAGATCAACTTATCGCACTGTGGCCAAAAAGTATCCCTCCGGGGAGTGACGCCTTGCGGGTCTGGAACGTTTTCCCGATGTTTTGCGAGATGGCGCGATAGCGCGGACGCAAACGTGTGGCAAACGTCATGGCTTATCAGCGTATTGAGGTTTTGGCGGGTTCGGAACGTCGTCGGCACTACACGGAGGCTGAGAAATTACGGCTTATCGAAGCGGCTTTTCGTCCAGGCGTGATGGTTTCAGAAGCGGCGCGGCGGTTCGGGGTCCATGAAAGCCTGCTGTATCGCTGGCGTCGGCAAAGAGAAGGCCCATCTTTTGGTCGCCCGCCTTCCGGCTTCATCGGGGTGACGGTGACGCCTTCCGCGCCGGCGCCGTCGGATGACGGCGGGTTGCGGGCGTCGTCCTTGATCGCGTCGGCGCCCATGCCGCCGACTTCCGAAGCGGTGGTCGAAGTGACGTTGGGCGGGGATGTTCGGGTGCGCATTCCGGCAGCGACATCGCCGGAGTTGGCGGCTGCGGTGATCGCGGCGCTGATGGGCTCGTGGAGCCGATCATGATCCCGGCGCCTCCGGGGACGCGGGTGTGGTTGGCGACGGG
>JACCDR010124726.1_pt1 | contig 21610 bp, 28 predicted proteins | sample 7446431 | NCBI WGS metagenome assembly JACCDR01 (sample SAMN15323443, study PRJNA562643) | freshwater metagenome | isolation source: river surface water | place: USA:Blue River Watershed | collected 2017-08-17 | reverse complement strand
GTCGGCAACTGACCCCTTGGATAATCGAAGCAGGATCATGTTTAGCGGTGTGTCGTCACCCGCTGGCTTCGTTAATTCCCAATCGTCCAAAATCGTGATATCACAATTCTTCTGATCAGGGTTCGGTGGATAACTAATAGTACGGGTCAAGCCGCTGGCTACCACCATATCTGCAGTGCCACGTTTGGCGACTAAACCCTTAGTGATGATCAGCTTACAACCCTGACCAACATCCTCCGCCATATGCATTTCGACAATGGCGGTATCAGTAATTCCAGGTAGGTCGTTGAACTCGATCCCAGTTAAAATAGCACTCTGGGTAGAAGGTTCTCCCACAATGCCAGTTTCACCCTTCGGACCATCGCTCCAACCTGGCTCACCGGTCAGCCCATCGTCCCCAGTGATTCCTCTTGGACCTGGTGGTCCGGGCAGGTTAATAACGAGACTCTTGATAAACTTGTCAGACAGTTTGAATAACAAGCCTGGAATAGCATCTGAACCACCAACGCATTCAAGGGTGGATGTTGTCTTACAGTTGGATTTGACGCGGTTGGCACCAACACAAACGATGTCTAAGGACTCGGATCGTAACTGAATATCGCCACGGATCACGCCGTCTGGATTGGTCGAGCTTTTAAGAAGTGCCTTGGTGTCAACAATTAGGCCAAAACCGCCGCCGATGGCAGGTACACGGTCGAGCAGGGCTTTGTCCTGTGCGGACATTAGGCCCTGACTAGTGGTCGTGGCTAACGGTAAATGGTCGAGAGTACCGGCTCGTTCCCATACTTCGGTTTCGGCGTCGTAGACCCAGCGAACCCGCTCGGAATCAACGAACACCTGCCCATCGGTTGGCGATTGCGGCAACAATGAGTCCTTACCCTCGGGCAGGATCGTTGAATGTGACATATCCTATCTCAGTGCTGGCGAACACCTCTTATTTAACTATTTCTAGATTTGTTCTCCACGCAATCACGACCCACAGTTCTAAACTACGGTATGGAAAGCGTTCCGTTCTTGATAACTGGTGCTCCCCGTTCTGGCACCGGTTATATGGCCAAGCTAATGCAAGCCTTTGGCTACGATATAGGCCATGAGGTTATTAGACCGCATGGTATCAGTAGTTGGCTTTGGGCTGCTGATGCACCCATTGTACCATATGGCACCCCACGTAACCGAACCCATGCTGGTTACACTATTCAAGTAGTTCGCCACCCTTGGTTAGTGATTTCCAGTCTCGTGAGCACAAGCCTTCCATCTCCAGCTATTGAAGAGTATGTGTCGAGATTTAGCTACTTACCATACGGTTCCACCTTCCGCCAAGCTGTTCACCTAGTAGTGAATTGGAACAAACTAATCCACAGTCGTAGCCCTGACTTGGTGGTGAAAGTAGAGCATGCTGCTACAGTTCTACCAGCATGGTTGAGAAAGAGAGGTTTTTACATTCCAGATATATGGGAATCACCTCCGAACAATTATAACAGCCGTGACTACTCAACGGAACTTTCTATTACCACTCTAAACGAGATTCAACGATGGGAACAGGAACTCTTACTGACTCACGCCAACCAGTATGGCTATGAGATGTTGCAAATATAGGAGGTAACCAATTAGGGAGACCAACATGCTCGAAGCCACACGACTAAAAGACCAGTACGAAGAGCAGCTAGCAACCAAACAAGGAGTAGTGGGCGTAGGTGTGGGTGACAAATGGGTTAATGGGAAACCAGTTGATCAACCGGCTATACTCATATTCGTCGAGAAAAAGCGGACTAAACGTGGCGTGGCTCAGAAATTTAGCGCGGCAGATCTTGTGCCGGAAGAGATTGACGGTGTACCAACCGACGTGATCGAAGTCGGCAAAATCGTCAAGCAAGGTTTCACCCAGAGAGTTCGTCCCGTTAAGCCTGGTTTCTCGTGCGGGCACCGCACCATCACCGCTGGCACTATTGGCGGTTTCTTTTTAGATGCTGACGGTGAGCCGGTCATTCTATCCAACAATCACGTCCTCGCCAACGAGAACAAGGCTACGGTCGGTGATCTAGTGTATCAGCCAGGTCCGTACGACACCCAGGCCAAGCTTGATGCTCGCGGCTGGGATGATCCGGTGATTGATTTGCCTTATATAGGCACTGTTAAGAAGTTCCTCAAACTAGAAAAAGACAATAACCATCACGATTCAGCTATCGCTCGTATTCATCCGAAGCTCATTCAAAATGGACTGGTTGACGCTCTATACCCGACCCTGAACCGGCCCTTAACTGGGTTCGGAACATTCGCTTCCGGCATGCAAGTACAAAAATGCGGGCGAACCACAGGTTACACTACCGGTCGTGTAATCGGACTCAACGCCTCTTTCACGATCCAATATGATTTCGGGCCTGCTCGATTCGTCAATTGTGCAGTGTTGTCAGCGATGAGTAAGGGTGGTGACTCTGGATCCATCATCACTGATATGAACATGAATGCTGTTGGCCTTCTGTTCGCCGGCAGCCCGAAAGTCACTATCGCCAATCAGATCCAAGCCGTGGCCGATTACTACGGACTGAAACTATGGAATCCGACAGGCGTAACAATTGGGGTAGACACCCTAGACTTCGGAGACAAGACTTGGAACACTATCACTGCTGGCGGCACGGTGACAAATGATGGAAAAGTAGTAACAATCAATGGCCCAGCGAACAAGTTCGCCTACCTGGAGTCTCCACTAACCAAATTCAACTCAGTACAAGTGACCGTAAATTCTGGGACTGACCAGGGGGCTACTTGGGGACCTGGGTTGACAGTCGTGTGGCCGACCGGCACCATGAAGGTAAACGTGCGACACAACAATCGGTTCGGTGGTTATTTCAACGGCACTTACAACATAGACATTGGAGTGGTGAAACCGAACACTGACTATGGTCTTCGCATTCGCAAATCAACAGTCAAGACGTGGGTGGGTGAGGTTCGGGACGGGAACCGTTGGTACACGGTCATCGAACTACCAATGAGCATTTTCCCACATCCACCCGTGAGTGTGCGGGTCGGTAAAAATGATCTGGCTGGTAATCCGTCGAATCACTCGGATGCTGGTACAGTTGGGAATTGCACTTTCCAGAACTTCACACAAGACTAAAGAAATCGCTTCGTTAACACGGCCCACCCCAGTTAACTGGGGTGGGCCGTGTTATATCAGTCGTCGTCTTCTTCTAAGTCGTCGTCATCGTCGAAGTCATCCAAATCGTCGTCCAGGTCATCATCGTCATCGAAGTCATCGTCATCGAAGTCGTCGTCATCCAAGTCGTCGTCATCCAAGTCGTCGTCATCCAAGTCGTCGTCATCCAGGTCATCGTCATCCAGGTCATCGTCATCCAGGTCATCGTCATCCGACATCATGACGTCAGGCAGCGGAGGTAGTTGATGGGTCTTCTTCAGTTCTTCCAGCATTGGACAGGCTCCTTAGTTGGTGGCCCAGGGCTAGTAAAGCGGTATTCTTGGTATCGGTTTCGAGAATAAGCCGACCCAAGGCTCCCGCGAGTTCCGGTTCGATCTTTACCGTAACACGGTTGTCTACCACGAAAGCTGGCAATAATGCCTTTGGGGTCTGGCTAGCCATTACATACTCGCCGGCTTGAGCCACAGGGCAACAACACATCGTAAATTTTTGGGAATATACTATTGATAAACGGTGAGTTGCTTAGATTGGCAAACAGATGCCCAAATCAGCTAGAGCCCCCGCCAATTTCTCTACGAACATGGGATCAGCATAATCAACTGCAATGATTTTACGAACGCTAGTTGCTCGGACAGTCAATACTACTATTTCCCCATCATCAAAGTTGATAGAGAAAGATGGAAGGTTAACCATCTCGAACGAAGTCTTATCAGCTATGGAATCGTTACATGGTTTAAGTAGAATAATATATAGTCCAACAGGAGTGATACTATAGCCATCAGCAGTAAGTTGCTCGGCTATAGTATCACGGATGATTTGACGTTCTGGTGGCGGAGTCGCCACCAGAAGAAGTTTCACCATATCTTACTCATTGCGAAGGCGAACCTCATGCCCCCAACCCGGCCCGTTGGTGGAACCTTCCGGAGTGGTGATCACAGTAATCATCGGAAATTCACATGGAGCGTGATAGTTGCACACGCCGTCAGTCAGCATCACCTGGACATCAGCGATCAGTTTCTGCTCGATCAGCCACTGAACAGGTGCCGCCATGTCGGTACCACCACGACCGCACACCTTAAAGTGCTTCCAGTCACCCCGGCGATAGGTTGACCAACCTTGAAAAGCATGATCCCACAGTAGTACGTTTACCTTCGCCCGACTCGCGATCGCGTCGATCTCAGCAAAAAACTGTTCAAGTTCTCGCGTGCCGATCGACCCTGACGTGTCCACGATCACATTGACAGTCGCAGCGGCGTGGTGGCTAATCCCAGGCATCCCAAACCGATCATGCCTGCGGTTGCGGCGGCTAAAAGTTTTCCGCTGGTTGCCAACGTGCTTACCAAGGTAGTAACGGAGCAGTTCACGCCATCGCACGACCGGCTTGGCCAATTGCTGGACGGCTTCGGCTAGGTGGCCGGGAATGTGTCCCTGACACTTGGCGGTTGCCTGATCCACCATGTCCTTTACGACTTGCCGAGCTTCGTCCTGCGACACGTCGGTCTGATTCCAGACACTGTGGTCGTCTACCGACTTGCCGTGAACTCCACCGTAGTTGTAAGAACCATCATCTTCCTGCCCACACGACGGGCAGCACCCCGAACCCGGTTGTTGGCCTTGAGCGTTCGGGTCTGATTCGCCCTGCCCACCCTGCCCAGATTGTGATTGACCTTGACCCTGCCCGCCCTGGCCCTGCTGACCCTTATCCTTCTTCTTGCCCTTACCGGAGCCACCGCCAGACTGCTGCCCCTGGCCCTGATGTGGACGACCACAGTTTGGGCAGGTCGGACCAAGCTGCTTCTGCTTCTTCTGCAGTAGATCGTAGTAATGTTCAGAGGTCTGATCTTGTGGCCAATCTTCCGGAATCCAAATGATCGCACCCTTGAGGGGCACGATGACTTCGGCAGTGGTGGATTCGTGGTAGCCAATCCGCGGCTTGTTCCGCGGACCATTGACACACATATCAGCAGCAATGTTCCAGCCATCCGGATCACGGTCGGTAACCCGCAAACAGTGAAGCCGCACGATATGCTCAATCTCGTGCTGAATGACTGCGAAGCATTCCTTGACGGTCATGCTGTCCACGAAAGGCGGATAGTAGAGGCACTGAACCTCGCCGCCATTCACGATCCGCACCCCCATCGTCCGACGATACTCTGGAAGCCACGGCATGTTGGACGGAATCCATACCATGCTCATAGCAATGTGGCCGTACCATGGTTCACGAGTCATTAATCGGCAACGAGCCTTCATCAGCTTATCTGACTGCTCGGCCGTGGCCGCTACCCGTCCGCCATTAGACCGCACCATTGAGGCACTCATTATTTCACCCAGTAGATTGGTGGTTCGATAAGACAATGTGGCAAGCAAACGTGTTGTGTTAAATACATAGCCAGCCGACCATACCAACATGAGTATCGACAATGGGCTTCGATCCAGAACTAACAAAACAAATACTTGGTGACGTCGGACCACTGAGATTCAACCCAAAAGTGGTTAAAGTATGCCAAACCTGCAATACCAACCACATTGTGCGCTATAAAGGTGCCAACAAACCAACCACCCCATTTTTCTGTCGAAAATGTGTTGTCAATCGACCAGAAGTAAAAAAGAAGCTCAGTGACCACACAACGAAGCAATGGGAAAACCCTGAATTCGCTAGACTCGTACAAAACAACAGCAGAGCAATTTGGAATGATCAGGAACGTCGAGCCAAAATGGGCAAAATCCACAATGATCCACAAATCATAGCAGCAACAGTCAAACGCAACAAAACCAGAGAATATGACAGCGACCAGATAGCCGCCACGATGAGACAACTATGGCTTGATCCACAATATCGCGAAAATCTAATTACCCATATACACAGGAGCAAGAAAAGCACAGAAGAAATTATCAACACACTATCTACCATAAACGGAGATAGATTCGACTACACCGACACAAAGTATACCGACAGTCATACTAAAATCAAAATCCGTTGCAAAACTTGTCAGAATGACCAGTATTCATTCATCCACAATCACATCCGTAATGCCACTTGCTGCCATTGCCAAGTCTCAAGTGGGCAACGCAGCATCATCGACTTTATTAAAGAATACGATACAAACATTGTCATAAACGACCGCCTTACGCTCAATCCATTAGAATTAGACATATACCTTCCACAACGACAATTAGCCATAGAATACCATGGACTATACTTCCACAGCTACAGCAGCTATCCAACCGCCGCCCAGAAAACCAAGCACCAACATAAAGCACTAGTCTGCCGCGACAGGAACATCAAGTTGATTCAGTTGTTCAGCAACGAATGGAATGAACAGGCAAAAGCTAAGTTACGATACCATCTTGGAGTAGTAAATCGACGAATCGGGGCACGCCAATGTTCAATAACCACTGAAATACCAGCTGATTTTTTCGACTTGAACCACTTCCAGGGAGGTAGACCAGCCCGATTAGCATTTGGCTTACAGTACGACGGAGAGGTTGTTGCAGCAATGTCCTTTTCCCATCACGCGAAATACCAGTGGGAAATTATTCGATACGCCTGCAAGTGCGATGTGGTGGTGAGTGGTGGAGCAAGAAGATTATTCAATGCGTTCTTAACTGCTCAGAATCCGAATTCGGTGATTTCTTATTCCGACTTGCGATATTCTGTCGGCAACATCTACCAAATTCTTGGATTTGAGTATTTGGGACATACCAAGCCAAACTACTTTTACACCGACAGATTTTCAATCTTTTCACGACAATCATATCAGAAACACAAACTACCAAAAAAGCTGGTGGTTTTCGATCCGGTTAAGTCAGAAATCGAAAATTGCCTAGCGAACGATCTTCGAATTGGATATGATGCCGGGCATACTAAATGGTTATGGAAACCGCCAATTAAACTAACACAGAAAAACTAGTAAGAAGCGTCTTAGCAGGAATCGAACCTCTGACTCCCCACTGGTTAGAATGAGGCGTGTTGCCACTACACCAAAGACGCAGTTTCCTAATTACATCAAGCACCTGATAAAGCCAACACAGGCAGACTACCCAAGAGATTGTCTGGGAAAGCCGGGTCTGCGTAATCGAAGACTAAGACATCGAGGCTAGCACAGTTAAGAATGGTATGTCCATCACATAGGGTGATGGTGTAATATAGCGATTTCTGTTTTAGTTTTGGGTTGCTGATGGGTCCAGGTGATATTACAACAACCAGTTTTAAACGAGTAATAATGCAGATCATGACGATCCCCCATCCTCTCAAGTATGTAGTCCATGATGGCTTCAATTACATCGCCACCAGTCATGACGGTGGTCCATCTTTTTGAACTTCGTGGTACTTCCGAACTATATCGTCTATGAACTTGGGGTCAGCCGCGTCATACTCTAGTTCTATCCCCTCACCGGTATAAAGGCCGTCCTGGTATCGCGCCCGACTGATAGCCACTCTAAAAGAACCGAGCCAAAGGGTGATTGTAATGGTCACGTCCCACTTTCCATTATTCTGTGGGATCACCAGCCGCTCACCGTAGTAACGAACCGAGAACGGATAATCTACGTGAGTGGTTGGATGCTTACCAATTCCGAAACGGCGAACATTTCCCAGATCCAGAGCCTTAGCGATTTCGGCTAAGATTCCGCGGGACATATGTCGCTCGAATTTTGCTTCTTCTTTAGTCATGGTTTTTCAGCAGGGCGTTGGGGGTCGCTAAGCATGTGAATGACAATCTCGGCAATAATCGCCTCAATATCATCGCGGTATAGATCAAATTTCTTGACTGTACTAAATTGTCTGTGCTTGGAACCCAGGAAACCCAATTCATACCACAATTCATACCACCAGTTGTTATTTTTCTCGTCACAACAAATAACCGCTCTTTTCCGACTTGACCCTTGAGCAATAGCAATAACTGGCTGATAGGCATGAGGTAGGTCTACAACAGTGTAACCCCGAAGCCCGGCGTCATAAAGGGCATGACGGACTGAACCGGCGATAGCACCCATCACGTCCATAGTTCACCAAATACGAGGGGGCCGGAATCATGTGATTCCGGCCCCGCACAATCACCATAGCAGCGGCTTAATTCTCGTCGTCCACCACGCCCCACGACACCTTCGAGAGAACGTTCTGGAACTCCGGCCGCTCGGTGAGCCGATCCACGAAGCTCTTCTTGTCGGAGCCACTCCGCTTGTTGAACTTCGAGATCATCTTCGCCAACCGCGGGTTGGAGATCACCGCGGCCCGTGCCTTCTCCTGGTGATCGTTCACAGCCCCGCCCTGGGTCACAAGAGCCCGACAGAAGGCCACCACCACGTCCTTGTCGTTCGCGTTGTGCACCATGTAGCTGGCGAAGTCCAAGCAGACCGTGGCGATTTCGTCCTTGTCGATCTGATTCTTGCAGAACGACACCAAGCCCCACATCAGACCGGTCAATTGGTTGCGGTCCAACTTCTTGAGCTTGCTCTCGTACGTCTTTACTCCATGGTTGATGAGTTCACGCGGCTTGACCGGGCAGGAGTACCGCGAGAAACTCTGAGCCAGTTCCCGACCGAGCAAACCGGCATAGACCTCGATCTTGGCCGACTCGCTGTACTTCCCCTCCTTCACGACCTTCGTGACGCGGGTCACCATTTCCCAGCCACGGCGGGAAGGCTGAACCGAGAAACCCATTTCGCCCTTGATGTCGCCGTCCAGGTGCTTGGTGTTCTGGCTCGCGAACTCGATCACGTCGGTCGCGTCACCACCATGTACACCCGCCATGTAGTTGACCCACTCTTCCAGGGTCGTTTCACCGCCGGAGAGCGTCAGGTGACAGAAACGGTTCAGAAAAGCGGGGTCGTCGAACCCACCGACGCGGTAGCCCTCGGTGAAGTTGCCCGCAGCCACGACGCACCAACCCGGCGGCAGAACATATTGCCCAACCCGGCGGTCCAAGATCAATTGGAAAATGGCCTGCAGCACGTCGTCCTGTGCCCGGTTCACTTCGTCAAGGAACAGGATGCCCCGCTCGAACCTGGACTGCAGAGCCTGCCGTAGGTTCTCATAACGGCGGAGCAAATCCAGATCGGTCCCGTCTAGCTTCTTGGCGATCCTCTCGGCCAACTTCCCGGCAGCATCGGCCCCATCGGTGCCCTTGGCATCCAGCTCCAGAACTCCGGCAAGCTTCACGAAGATCTGTTCCGCGGACAGGTCAGCGATCGGCATGTCGGCCGGTGGCAAATAGTGAGTCCGGTTGTCATCGCCACGGTCCGGCAAGCCCCGAATGTCACTCGCCTCCAACTGCGAACAACGGAGGTCGATGAAACCCCAGCCGTTGTCCTCGGCGATCTGCTTCACGAGAGACGACTTACCAAGTCCCCGGTGCCCCCAGATGAAAGGGGTGACATTCGCATCGCGGCAGATCAGCACGGCTTCCTTGATCGTCGAAATCTTAGCCATTAGCTAAATCCCCAAAAAGGTTAGTGGTGAACGATTAACTGTGGCAAACAGGGCGGACAGCGTTAAGTTGCTCGTCACCATCTGTCTTCCACTTGCCATCGCATTTCAATGTGGCAGCGGGTAAAGGGTTCGTTAAATCAGCTGTGGAACGGTCTGCACCAGCCGCCACAAATCGCTCAATCCAGAGTATAGAGTCGGGATGGTAAAGAGAAAATTTGTGGAACCGGATAACCCCGGAAAGGATATCCACAAGTTTCACCCCACAATTCAACATCGTCTTCAATTAACACAATACATCCATGATGGTCATGGGGGCGATAGAACTTAATAACATCCCTGGGGCGATGGTCCGGGGCACCTGTCGTACCAGCACAGGCGTATTCAAATTGAAAGTGCGGTAGCCTCTCTTCCAGATGCATCATTAAGGTACTTGGTATCGACAGCATCGGGGTTCTTAAGGGTAGCTGGGTTGATCCCCACCCTCTCAAGGAAAGTGGTCAGATAGCCATCTTGTGTCAAGATCAGGTTCAGATCGTCAACTTCCCACTTGTCACTTACAACGTAGTACAGTTCGTCAGCAATGTCAATCAATCCAAGCCGCTCGTAACTCTCTCTTGTTCGCCGGAACCACTGTAACACATTATCGGATATACCATGTATGTGCTTGATGGTAGTACCATCCGGTAAAACAGAAAACGCGATTGCTACATGGCTCATATCGGCTAGTACCAATTCTCCATACCGCAATTGGTACAAGCCATCTATTTTGGCATAACGAAATGGCTCAGCAGCTAGAATTGATCCCACGGCTCAACCCCCAGAAACCTCGTTCCTTTACGGTACGCTAGGTTTCTTGGGGTCGCTGGGGTTTTACTCCGCCGGCTGATCTGGTTCCTTTTGTTCGAAACCTGTACAGGTCACCTCGATCAGCTTACTAGCGTCCCGAACTTGAACCTCGTACAACAGGTACTGCTGTTGTTGGTTGTAGTATTCGGAACCGTCAGAGTTTTTAGCCTTAAGCCAAAATTTCTCGTCGTAAAACCACAACTCCGGAGCTTGTGGCTCGACCTTCCCTGACTTTCGGTAGACCAAAGCGTTGCCGATCAGCACCGCGATGTCCACGTCCGGATTTGCGAAGTCGGCCTGCTGTTTAAGCTTTACTAGTAGCATCAAGCCGTCCGGTGTACTCACTGTCTCAATAACAGTGATCTGGTGCATCACGACTCGATTTTCGTGGCGAAGTTTCCAGTCTACCACGCCATCTGGGAGTGGGGTGTGTCCCGCTGGGGGATTCGGGTTAGTGACCCGGTGTTTATAGCCCATCAATTTGCGTATTTTGGCCATTGACAGCCTCCTTAACCTCCCAATACTTTGTGTGTCAGTTCGTGGTCGTGGCATTAACTTGGGCTGGGACTTCGAGGGCCTTTGCGACCAGTTCAATCAGAGCGTCCAAATGCGAAGCAGCGTCCGAACCCAGAGTGGGGAGAACTTCCGCTAATAGTTTCTGATAATCGGGGCCATCGCAGCCGGTGAACAATTTTCGCGTCTTGTTCTGAAAGTTCTGGTGGTCCTGGTAAGCTTGGTGGTATTCATTGTACAACCGGTTCGACTCGTCGTTCGCGGCCACCATCGCTGCTCGCACTTCCGGCGGCAGGTCCAGTTCCCGCTTGTCGCCGTCCAGCACAACCAGCCGCACCGTCGCCTTTCCATCCGGCTTAAACTTCTGGGAGTGCCCGTCCTTCTCCATATCCACGGTGAAGAAGACCTGGGCTTCCGGGAACTCCGGCAAGATGATCTTCTTGAGCTTGTCCACAAGCTTTTTATATTTATTGGTAGCGTATGTCTTGGCGATTGTGCTAACTTGGGCATTAGCCCTAGACGCCTCTTGATTGAGGCGATTGTACTCGTTGACCATCTCGCGGGACTTGGCCTTCGCTTTGGCGCGGGCCACGTCCAAGACGGCCTTCATGATTTCGCGGCGGGTGGGCTTGATAGCGAGCGTCGGAGCGGCGGTCATGTTCGGTTCTCCACATGGGTTCAGAGGTGACTAACGGAACCCTGTGGCGAGCCTAGACCTACTCGTTAACCTCGTATAGTACCCGATAGAACTGCCGTTCCCGACTGTGCGGATTATCGATGCGATCTTCCAAAGTCGGCCCCGCGTCGGACTTGTAATGTTTGAGAATGTCAAGCAGCCGCCGGAGCATCAGTCCCGTCCCCTCATCCTGAGTATCACGGAGTTTCAGGGCAATTGCCGTCATCAGCGGACTGCAGGGTACGTCGTAGTCGGCCCAAAACTTATCCCGCCAGATATAGCGGCGGGTGCCGCCTTGGTAGAACAGGCCGATGGGCTCGGTGGACGGGTCCGCCAGATTGCGAACCGTGAACCCGACGATCTGTAACCCACCCCGCAGGCTGGCCAAATAAGCGAACCCCTTGAGATCCATTTCCGGAAATTCAACGTGTTCAATCACCCCGAACAGTTGCGGTTGCTCGTTGCACATTATATCAGAATCTTTGAGTGGTTTGAATAGAAAGCTTTCACACCAGAGCCTCAACCAGAGTATTACTACGAACCAGAACATCCTCAATTTGCTTTACCTTTTGCCAGTTCCAAGGGTTAAACAACATCGACCCCACGACCACGTGATTTGCACCACGTTCTTGGAATTTCAGAGCGTCATCCACGTCGGTGATCCCACCACCACTGATGATAATGGCGTCTGGGTAACGAGTTCGAATGTCTTTCACCACGTCCAGGGCTACTGGTAGCAATGCTTTACCTGACAACCCACCATTAGGAGTTGGAAGAGTGTTGGTGGCGTGGAAAGCCCGCATTCCGGCTAGGTAAGCCATTTCCAGAACACCACGATAGCCGGTTGGTGGCAGCTTCACGATGGTCCGCAGCCCGTTCCGTCCCAGTATCTTGAACAAGTCCTGAGTGAACGGCGGCTTGTCCACGTTCGGGCAGGAGGCGTTGATCTCTACTGCTAATGGTCGGATACGGGCCATAGCTCCAACCAATCGTTCCCATTCTGGCATAGTCCAGCCGTAGATTGATACGATCCTATCAGAAACGTCGATCTTTTTCTCATGGACTCTTTGCTCCAACCAATCGACACCGGGATTTTTGAGACCGAGTTTATTCTTCCATGACTTGAAAGTCGGACTATAACGGAGAGTCAAAGCGATCCGAGTGAGTCGCCCACCATAGGGTTTAACAAAGAAGCCACGCGGCATCGCTGTGAATGTGCCCATAGTCGGAGTAAAATCAGCCCCAGTGAGTTTCTTGACGATAACTGGGTAGTTGCCAAACGGTGCCGACACAATCAACGGCTTCATAGGGTTCTCCGTAAATATGGAGTGGAGGACACAATGGCAGACACACCACGATTCATTAGTTCCAGCGAAGTATCGCCCTTTGACGTCCACATTACTAAATTCGCTATGGTTGTCAAGATCATAGGGCAATCATGGTATTATGAGTGGAACGACCGGGATCAGAAGTGGGCTAAACTCAACGAGCATGACCCAGAGCCACCCACCACTCTCCCACCCTGTAAATTCGATGGGCAGATCGTCGAAGTACCACGCACTAAATAAGCCCCAAAGGGGCTTATATGTTACTGCTCGATGATCCGCTTCTACTTTACCGCTGCCGTAAGGACTACCTACTCAAAAGCTATCTTAAGCAGCACCTAAATCATATCAACGTCCTACAGTACCACAGCAGCAAGGATATCAAAGCCACCTGCCGTCACTTGAGTCGCGAACTAACCAAATACGCTCAAAATAACTCACCGGTGTACACAACCCACTGTGGTACCATTGATAAATCTAATCTGCTGGACAAAGACCAGTGGTATGTAACCGGCTTTAAGATTCACGCCGCTGCCACAGGTGGCAGCACCACCGGGCAACCTTTCCACTACCTCCGCTGGGCAACCCACTACAACCAAATCGAGAGTGACTGCCATTATCGAGCCATTCTTCAGGAATTCGGGCTTGATCGTCCCATTAGCATTTTATACTTGATGTTAGACCAAACCGATGATCGTAGCGACGATACTCTGATCAAACTCTACCGCACCCATAATATTTTGATTTCACACGGCCAAGGGCAACAAGCCACTGTCCACGAGGTTATTAAAAACCGTGCTTACTATCACGATTATTTCGGTTTCTTCGATGCTCTGTTTGCTTACCTCAGCAAAGAACAAATCGACATCATTCTAGCTCCAGGTCATGTGATTACCGCCTTGGCTTGGAATGCTCGCCGCCTCGGTTATACTGCTCCTATCTGCAAACTCCTATCAAACACCGGTACCAAAGTGGACCGAGCCGATCTCGACTACCTCAAAATGTCGGGGGTCGTTGACAATTGGTGTGACCACATGCGATGTTGGGATGGTGGGATTACCTTCTTCACCTGCTGTTATCACACTTATCATCTTCTTGACGGTCTGGCTTGGACAAAGAGTGATAAACAGGGACGGCTAATCAGCGACGACTATTACTCGTTGCCATCGCCGTTTGTCAACTATTGGAATGGTGATTACGGCACAGTTGGTGATGATTATCATAGATGCCGATGTGGACGTTATTACCGGCCATTCGAGATTAGTCGCACCCGCAGTGTTGTCATGGCTGGTGTAACCAACCATGAGGTCCGCAACCAAATCCTCAAAACAGACATCGACGTATCAGGAATTAAACGAGCAGAAACATCTGGAGCTTTCCTGAGGTTATTCACTAGCCGCTCCTATTCTACTAGCGAGCGACAAACCATCAGGAACATCCTCCCAAACCTGGAGATCAACTTCGTGACAGAGGTCCCAAATGGATAGGCGGCTAGAAGTCGTAGAAGCTCTGATGGACCTAAGTCGGGCTTCTCAGAAGATAGCCAAACTCGTTGCCGAAGGTGCCCTCGGCGACTTCAAGGATGAAACCGTACTCTCGACTATCGGTGACAGTAAAGAGGTCATCGATATTGCTCGTTTTGCCGATTGGCCGCCAGCCTTTGAGCAACCACGATGGGATAAACCAGGCCCATTTGAAGGGCTGCGAGTGCTTGAGTTCAACGGTGGCCCGCAACCGCCTGTCTCCTACAAACTCAACACCGCTAAAAGCATCGACCTCATTACGCACGGCCACGCCATCGAAAACCAACCAGCTAACGTTCGAATCATCAATTCATCGAAAGAACAGCGGACCGATTATGATGTTGGAATTATTTGGGAATCCCTTGAATTCGTACCAGACCCAGCTAAGATTCTGATGATGTTCCAAAAACGTTGTCATAAGGTTTACATTCGTTTTCGGCCATGGTCAAGCCGCAACGGAGCGTTTATGGCAGATGTCCTTGACAAGGCGTATGCTCATTTGGTGATGGATATGGACCATGAGGTCAAATTCAAAGCGATCCGGCCCCTAGCGACCTACGAAGCCTTGGTTAAAGTGACCGGAATGCCTGTTCATGAACGACATATCAACACTAGCCAGCCCAGCACTTTCTTCACCACTAATGAAGAAATCATGCGGGTAATCAGAGAGAGGACTTGGGGTAAGATTTCGTTTGACCAAGCCATCAAGATTATGGCTACAGACAGTGTTGATTATGTGTTAGGTTATTCAGTAGAGGAGCTACTGCGGTAATGGATCTCTCCATCATCATACCATCGAGCCGACCACAGACATTGGCTCACGTATTAACTCATATCCACAACCAGCGAGCCGACGGTATCGACTTTGAAGTCATCGTTGTCCAAGAAGCCGATAATTTCAGCCCTTTCATGAATTTTCGCTATGGCACTAACTTCGAGATCCTGAGGCAGGGTTTTCATAACGATAATGGAGCCGCCGCTCGCGACCGTGGCCTTGTCGCCGCCCGGGGGCAGTATGTCGTGTTCTGGGACGATGACAACATCTATTATCCGCATGCGGTGGCTAGTCTGTTCTGCACCACTGTTGGCCACAGCGTGGGGATAGTGCGAATACGGCATCAGGGACTTGTGATACCATCTGGGCCACATTTAAAACCAGGGGATATAGACTCAATGTGCTTTTGTGTCAAGAAGGATCTGGCTGTCAGGGTAAAATGGGTTGATAACGGCGGTAGGTACAATGATTATCGCTGGATTACCAAAGTGGTTGGATTGACAGAACGGGTGAACCGCTCCCCGGCCATCATTGGTGAGCATCTTTAATCTGGCTTGATGAATTCGATGTGAATCGTACCTCTCGACATTCCAAACCCACTGGTCATAATCTTGCGGCGATTATTAGCCGCCACATCACGCTTGGTGGGGCGGCTAATAATCTGTGGAGCCCCAATTCGATCGAAGAGAGTGAACAGATCGGCGATCTGCCCATCCTCGTTTCCCTTCTCATAGAATTCCTTGGCGGTCATCGTTTCGGCCATCTTGAGCAACTGCAGCCGATGCTCCCACGGCAGTTTCTTACAGTTCCTGAGAGCGGTGTGCTCAGGGGTACCACGGAATCCCGGTGGCAGCATCGTTAAGCACTTGAGCATGTCCCCCTCGGTGGTATAGGGGAAGTAGCCAAACCGATAGAAGTAATCAAGGCTTCGGTCGAGTCGCTTCGTTCGAAGGATTATCTTAGCGTACTCATCGTGCCATGAGTGACGAAGGACCGGGAAGAAGGCGGTGAGAGCCGGTGTACCGTCGGAAAGCATGACATGCTCGTACCTTCCGCTGGCCATCAGGGACACGATGCAACCAACAGCGAGATAGCACGGCCAGTCTGGAACCGAGCGAAGACACAGCCGCTCCAGAGCGTGGCGGGACCAGCCGTGAATATAAGTCTTTCCATTCACCTTGACTTTCTGGCCGTCGATGTAGTAACCAGTCCCCATTGGCCCTTTACAGGACAAGAGTCGATCAACGGTGATGTAGATGGTCGGGCCAGCAATCACCAGTGGGATATAGTAAGGCACCCACTGTTCGATGCGAGACTCCCCGATGTGGTGGTAGAGTTGGTCACCGATGGCGGTACTGATATCCTCAATAGCAAGTCGGCCGTTATCAGTCGCCGCCAGTTTGCGGGCCGCATGGGGTGCGGCCCGCATAGTGTACAGAAGGTCGCGGTAGTAGAATGGAAGCACCTTCAGATCGATCTTAGCAGAGGCGTCCTTGATGATTTTGGTGATGCCTGGCGGAATCGCCGGGTCCGGATGATAGATAATCGCCGGGAACCGATCCGGCCGACGCTGCTTCTTCGTCTTGCGAGTTCGCATAGGGACTCCGGTTGGAACTCCCTAAACAAAACATCACACGTCGTCCGAGATGTACTCCTTAAAGTCACACTTGTGATTAGAGTCCCCCCATCTCTTACAGACCAAGTACCAAGAGTCGCCAATGTTGCCGCGGTAGATCTCCACCACTATCCGGCCATTTCCACATTTCGGACATTTGTCGTAATCCGGCCCCTCGGAGAACCGCTTCATCTTCTCCCACTCCGTTGCGGAGGGGATGAAAAACCAGCAGCGGTGGCTTTTCTGCAGTTCGTGAGTGTCCTTCTGCTCTTTGAGTATCTGCAGGAACTGCTGTTGCAACTCCGGCGAAGCCTGCTCCAGAAGGACCGCATCCAGGGCATTCGGGTTGTCGCTCACAGCATCTCCCACTTGTTGTTTTTCCACTCGTACATCTTCCGCTCATCCTGCTGGCCGTCGCCCTTGGCGTAAAACTCGAAGATGGCATCACCATCCTCACCTGGATCATTCAGTAGTTGATCGAGATTCGGCGTTGGACCGGCGAACATATCATAGCCACACTCGCCGTCGTTGTGACCTGCAGCATAAACGGTCAAGCCGTTGAACTCGTCACCGTCCCCAGGCTGGCGTTTGACAGAAGCGTCGAGATTGAGGGCAACGACGTCCTTCTCCCACTTCTCCAGATACCGCTTCTTGACGGCGTGCGTGTACCCGGCGGTGCCGGCCCGCAGTTCCGGCGGCACCCGGACCTCGACGTTCCCCTCGATGTCGGCGATGACTTCCTTAATGGCTGAATATCCAGCTTTATTCCGCTTACTTTTACCCATTTCACAAGTAGCCACCGCCATCGGAATCATACATTCAGGTAAACCAGTCTTCTCGGTGGTGTAGCACGCGGCCATCGCCGCCAACCATGCGAACGGGTTGCCGGAACAGTCCTCGAAGGCCGTAATGAGCATCCGACGGCAGATGTAAGCGGGGTCCTCGCCAGACACGATCCACTTGCCCAACCAGTACAAGGCACCATCGGTATCGGAGTTCTGAATCGCCTCCTGGTAGGCGTGAGCGAGATCGAAATGTTCGTTCCCGCTGGCATCGAATACGATGTGCTTGTCCGGGATCGCCTGATTCACGTGCTCAACGGTAATGTGCCGGTCGTCCGACAGGATTTCGATGCACGTCTCCAGAGTGGTGATCGCTTTGCGGGCGTCACCACTGCAGCGGGTGATGATGAGCTTGGCGGCTTCCGGGTCGATGACGACTTTCTGGTCCTTGGCCTTGTAGTGGGCCTTTACCCGCTTGATGAGGGTAATCATCTCCTGAGGACTGAGCGGCTTCGTCTCCAGGACGATACACCGCGACAGAATGGTGGAGTTGACGGCGAACTTGGGCTTCTCGGTCGTGGCCCCGAACAGGACGATGGTGCCGTCCTCAACAACGGGTAGCAGCACGTCCTGTTGAGACTTGGAGAAGCGGTGGATTTCGTCTACGAAGACGAAGGTGTTCTTGGCCGCTTTCTGGGCCGCGGCCATGATCTTGCGGAGTTCTTCGACCTTGGCACTGGTGGCGTTGATGGCCACGAAGATGGCGTCTACTTCCCGCGAGAGTGCCCGGACCAGCGTTGTTTTGCCGGTGCCGGGCGGTCCCCACAGGATCAAACTAACTGCTCGTTTCCTGTCTGCCATCTTCCTGAGTGGGCAACCCGCCGCGAGCAGGTGGGCCTGGCCGATCACGTCGTCGAGCTTAAACGGGCGGAGTTGAGCCGCCAGCGGCGTCGTTTTCGCTGGCGGGTCGATCGTTGGCATTACCAGTCCCATTGATCGCGTAGGGAGCAGCGATATCTAGGAAGGTTTCAACCTTATCCAGGTCCAATACCTCGTCTGTCCGCACGCCACTCTCTACATCAATCCATACTGGTTGGCCTTCACTGGCCATCTGGATCGCCTCGATCTGCTCCTTAAGGTTCTCCGGTTTCAACCCACCAGCATAGCCAAAATTGGGCCGCAAGACTCCATCGAGAGATGGCCGCGGCCAACATTCCGGCAGTAGCCCCCTCCCACCGGAGCAATCAAACAATATATCCACCTTGTCCATTAGCGGAGTCATGATCGTGTACCAGAGGCTGTCATCACGCAGTTGGATGATGACCCGCGGTCCGACAATAGCCTCCAGACCCTTATACAAGTCTGAATGTGGATAGATCTTATCCAGTACATGGCTGATATTCAGTTGAAGTCGTTGGAATTTACCCAGCCACATTGGGTGGGTATCTACAAATTCCCGCCCGCCGTTGGCAATATCCCTGGCCCAGGCCCCGCACACGTGGCCGGACAGGTTTAGGTCTCGAACGGCACCCAGCGAATGAGCCATCGTGTCGTTAATCCACTCAACCGGTGGATAGCGATTGTCCTTGCCAGCCTTGGTTTCCGACAGCAGGACACCCCATTCGACAAAAGGATGAGCCCGCTGGATCATCGCCAACCGCACGCGACTAGTAAACTGGTCAATGCCGGTGATCGTGACTTTACGAATGAACTTGTTCATGTACCACTCAATACGGTCCAACTGGCCTCATCCGGATGGCAAATCGCCAAATGATCGATCTTGCCGATATTGAGAATCACCCGCCGAACCGCGGGATCGGTATTCTCTGGAACAGTTGTGGCAACAGTTGCCGCTCTGATAACCCGATAACCATCCTTAATCAATGAAGCAAAATGTGGACAATACAAAACGATCTGAGCTTTTAGCCAGCCATCATCATAACTCCAAGCCAAAACTTCCCCGACAGCGGGGTTATTCTGATTGTCTACAATAAAGCAGCCATTTCTTTCCTTCTTGCAATAGGTCGAGTAGACTTTACAAAATGGTAATTCGGCGGCGGCCTTGAGAATTTTTTCTGGGTAGACATTATTGTTGAGGGATGGAGTATCAGCCTTGATAACTTCAACCCACATACCGGCTCCTTTGCTGGTGCCGGCTATATACCTCAAACACTAGCCAAGATGCTCTGAACTGTCTTCTCTGAAATCCCCTGCTGTTCCATAACCTCACTGATTCGGTCATTGTTAAGTAGAGTGGCTTGCTTCCACACTCCGACAAAATGTTGAAACAGCCGCATACTGCTCATTTTATCAAGTTCCACTGTCACGTCGGCCCAGGACGAGTCAGTTAGATTACGCCCGCCGGCCGCTCCACGAATTTCGTTACCATAGGTGAATAGAGCACACTTGATGTGAGACCCACTGGAGATCCGCCACTTGAACTCCGGAAACTTCTCGGCGTGGTTGATGTGCCGGACGAGGCCAAGAACGTACTGCTTTTCGCAATCCTCGCAAGAGGTTTTCTTTCCCTTGCAGGACTTGTACTCGTAGTTCCCGACCAGAATACGAACATCCTTGATACCACGCATCCTCTCAAGCAGTTCGCGAGTTTCCGAACGGTACTTTTCGCCCCACTCGCGTGAGTCGTCACCATTGGGTTGGATACCTGCGTAGAGGCCGTAGGTGGCGATGAGCACCTTCTCCGGGCCTTGGTCTACACACTCGTTAAGAAACTTGAAATGATCTTCGTTGGATAGGAGCAGTCGCATGGGGTCTCCCCTGGTGGTAGAAGAACTACATGTGGGAATACGGCCGGAAAATCAAACAGAAACAAAACTACACCACAGGGAGTAACGTAGCATGATCTGGTCATTATCCGGGACTGTCGCGTACACCAACGGAAGCTGGCAGGGTTTCTCAATCGTTAAGGATAATGAACAGATTCTCATTACAGGGCCAAACGTCCACAACCATCCTACAGTAGTCGAGTTGCTCACCAGCGTTGGGTTGCCTACTGCTACTGCGGTCCCCGATCCAACCGTAGCTGACCTCACGTGCAGGCTCAGTATCAATGACGAACATTATACGCTAGGTGGAACCGAAGACACCGGATGTACAAGCAATAACCAATCGGCTCTCGTCGCTGAGCTCGCTGCCGATTCTGACTACCTAAATTACTTCACCCCGTATGACAACGACGGGCCGACGATCGCTCAGGCTGTCAACGCTGAGTTTGGCACCTACAACGGGCCATACAATTTCGAGGCCAACGTTCCACTATGGGCCAAGTTTACACCGCCCTACGACGGTAACTACATCTACATCAGGTTGTACTCCGGTGCGTCACCACCACCCGAGGACCCAGCTACCGACATCACCACCACCTTCTACAATGCTGACGGCACACTCATTGAAATGGATGTTGATAATGATCCAGGACCAACTTATCTCACTTCATGGGGTGATGGCACACAATTCACTGGCGGAACAGATTATTACGCCCGGATCGTAGTCAACAAACGGAGTAGTTTGAATTTACGAGTCGATTACGATTAAGAATTGATATCTAAAACATAGCGGCGGCAGACTCCCGTTTGTCTGCCGCCGCTACGTCGCAACCAACCAGCGTCGTGCTGATGGCTCTACCGTCACTTTTAATACGTTTGCGGAGTTTCGCGAGTTCGGGTGTTATTTTCTAACCGCGAAACGCCGTTAGCAGCTTCCCATCTTTTCCGGCTTCTTAGCCAAGTGGGTCCGCTTCTTCGTTCCCTTCTTGACAACGAAGTCGTTAACGTTACCGATTTCAGACCAGTGCTCCAGGGCAATCCACAATCCCTCTTCTCCCTGGAAAAATCCCTTTCTCTTGAGGACAGTGAAATTGCTGGGGACCTTGACCTCACCCATCTTGATGATAATCGGCAGTACCAGGCATAATACCCGCCCGCAGCCCATCCGGTAAAATATGGTCAAAT
>JACCDR011029813.1_pt1 | contig 21619 bp, 30 predicted proteins | sample 7446431 | NCBI WGS metagenome assembly JACCDR01 (sample SAMN15323443, study PRJNA562643) | freshwater metagenome | isolation source: river surface water | place: USA:Blue River Watershed | collected 2017-08-17 | reverse complement strand
TCCCATTGATGGAATGGATGGAAACAGAAAGAGGCGAGTATGTTTCTAATTGTGGCAACAAGGTAGTTTATACTGAAAAATACCCATTTTGGGTAGAACGCAAGTAAATTTTATTACCTATAACGGTAGAAATTTGAGCAGGGAATTTTTACCGTTGAAAATAATAAAGAAAAAATTACTTGCTTAAATTGAATGTTAGGCACAGTAGCAATATACATATAATTAAAAAAGAAACATGAATAGACAAGACTTAATTGTTAAATACGAGAAGTTGTGGAGATACTTGACTAAAGTACTTAATTGCTCTTACGAAGAAATCGAATGGATAATAATTTGGTATCATATACAGCGAAGGAATTATTAACTAAAAACAAAATATACAAATGAAAAACTATCAAATTACAATCGGCTACAAAGCAGTAATATGCGTTAATGTAAAGGCATCAGATGAAAAAGAAGCTAAAGACATTGCAGTAAAAAAGTTCGCTAAAAAGAAAGATAAAATTTTCGGCAACGGAATAGAATTACAAGACGATAATTTTAAAGCCGATGGAATTTTAGATATGGATGCAACATGGAATATGTACGATAAGTAAACCGTGCGGTTGGGTGCTATTGTGCCTAACATATGGCTACCCGCTACTAAAATATAAAACTAACTGATAACCAATAAAATAAACCGCCACTAATCAACAAGGTTGATGTATGAAACAAGCAATAATTGAGTTTTTAACAGCATTACTTAACTTATTATTACCTATTTTGTTTTGGTATCTTTTAATTGATACCTCAACAAATTTTATTTTTTTTAGTTATCAACCTTCAAATTTTAAATGTTTGATAATTATTTTGTTATCTTTGCTTTTGATAAATAATTGTAACAATGGCGAAAAAAGATGATAAAAAGAATAAAGGAGGGAGGCCAACAATGTACACCCCGGAACTTGCAGACAAAATTTGTGAAGCAATAGCCAACTCAAACAGGGGGTTAGTTTCTATTTGCAAACAAGATGGCTTTCCAAGTAGAATAACAGTACATGAGTGGATTAATACAATTCCTGAGTTTTCTAACAAATACGCGAGGGCGAAAGAGGATCAGGCCGAATTTTTGGCCGAGGAAATGCTTGAGATTGCAGATGATAGCTCAAAAGATACAACTACTAATGAAAGAGGAAAACCAATTGAAGACAAGGAATGGACTAACAGATCAAGGCTGAGAGTTGATACCCGTAAATGGATTGCATCAAAGTTAAAGCCTAAAAAGTACGGTGATAAGTTAGATGTTACAACAGATGGGGAAAAAATTGCAACGCCTATTATAATAAATTGGAACGACAAGCCAATTGATGAACAAAACAAACCATAAAGTAATATCCCCGACAGACAAACAAAAGGAAGCTCATAAAATATTAGAGGCAAATACAGTTGTTGTTTATGGTGGGGCAATCCGAGGAGGAAAATCTTACTGGCTTTTACTTGAGTTAATTACCTACTGTTTTCAATATCCCGGCTCACGTTGGATCATCCTCAGGGCATCTTATACCAACTTAGAACGAACAATTTTAGTTTCATTCAGGCAAATGCTTGCTGAGGGCTTTGAGCAATACCTTGATAAATTTGATGGGCAAAGTTTAACAGCTACTTGGAATAACGGCTCACAGATTCTGTTCATGGCTGAGAGCTATGATTCAGATAAGGAATTGAACAAATTTAGGGGGCTTGAAATAAACGGGGCCGGAATTGATGAGGTGAACGAAATTGAGGAGGTTACTTTTAACAAGGTAATTGAACGATCAGGCTCATGGAACGGCTCAAAATGCCCTCCGAAGATTTTAGCAACGTGCAACCCTACCCTCGGATGGGTAAAGCAACGTATATACGATAAGCATAAAGAGGGGCAACTGCCTAAAGGTTGGGCTTACATTCCTGCAAAGCTAACAGATAACCCTTATTTAAGTAAGGAGTATGTTGAATCATTACGCAACAATATGCCACCGTATGAGTTTGAGGTGTATGTAAACGGCAATTGGGACGTACTTCAAAAAACAGGTCAAGAGTTTTATTTTGGGTTTTCTTTTTTCAATCATACAACAGAGCAATCAATTTACGATCCATCGTTGCCGTTGTTCGTTTCCTTTGATGAAAACGTGAACCCTTACCTCAGTTGCGTAATTGCTCAGGTTAAAGGCAAGAGCCTCTTTATTGTTGATGAGTTTGCAGCAAAACACCCTAAAAACACAGTACAGGGTATTTGTGAGATGATTAGATCAAAATACTACAATCATATAAACGGAATGGTTATCACAGGGGATGCAACAAGCAAAAAGCAAGATGTTAAGATTGAAAAAGGGTTTAACTTTTTTAAGCTCATACAAAGGGAGCTTGAGCAGTTTAAACCCGTATTGAGATTGCCGGGTGCAAACCCATCTGTTTACATGAGGGGCCAATTTATTAACGCTATACTTTCATCAAACTTTGCAGGAATTAACATATCAATAAACAAGGGCTGTAAAAAGTTAGCCGAGGATTTGATGCAAGTTAAACAGGCCGAGGATGGAACAAAACACAAGGAAACCTTCAAGGATGAGTTCGGGGTTACGTGCCAAAAGTACGGCCACATGAGCGATAATTTTGATTATCTGATTTGCGAAATATTTAAACAGGACTATGAAAACTATCAATCCGGTGGTTTTAGAACAAAACCAATTTTAGGCGTTAAAAGTTATAACAAAGCAACTAAATATTGATACATATTAATATTTTTGTTGTATGTTTCTCCGAAAATTAGACTATTTAAAGCAAATTCAATCTGATAACTTAAATCAGATAATTGAAAACACAGATCAGGTTCGTAAAGATACCGAGCTTGCGGCTCAGGCCGAGCTTACAAGTTATCTGATACAACGGTACATCATAAGCGAAACTTTCCGGGAAACTTATGTTTATTCAGATGCTATTTCATACAAGGCAAAGAACCTTGTAGAATATACAGAAACATCTTGGAGCAACGCAACAGCCTATTTGATAGGTAACAGGATAAGCTACTCAGGTAAGATTTATCAGGCATTAACAAACAACACAAATAAGCAACCTGATACTAACACATCGGATTGGAGTTACGTTGTTGATGATCAACAATTGTTTTATGTTACGTTGCCGAATAACGAATGGAATTACAAAACAAAGTATTTAGCAGGGGCCGTTGTTTGGTACAAAGATTCAATTTATACAGCCGTTGTTGATAACGAAAATGTTGCACCGGATTCAAGCATTGCAACATGGGGATCAGGAGTTGCTTATTCAGTATCAGCAGGAACAAAACCGACTGATGTAACAAAATGGACTAAGGGAGATAACAGGAATCAACAGATTGTTTTATACATGGTTGATGTTACCTTGTATCATTTACATTCAAGGATTAACCCCCGTAACATACCACAGTTGAGAGGCTTGAGATATGAGGAGGCTATCAAATGGCTTAAAATGGTAGCAAGTGGAGATATTACAGCCGACTTAAAAGAGATTAACCCGGAGCAAGGGGTTTCAATAAGGTACGGATCACAGCCTAAAAACGTAAACTTTTACTAAATGAAAATATTTGGATTTGATATTAATTTTTCAAGGGCTAACAACTTAACTCAACAGCAGCCTCAAGAGGCTAACATTAGAAGGGTTATCACTTGGGAGCAACAAATCCAACGTGTTAGGCAGGACATACAAAAATGGCGTACAGCCGTAAAGCAGGCAGAAAGCATTTACTTTCCTAACAGATATTTGTTATATCAAACTTATAAGGATGTTGTTCTTGATGCTCATTTATCAGGTGCTTTGCAACAACGTACTTTAAATGCTGCCAATTCAGGATGGCAAATAGTTGATAAAAACGGAGAGTACAACGATGAGGCAACAAAATTGCTTGAAACAGATTGGTTTCAAAAGTTCCTGTACTATTCAATGGAATCAAAATATTGGGGCCATTCACTCATACAGCTCGGGGATTTATACGAGTTCAAATTCAATGACATTGAGATAATACCGAGGCAATATGTAAAGCCTGAGTTTTGCGTTGTTACCCAACATTCGGCCGGAACAACAGGAGAGCGTTACGACATTGAGCCGTACACAGATTGGGTTATTTCAGTAGGTGAAAAGCGTGACCTCGGTTTATTGATGAAAGCCTCTCCTCTTGTAATTTGGAAAAAGAATACCGTTGGCTCATGGAGCGAACACGCTGAAATATTTGGCTCTCCTTTGCGTATCGGTAAAACAGATTCAAGGGATGAAACAACGAGGGCTAATATGCAAGGGATGCTTGAAAATATGGGTTCAGCCTCTTGGGGTGTTTTTGATAAGGATGATATTGTTGAAGTGATCGAAGGGGGCAGAAAGGATGTACAGCGTATTTACGGAGGCTTAATTGATTTGATGAACAAAGAGATCAGTAAGCTGATACTTGGGCAAACAATGACAATGGAGGATGGTTCAAGCCGTTCACAGGCCGAGGTACATGAAAGAGTTGTTAAGCAGGTTGAGCAGGCGGATAAGGAGTTTCTATGTACAACAGTAAACGATAAACTTTTCCCTGTATTGTTAAGGCATGGGTTCAAGTTGAATGATTTACGTTTTGAGTTCATCGAAAAGGATCAACTTAAAATAACAGATCAGGCAAACTTTGATATTGAGCTTATAAAGTCAGGAAAATACCACATTGATCCTGAGTATATTTTAAACAAATACGGAACCCCAGTTGAGGAGATGGAGCAGGAACAGGTTGAGCCTAAAACACAAGAGGCTGTAAATGTTAATGACTTTATTGCCCAACAAGCCGCCAATTTTTCAAACCTTTATAAATAATTGCCATGTGCCAACTTTGTGAGATACAAAATTTGGCCGACTTCAACCCCTTTTCAGAGGAGGAGCTTGATAAGTTCATTGATGATGTTTGGAAGGGCATCAATACAACGAGCCAGTTGAGCCGTTTGATGTACTTTAAAACAGCCGACAAATTAAGTGAAGGGTTAAGGCTCGGGCTATCAATAGGAGCATCGGGAGTACCTGAGGAGAGCGTTAAATATAGGCTTGCAAAGGATTTACAGCAAAATATTTATAGGTTTTCAGGGGCCAAAACATATCAGCAAACATTGCAGTTAAATCAATTGCTTGTCGGCAATAATGGCGAAACATTAACATACAACCAATTTAAAAAAGAGGCATCAAAGGTTTTAGACACTTTCAACTCAAATTATTTAGCTGCTGAATATCAACGATCAGTTGCAGGCTCACAAAACGCCTTGCTTTGGGATAAGATTCAAGAAACAAAACACCTGTTGCCTTATTTGCAATACGAAACCGTAGGGGATCAAAGAGTTAGGCCAACACATCAAGCGTTGGATAACATTATCAGAAAGGTTGACGATACCTTTTGGCTTTCTTATATGCCCCCAAATGGATGGAATTGCCGTTGCACGGTCTTACAACTTGAGGAGGCTGAGGAAACAGATATGACTGGGTTTGAAAAGCCAAAGGATGTACCGGATGAGTTTTTAATGAATACCGGGCAACAACGAATCATATTCAATGACAAACACCCGTACTATGAAGTACATCCTCGGGATGTTGGCCTTGCAATGAATAACTTTAATTTGCCTATTCCGCAAACACCAACAGCATCACTTGTAAAACCTTTAAACAATGGCAACCAAAAACAAATTTGAGTTCAACTCTAAATATGCAAAGCTGTTGCAGACATTAAAGGATGCCATGGCTATCATTGCAACAGATTCAGAAAACCATTTTAAAAGATCGTTTAGAAACCAAGGTTTTGAGGATGAAATTGCTGAAAGGTGGAAACCGAGGAAAAGGCCGAGCAGATCAGATAAGAGAAATCCGACAAGGAGCAGGGCAATCTTAGTTAAATCAGGTGCATTAAGGCGGTCAATCCTTAGAACAAAATTAAACTCATATAGGTATAAAATCGAATCTGATTTACCTTACTCATCAATACACAACTACGGATTAAACGGAAAAGCATTTGGAAAACACCCATTTAAAATGCCACAACGCAGGTTCATGGGGGTAAGCAAAAAGCTGATGAGAAAAAACGTATTAACTTTGAAAAGGCAAATAACAAAAGCACTAACAGAATGAATACAAATCTATATAACGGCATCGTAACAAGGTTACAGGCAAAGGTTCCTGAGCTGAAAACAATTAAACTATTTAACGATCAGTTTAATCATTCAAACTCAGATGTAAACGAAAACAATGATGAGCAGGCTTTTTTATACCCCTGCTGCTTTTTGGAATTTACCGAGATTGAATATACAACAGCAACATCATTGCTGCAATCCTTTACGGGTATTTTAAGGCTTCATATCGGGTTTGAATCATATAAAAACGAGGAGCTTGATATGTTCGCCTTAAAGCAAAAGATTTATAAAGCGTTGCAGGGCTTTCAGGTTTCAGATGTTAACATTTTCGGCAAGTTAACAAGGCTAAGGGAAACAACCGATACAGAGCATAACAACATTTATATTTATATTCAGGAGTACCAAATAAGCGGAAAGGATGCCGATTTTTCAACTGAGGATGAAAAGGTTGAAGTTACTCCTCCGATTGCTGTTGAAATTACGGCTGATCTTGACATTGATAATATTGTTTTAAGAACCGGGGACGGGTTGTAATAAGTAAATTTTCAAAAGGTAACAATTTAAGCAACGGCATTATTTAACTTTACAACATGGCACGAACAACAAGCGTAATAAAGCAATCAATAATTGATGCAAAAAATGCTGAGGCATCTTTAAACGATTTATCAAGCAACTCACAATCGGCAATTTGGAATGTTTGGGCATTTATTACAGCTCAGGCAATAAATTACTTGGAGCAATTACAGGATTTGCTTAAATCAGAGGTCGAAACAATTGCAGCAGCAGCAGTTCCCGGCACGGCCCAATGGTTGAAAGATCGTACTTTAAAATTTCAATACGGGGATGTTGTTCAGGTTAATTCAGATTTTAGCGTTGGTTATCCTACTGTTGATACAACAAAGCAAATAATTACACAGGCATCAATAAAGCAAACAGGCAATAGGCTTGTTTTGATTAAAGTTGCAAAGGGTATAACGCCGAGTTTAACAGCATTAGATGCAACAGAATTATCGGCATTTACATCATACATTGACAAGATAAAGTTTGCCGGAACTCAAACAAGTATTTTATCACAGGATTCAGATAAATTAAAGGTTGCTGCCGATGTTTATTATGATGGTCAGTATATTCAAACAACAGTAAAAACGAATGTTATAAATGCAATCAATAACTATTTGGCAGCACTCCCCTTTGACGGAACAGTTAGCCTAAATAAGTTAATTGATGCAATTCAAGATGTTGATGGGGTTAATGATGTTGTACTTAATACAGTAGTTGCAAGGCCCGATACCGTTGCCCTCTCAAGCAATTTAGTTACTAACATGGTAACGGGCTCAGATTGGATGAGTAGAAACTACGAAACATCGGCAGGTTACATTGTCGGAGAAACAACAGCATCAAATACGTTAAACGATACGATCAATTTAATTTTATCATAATGATTTTCCCGAGGTCGTTTTATAGCATTGATTTTAAAATAGTAGCTGAAAGGCTTTTGCCTCCTTTTATGAGGCAGCCAAAACAACTATCATGGATAAACTCATTGCTTACACCGTTGCAAGAGGCAAGAGATAACTTTTTTGATGTTTATTATTATGACGGGGGCGTTTCAATCCTTGACGGATCAGATAATTTTGGGCTTAATGAAAGGTTGAAATATAATTCCCAAACTATATTGTTTGAATACATTTTAAATAAAGAGTTTGGCGTTGTTTCGGCCCCATTTATTTACATTGAAAACTTTGTCGGAGGGCTTGATACGGTTTATTTAACAGAAACAACATCTGCATCTCCTCCTACATATTTTGGAGATTCTCCTAATCAAGTTGATACTATATTCATTGGAAATGAGGAGGATTATATTCCAGCTTTTGATTTTACTGTTTGGGTTCCATTAGCCCTTTATAATTCTTTAGGAGCCAGTATAGCTGAAAGAACTGCAAGGGTTCAGTTTGAGGTAAATAAATACAAAATAGTTGGCGTAAATAATAATATACAAACATACTAATATGAAAAAATTTATAAATCCACTACCAGCAGGTAAAATGCCTGTTTTTAAAAATGACCTGCTACAAATACAGGATGAAACCTTTGAGGCTATATTGCAAGTTCTTAACGGAGTAGCAACTACTCCGTATGTTGTTAGTGGTATGGTTGCTACTGATTTGGGAGGTGGTAATGTTTCAATAACCCCTGGTTACGCATTTATAGATGGGGATATTATAAAGTTTACAGGATATAGCGGCCCTTTCCCGGCATACGTTAAACAAGGCACAGCATTAACAACAAACAAAATATATTTTGATGGGTCAACCCAAACTGTAACATCGGAAAAAACACTAACAACCGTTACAACAGACCCGGGGGGTAATAGAATACTGTTTAATTACGATACACAGGAAAGACTTAAAAATAAAATAACTGAGCAATACATACCCCTTTTAGCTCTATTGCCTCTTGTGGATGCGTGGAGTACCTATAATATAACAAATGCCGATTTATCCGCAAATACAGGAACATGGACATTATCGCTTGGTACTGGCGTTATAAAATACAAAAAAATAGGAAAAACAGTTAGTTTAGATATACGTATAACAAATACTAATACAAGTGTTGGGTCTTTGGCTGAATTAAAAATAGCAATACCACCAATTTTAGGTGTGCCGACATCAAGTTATGTTTCTATGGGCCATTTTGTTAATAGCGCAAACTCATCGTACAATGTTGGACCAGATGTTGGAACAACCGTTGTTGCTATGACAGCGAGCCCGGACGGATTAATACATTTAAAACCCTATTGGTCTTCAATAAATAATTTTTATACGATTGGGGCTAACAACGTAAACATCTATGGACAAATAACCTTTGACGTAGTATAATTAATATACGTTTCTAAAATTACCTTGTTTTTTGCTGTAATACTCCTCAATTATTTTTCTACCAAGCTCGGCCTCGGTAATTCCTGTTGCTATTAGGTCTTCGACAAACATTTTCTTTACTGATCCCTGTATATATGTAGTTACCTTTATTCTGAAAAGCTCGGCCTTTTTATTTACGTTTCTTTGCATAGTTTAAGTTGTAACAAATTAGTTGTTAAGTTGTAACAAAAATACATATTAAAAGTAATTTAAAATAATTTTGTTTTTATGCAAGTAGTTGAGAAAAATATTAACAATGTTTTAAACGGGGTTGCCACTATCATGTTATATGATCAGATAGGCACAACATACAACCCTGACGGCTCAACGATTTGCGGAATATCAGGAACAGCAATTGCCGAGCAAATTCAATACTTAAACGAGGTTGAAAAGGTTGAAAAAATCAACATAAGAATTAACTCCGTTGGGGGTAATGTTTATGAAGGTTACTCAATCATCTCAGCAATGTTAAACTCAAAAGCCCCATGCAATACGTATGTTGATGGGCTTGCCGCTTCAATTGCCGGAGTTATTGCCGTTTGTGGCAAAAGCTGTACAATGATGGACTATTCAACATTGATGCTGCATAACCCATTCGGAGAGAATGTTTCTGATGATGTTTTAAATTACATCAAAGGAACGCTTGTAAAAATCATATCGAATAGATGCAAAAGAACACCGGAGGAGATTGCTTTTATGATGGATGGCGAAACATGGCTCTCAGCATCTGAGGCCCTTAAAATGGGCTTTGTTGATGAGGTTCAAAGCTCGGCTAAAGAGTTTAAAATTGAGGAAAGCAACAGGAGAAACCTGTATAACTTAGTTACGATTTATAATAAATTAATTAACGAACCAATAACAAACCAAATGACTGAACAAGAAAAAAATGCTCTTGAGGCTCAGGTTTCAGAGGCAAACGAAAAACTTGCAACTGCCTTAGCTGAAAAAGAGGCCCTTGCAGCAAAATTAAAAGAGATCGAGGATAAAAAAGCCGAGGCTCTTGAAGTAAATGCAGCAGAATTAGTTGAAAACGCTATCAAAGAAGGTAAGATAAAAGACGAGGCAAAAGATTCTTTTATTGCCCTTGCTAAAAATAATTTTGAGGCTGTTAAAAATGCTTTTAGTGCTATCATTGTTACTAAAACAGTTGCAGCTACTAAAATCATGGATAAGGTTATCAAAACTGAAAACAAAGACGAAGATCGCTCCGGTTGGAACATTCGTACTTGGGAAAAGAAAGCCCCAAAGGAATTAGCGAATATGTATAAGAACAATCGTGAGGAGTATGATCGTATGTTCAACGAGTATTACAAAAAAGATAAATAAACAAAAAACAAAAATATTAACAATTAAAATTTAAAACACAATGGCATTACAAACCGAAATTTGGGTAAATGATATACAAGAGAATCTTTACTCACAGTCTTTATTCGTTCCGATGAGTACATCTCATGATGGATTCGTTTCAAACAAAACAGTACACATTCCACAGGCCGGAGCAAATCCTGCAACAGCAATCAACCGTTCAGTGTTGCCTGCTACAATCACTCAAAGAACTGATAATGATTTAACTTACAACTTAGATCAATATTCAACTGATCCTATTTTGATCACAAACCTTGATGATTTGCAAGTTTCTTATGACAAACGCAACTCAGTAATGGGCCAACACATCAACACCCTTTCTGAAACCGTTGGTACTTTTGTAGCTAACAAATGGGCAACATCAACAGCAGGCCGTATTGTTCGTACAAGTGGTGCAAACAGCGCAACAGCATTAGCCCCATCAGCAACAGGTACACGTAAGGCAGTAGCTTTAGAGGATATTGCAAACTTGGCAAAACGACTTGACATGGATAATGTACCACGTAACGGTCGTAAATTATTAATGCAAGCTGAAATGTTTTGGCAGTTATTCACAATCTCTGAGATCGTGAGAGCTTCATACAACGGCTTCCAAGTAAACGCCTTAGCAACAGGTATTGTTGCTCAGTTGTTTGGTTTTGATATTATGATCCGTCCATCAGTAGTTGTTTATGACGCAACACCATCGTTAAAGGCAGTAGGCGCAGCAGGAGCAGCAACTGATAACATGGGTTGTATCGCTTGGCACGTTGATTACGTAGCTAAGGCATTAGGACAAATCGAGGTTTTCTCTGATAGTGGAGACAATGGACGTGGCAAACCTGAGTATTACGGTATTATATTAAGCGGTTTAGTTATGCTTGGAGCTGCTAAATTACGTACTGATGAAAAAGGTATTGCAGTATTAGTTCAAATCGCTTAATAATTAAGCAACATGACAAAAGAGCAAGCAATTAAATTAGCAAGCGAACATAAAAACAAATCCACAGCCGTACTTGTTACGGCTGATGGAAATGTTTTTTTTGCTGAAACTAAAAACTTTGCTTATCATCATGCTAAGGAGAAAAACATTGAATGTTTTGAGTTTACAAATGATGAACTTTCAGAGGCTCCGGCTGCAAAAGATGAGCAAAAAACACCCTCAAAAAAAAATAAATAACAATGGGCAATCAAATCATTTTCAATAGAGGTCAGGGAGGCTTAGGCCGCCCCTTAGCAGGAGAGGATTACATCTCCGGCCTCGTATTTTATACAAGTGCTTTGCCCTCAGGTTTTGCATCCAATGACAGAATAAAACAAGTTTTCTCAATAGAGGAGGCTGAAAATTTGGGTATCACAAATACTCACATTGGAGAAACCAAGGCAACGGGTACAATTACCGTTACTGCAACAGGTTCTGCAGGAGATACAGTTGAAATAAAGGTAAACAACGGAGTTTCGACAATATCCTTGGGAACCGCAACAGTTCCGGCAACCCCGACAACAACAACAGTTGCAGCAGCAATTGTTTCAGCTATAAACGCAGGAACAACAACACATGGTTACACAGCGTCAAATTTATCGGCTGTTGTAACATTAACGGCCCCTGCCGGAACGGGAGTAGGCGCAAATAGTTACATCATTAGCAACGTAATTGTTGGAACAACAACAACAACCTTAGTTCAATTTTCGGGAGGCGTTGCATCGTATATTGATGTAATGCACTACCAAATTGATGAGTATTTCAGAATACAACCAAACGGCAATTTGTTTGTTGGTATTTATGCAGTGCCCGGATCATACACCTTTGATGAGATTGTTACAATGCAAAACTTTGCAGCAGGCAAGATCAGACAAATAGGAACATACGTAACATCAACGGCCTTTGCAACATCTCACTTAACAAGTTTACAAGCTCAAGCAACTGCATTAGAGGCTCAAAATATGCCTTTATCAATCATCCATCAGGGGGATTTCTCAGCAGTTACCGACCTTTCAACACTTGCAGATTTAAGAGCTTTGAACAACAAAAATGTTACAGCTACAATCGGCCAAGATTATGCAGGAACAGGCGCAAGCCTTTACAAAGCATTAGGCAAATCAGTTGGATGCTTAGGAACAACATTAGGAGCTGTTTCTTTGAGTTCAGTTGCTGAATCAATCGCTTGGGTTGGCAAGTTTAATGTTGCCAACGTAGAGTTTGATTTATTAGCCATGGCAAACGGTACTAACTACCGTACTTTGTCAAACTCTTTAATCAACAACATTGATTTAAAGGGTTATGTTTTTTTACGTAAACATCAAGGAGTTGATGGATCGTATTTCAACAGCTCGGCAACGGCAATATCAACAAGCTCAGATTTTTCAACAATATTCAACAACCGTACTATTGATAAGGCAATCCGTAACATGAGAGCATTTTTATTGCCAGCATTAAGCAGCCCTATAAAAGTGAACTCAAACGGTACTTTATCAGAGGATTCAATCGGTTACTTTGAAAGCCTTGCAAAACGTGCTTTAGAGCAAATGGAAAGAGATAATGAGTTATCTGCTTTCTCGGTTGTTATCAACCCTGCTCAAAACGTACTTGCAACAAGTAAGATCACTCTTGCTGTTTCATTGGTTCCGGTTGGAGTTGCTGATACAATTGAGGTAAATGTTTCATTCACAACCCAAATAGCTTAAAAAAATGGCGCAAAATATAACACCTTTGATAAATGGAAAGTCCTATGAATGGGCCGACATTATCGTAAATATTTTAGGCGTTCCGGTTGTTGGTATTACCTCAATCGAATATGCCGAAAAGCAAAACATGGAAAACATCTACGGAGCAGGATCATACCCTGTTTCAAGAGGTTACGGAAAAGTTGAGCCGACAGCAAAAATAACAATGTTAATGGAGGAGGTTGAGAGCCTAATGGCTGCTGCTCCTCTTGGGCGTTTAAATCAAATACCCGAGTTTGATATTGTTGTAATGTTTGTTGATACCAACCTTGTAACACGTAAACACGTTTTACGCAATGTACGTTTTATGAACAATAGCCGTACAAGTTCACAAGGGGAAACATCAATACCTGTTGAGTTAGAACTTGTTTTATCAAACATTGATTGGCAATAAATTTTAGTATCTTTGTTGAAACTAAAACAAAATCACAATGACAATCGAGGAATTAAAACAAAAGTACGGAACGGTTTACACCTTAGAGATTCCAACAAGTGAAAGCGGAACAGAGTTTTTAACTGTTTATCTAAAAAAATTAGATCGACAAACTTACTCAGCCGTTTCAAGGATAATCCAAAAGGATGAGTTGCAGGCAACGGAGGTTTTACTTAAAAACCTCTACATCGGAGGAGATGAGTTAGTAAAAATAACCGAAGACTTCGACAATTTAAGAAGTGCCTCAAATGCAATCGTTCCTATACTACAAGCAAAAGAAGCCTCTTTAAAAAAAAATTAAAAGAGAGTGAGATTCCTGAAACGGGGCTTGATATTGAGAAAAACAATATTTTGCTCCGTTTCTATTTTAAAATAAACGCTGATGATCTAACAGATCAGGAGTGGGCCGAATGGGTAAACAAATTGTGGTGGGTTTTGAAGTTTACCGGGCAGATGGATAAGAAGGGAGCAAACAGAGATTTTGATTTAAAACTTAGTTGATTAAATGGCAATAACATTTGTAAAAGATACAAACGGAAAGGTTTTAGTTGATGATGGGGTTAAAAAGTTTAGCCTCGATCCTTCAATGAACATTATTGCTCATCCATCTGATCCTGAGCTTATAATAATTACAGACACCTCAGCCCCTCTTGAAACAAGGGAGGCTTTCAAATTTGGGTGGAAACAGGTTACGGTTCCGGCTAATTCAGGCAGGAATGATTTAATTGATAAGTTAGGCAAGAACTTTTTTTATAACTCTTTTTCGGCAAGCGTTTCATTTCCTCCAGGACTTGCAACAGAGGCTACGTTGGATAAAATAGTACAATATGTTGGTAATTCTGCCAAACCAACGGTTGTTGAATCGAGTACAACAAGTGTTTCTGTTATAGCAGCGAACCCAAACAGAAAATCCTTGAGGTTAAGAAACTTAAATGTAAAGACTTGCTATATATCTACGATAAGCCCAGCAACGACAAACGACCCGATATACTTGGAGAAAAACGAAATTTGGTTAGAAGAAGAAAGCACCAAGGAAATACATGCTATTTGGGAAACGGGGGCGTCAGGTGATGGCATGTCGGTTGAAGAAATATATAAGTAATGAGTAAAAAAATATCAAATAAAAGTGCAATATCGGGGGGGCAATTCTTTCTCGACTATACATCTGTTACTTTAACTGGAAATACAAATAATTTAGCAATAACAGATATTGAGGATTATGTTATTGTGGAGATTACAACGACAGGAAATTATAATTTAACGGGGCTAATCCCTGCCGACATTACGGTAGGGTGGTTAATAAAGATTTTTAATGCAGGAGTTAATAATTTAACATTAAAAAATAATGATGCAGGAAGTACGGCAGCATATAGATTTGCTATAGGGGCTGATAAATTAGTGCAACCAGGAGAGGGTTATGAATTAACATACCGACCATCTGTATCGAGATGGGGCTCTACTGGCTCAAATATATAAAAATGAAAAAGTATTATATAGAAGATAACGAAGCATTACCGGCAATTCAATATTGTGAAACGCAACCGGAGGGTTATACCGAGATAACAGACGCTGATACATTGTTGCATTTGACTATTAAGGACTACTTAGTAAAAGAAAAAGATGGACACGAATTTTATAATACCTTTAGAAGTCGTTTGTTATTAGAGATAAAAGCGGGTAACATTACACCAGAGGAGGCGTTCACGGTCGAAGGATATTTGAAGGACGTAAAAGACAATCTAATTACAGGAAATTGGCTTACTGCTCAATACGTTTGCAACGCATTGCCTTTGTCGGGAATCTTTACGCAGGCTTTAAAGGACGAAATACTATCAGGAATAACAACCTACATAAACGCTAACTACTAATGGGCATCATATTATCAATCATAGCTGAATTATTAAAGGCTATTTTTGCGCCTTTTTTATTATTGTATTCGCTTTTTAGATACAAAAGTTTTAAAGAACTTAACGATCATTACAGAGATATTGCAATTGCAAAGGATCAGCTCGGTAATGTTTTAGGAAAATACCTTTTTAATGATACGCTCATAAAAAAAGAAAGCAAGGCAAGGTTTGGATTGCCGGACGAAACAATATCGAGCGTTATTGGTAAAAATAAACTTGTTACTTACCTAACAAAGCCGGGAATTGTATTGGATAAATTTTTAAATTTATTCGACAGAGGGCATAGTATTAAGGCTATTGAAAAAGACGAACAATAAACTATTCAAAGGAGCTTGTTTTCGGGTTTGCTTTGGCCTTGGTTTCAAGCTCCAGAGAATAGGACAAAAGATATAAAATGGCAACAGAAAATGTTACATATACAGTCGGCCTCAAGGACTTATTTACAAGCAAGATAAAGAGTGCAACAACGGCAACTAATCAGTTAAATGATGCCGTTAAAAAAACTCAAAATACAATTGCAAGTTCAAAGATCGGAGCCGAGGCATCAGGCGGATTGGGGGCTGCTCTTGGAGGAGCTGTTGCTATTGGTGGAATTGTTGCTTTTGGAAAAAAGGTTTTAGATGCAGGCTCATTTGTTGAACAGCTTGGAGTTTCATTTGAAACAATGCTTGGATCAAAAGAAAGGTCAGATAAATTAATTTCAGAGATTCAAAACTTTGCATTAAAAACACCCTTTGAGTTACAAGATGTTGCTCAAGGGGCAAAGGCTTTGCTTGCTTATGGAATTTCAGCAGAAAAGTTAATACCTGATCTGAAAATTCTTGGAGATATTTCAGCAGGGGTTGGGACGGATAAGCTGCCTCAGTTGATACTTGCCTTTGGTCAAGTTAAAACAGCTACAAAACTAACAGGTAATGAATTAAGGCAGTTCACAGAGGCCGGGGTTCCAATTATTGCAGCTCTTGCAAAGCATTTTAAAAAGGCTGATGCTGAGATTGTAAACATGGTTCATGATGGAAAGGTTGGATTTGCTGATGTTGAACAATCACTAAAATCATTAACAGATCAAGGAGGTCAGTTTTTCAATTTAATGGAAAAACAATCTGAAACAACATCAGGTAAAATATCAAACCTATCAGATGCCTTTACAAAGTTAGCAAGTAATATATTTGAAAAAGTAAAGCCTGCCGTTGATGTTCTTGTTATTGGATTAACTGCTGTATTAAATGATATTAGTGATATACTTTCAGGGGAAATATTTTCAGAAAAAAGCAAGTTTTTAGATGCTTTCAATAGAGAGTTTACATCAATTGCAGGCGCAAAAAACGTTGATGACATATTTGCAGCAGGATTTAAGCCAAGTGATATTTCAAAGTTTGCTGAGGATATGGGCCAAAACAATGGCCTTGGAAAAGCCTTTGATCGGATAAGTATGTTTTATGATCGTAATACTGAGCTATTAAATGAGGCAATTGGATCAGGCAACAAATCAAAGATAAATGAATATATTAAGAACAGCGAGAAACTTATACAGGCAACTAAAAAATCAACGGATGCTTTTGATGCGAGTTTAAATGAGGGGGAAACATTAACAAATTTAATTAATAAAAATATTCAATCAGCAAGGGGTAAGTTAAGCGAAAAAGCAACCTCGGTAACTGCAACAGATTCAACTGGGTTAAAAACCCCGTTAAATGATGTAGAAAGCAGGAGAGCAACAAACATAAATGTTACTATTGGCAACTTGATTAATACTCAGGAAATTCACGCTCAAAATTTAACTGAATCAGCCTCAAAGATTGCTGATGAGGTTAAAAAGGCCCTGCTTACAATGTTGAATGATGTAAATTATATGGCAAAATGATACAGGATAAATTTATACCAAATAGTTGGCCTGGCATCATATCGCAACCAAAGGCTGAGATCATTTTAAAAAGTTATGGGCTTAACTCATTAAAAAAAGATGTTTATTCAAAGATTGAAAAAGAGAATGAGGATGAACCGGACGGTCAAAGCCGATTAGGAAACCCTGTATTTGATAATATTATTTTTAAACGGCCTGAGTATTTTATTAAGGATTCCGATGGAGTTCAAAGGCAGGTTGTTTTAGGTGGAAATACAAGCATTGGAATTGATGGAAGCCAAGAATCAACAACTGAGTTAAATTTCGGAACAAACAACGGAGGGGAAAACGCTTTTAGGATTGATACCGTTTTGATTGAAGTTGTACAGCAACGTAATGTTATTGTTACACCAATAGCAGGAGGCAACGGAACGGTAAAGGAATACATCGGAGAGGGTGATTACCAAATAAAGATGAGAGGTTTTATTGATTCAGGAACTCCAGGCAAATATCCTAAATCAGATATTGTTACTTTTTCAAACTATTTAAAAGCTCCCGTACCTATTGAAATTGTGAGCAATTACCTAAGATCATTTAACATTGATAAAGTTGTTATTTTGGAGTATTTGTTTCCACAAACAGAGGGCCGTAGAAACTTGCAATTTTTTGAGATAACTGCAATAAGCGAACAGAACCTTGAGAGTGAATTTATAACTCAATAACCATGTTGAGATTAGAAAGCAAAATAATTATAAAGGATGCAACAACAGGGGCAACAAAAAGTATTTTGAAGTATGCCAATATGGTTGAGGTAACAACTGGGTTTGATGGGCTTACAGACAATGCAAGGATTGTATTTCCAAAAAACAACGGACTTGGCAACGATACAATTGCAACAGGATCGGCCCCATTGTTTAAGAGAGGAGATAAAATTGAAATTTGGCTTGGTTATTTTCCAAACATTAAAAAGGTTTTTGAGGGGTATGTTACTTTGATAAGCTCAAAAATACCTTTGGAGATTGAGTGCGAGGATGAGATGTTTAATGTTAAGCAATTACAAGCAAGGAGTTACATAAAGCAAGGGGGGACATTAAAACAGCTTTTAACAGGCATATTGCCTGTTGGTTATAGTTTCAATACAATTGATCGAAACATTGGAGATTGGAGGATTAGCGGCAACGCAAATGTTTCAAACGTGTTAAAAGAATTAAGGAGCCAAGGAATATTTTCAAGAATTGAAGATGGAGTTTTATACGTTGGCTTTGCCTTTATACCTGAAAAACAAAAAACACAAAAGTTTAATTTTGAAAAAAACATCATTGATGATTCAGGATTAAGGTATCAAATTGCCGAGGATGTAAAAATTAGAATCAAAGTAAATTACTACTATTCAGATAATAGAAAAACACAGCCTAAGTATTTCGGAGATACAGATGGGGATTTAAGAACAATAAATCTGTATAACGTACCAGAAAGCGAAATCGAAACAATTGCAAAATCAGAGCTTGATAGAGTTAAATATACAGGATATACAGGGGCGTTTTTAACATTCGGAGAGCCGTTGGTTAATAGTGGAGATATAGCTGAGCTTTCCTCAAGCGTAATACCTGAAAGGAATGGGCTTTATATTATAAAATCAGTACGTAGAACATGGGGAATGAACGGATATAGGCAAGAGGTTGAACTTGAAACAAAGATATAAATGGAGTTATACGATGCTTTAAAGCGGTTTGTTGAGGGTATTGCAAATAAGCAGCAAACTTATTTGTGTAATGTTAAACCGGGATCAATAGATAATGAAAACGGAACCTGTATAGTTACCCCCTTGAATGGGGATGCCGATATTGTTGCCCGTTTCAATGTTGATGTTTCAAACAAAACCTCATTTAAGCCAAAAGAAAACTCTATTGTTGCTGTTCAAATGTTTACAAGCCTTGAGGGTGTAATTATTGCATTTTCTGAGGTTGAAAGCATTACCTTAAACGGAGATAGTTACAATGGCCTTGTTATTGTTACAAGTTTATTAAACAAAATCAATGCTTTAGAAAACGAAATAAACACGTTAAAAACTATCTTTGCTGCATGGGTTCCTGTTCCGGCTGATGGAGGGGCAGCCCTAAAAGCATTAACAACAACATTTTCAACAAATCAACTTGTTTTAACCCAACAGGATGAGATTGAAAATAAAACTGTAAAACATGGCTTTGGTAGTTAAGGATATTGAGTTTAATGATGATCTAACTATTTTAGGGGGCGATTTTAGATTGATAAAATCAGACGAGCAACACGTTGAGCATATTTTACGGACTTGGGTTGGGCATTGGAAAGAATACCCATTGTTGGGCGTTGGAATAGATTTATACAGATCAAGCTCGGGGCAATCAGGAAAACTTAAAACAGATATTGTTGCCCAACTTACATCTGATGGGTATTTGATTAACAACATTAACGTAAACATCAGTAACGAAAAGAATCAGTTTTTTATTGACTTTACAAGGATAAAAAATGGCCGAGTATAGGATTACAGACGGGCAAAGTTTGTTTGATGTAGCTTTACAAAAGTACGGCTCAGTATCAAATGTTATTGATATGATAGTAAACAACATTGATGAGCTTGTAAATATCAACAATGGTAACATTTCAAATAAAACAATTACTGTTGATGATTCAAGTTTAAAATTAGTGCAAGATTTTTTGTTGAAAAAAGTAAATATAAATACATCAAACCCTGTTATTATTGATGGATATTCATTTGACTTTGGATTTACACAAGGGTTTTTTAGTTAAAAAAATTATACATGAGCATAAAAACAAAAGCCAATTTAACAACCGATACAGGTACGGCTATCAATGATAATACGACAAGGGATATAACTCCGGCTGATGTACGTGGGGCCATTGTTGACTTGATTGATTCGTCCATAAACAGGATTGATGATAAGCCTCTTTTGAATTTAAGAGAGTACAATACTGCAAGGAGTTATGAGGTTGGAGAGGGTTCAATAAAATTAGGGGTAATTTACCAATGTACAACGGCAACAACAGGAACATTTAACCCTGCTCATTGGTCGGCTATCATTGGCCCTGAAACATTGGCTTTAAATGCCCTATCTGATGTAACAATAACAAGCCCTGTAAACGGTCAAGTATTAACATATCAATCAGGCGTTTGGGTAAATCAAACTCCGGCATCATCAGGAATAAACTCGTTAAATGGGCTTACGGCATCATCTCAAACATTTGTAAATGATACAAATATAACAATAGTATCAAGCTCAAGTACTCACACAATAACATGGGCTGGTATTTTAGCAGCAACAAGGGGAGGTACTGGTTTTGGTAGTTATACAATTGGGGATTTATTATTTGCATCCAGCTCAACTGCATTAACTAAGTTAGGTATAGGCAGCTCAGGGCAAGTTCTTACTGTTGTAGGTGGGGTTCCTGCTTGGCAAACGCCTTCAAGCGGAGGCATAACTACACTTAACACATTAACAGCAACAACACAAACATTTGCTACAGGAACAGCAGGAACAGATTTTGCTATATCTTCGGCAACATCAATTCATACATTTAACTTACCTATTGCATCAGCAACCAATACCGGAAAACTATCAAGTACAGACTGGAGTACGTTTAATAACAAATTTACATTACCAGCGTTAACAGCAGGCAGCGTTTTGTTTAGCAATGGAACAACTATTTCTCAAGATAATTCAAATTTCTTTTGGGATGATACTAATAATAGATTAGGTATCGGAACAAGTACGCCAAGTACAAGCTTACACATATATAAAACGGCAACTAACATAGATTTTGCATTGTTAACTATTCAAGCCGATGGCTCATCAACAAGCGGAGCGCATTTAAAACTTCAAAATTCAGGATCAGGAGGAGCAACCTTTGATTTAATTGCCGCAGGAACAGGATACAATAGTCCAGGAGGGTTTGGAATATTAAGAAATAGCTCGGCCTATGTACTTAATTCTAATAGTAATGGCGATTGGGTTATTGGGGCAAACTCTCCTGAGTTGGGGAGAAGATTGAAAATTGTCGCAGATTCAACATCTACTAATTATGGAATATTAATATATAATAATGCAGAAACACAACATAATTTATCAGTAAGAAATGATGGTAGGGTCAGGATGCAAAATTTGCCAACGAGCGCAGCCGGTCTTTCATCTGGAGACCTTTGGAATAATAGTGGAGTAGTAAATATTGTGTAAAAATAAAATAAAATAAAATGAACTGAAAAATCACAACCTCAACCCCACTTACAATAGGTGGCTCAAACGTGG
>JACCDR010995291.1_pt1 | contig 21625 bp, 26 predicted proteins | sample 7446431 | NCBI WGS metagenome assembly JACCDR01 (sample SAMN15323443, study PRJNA562643) | freshwater metagenome | isolation source: river surface water | place: USA:Blue River Watershed | collected 2017-08-17 | reverse complement strand
AGGAAGCCAAGGAGAAGGCCGATGAGGAAGAAGGTGAGCGCATAGCTGCGCAGTACGACTCACCGGCCCCAACTGCCAAAGAGGTGCAAGAGCAGGTTGTGCATCCTCGTCGGGGTGGTACCGAGGCGGCTAGGGCAGCGGGGTGTCGCTATTGCCGAGCTGGGATGCATGTTCAATGCCAGCGAGCCGAAGATATGGAAGCCATGAATCACATCATGGATGCCGGAGACGCTGTTTATCCGGTGTCGTGTGCTTGCTACGACAACAACTCTGAGTGGCACGAGACGCCAAGGCTGGACCCTGACGATCCTGATCCCCGGAACCTACAGTTCACGGCGTTTGCCGGAGGCGGGATGTCGGGCAATGGACGCCCGAAGCTCTTGATTGGTCTCCGGGGTTTTGCGCAGTCGGGGAAGGACACCGCTGGGCGTTTCTTGGTCGAGACCTACGGGTTCACCCGATTCGCTTTCGCTGACAAGCTCCGTGACTGGACGCTCGCTTTTGATCCGTTGGTAGATGTCTCCAATGACAAGCATGTGTATCTCTCTGAGTTGGTGAATAAGCAAGGTTGGGACCGGGCCAAACAGCACCCTGAGGTGCGGCGTGCATTGCAGCGCATGGGCACTGAACTCGGACGCCAGCAGATAGACGAAGAACTCTGGGTCAACAACGTTTTCGAGCAGTTTGAGAACGGCCAAAAGGTGGTCATCACTGATGTCCGGCATGGCAACGAAGCACAGCGCATCAAGGATGAAGGCGGCTATCTAGTCACCATCAATCGTCCTGGCGTTGAGCGGGCAAATGCGCACTCATCCGAGAACGTAACGGCAGGCCCGGAGTCGGATTACTTCATCGACAATGATCGTGACATCCAACATCTGCACAACCGAGTTTCGCAGATTTTGAGTGACATGCTCTTGCGGAACTTCTAGTGGCGCAGGTGCTCGTCGTTGACGGGAACAACCTCTTGGTTCGTGCCATCAAGGCCATGGAGCGCAGCAACTTGTCGTCGCATGGCGTGGCGACAGGTCCGCTACTGAGCTTTATCAACGGTCTCAGCCGGTACGTGAAGGAGTGGCGACCACAGCAGCTCGTGGTGTGTTTTGACGGTGGGCGCAGTTTTTACCGCACCAGGATCGACGCCACTTACAAGGCCAACCGTGTCACCAAAGAGGGCGATGACTTCAAGGAGTCGAGCTTTGCTCTCGCCAAAGAGTTTTTGGCCCTTTCCAACATTCATCACGTCGAGATGCCTCAGATTGAGGCTGATGACTTGATTGCTGCCTATTGGCGCAAGAAGCCCGCTGACGCTTCCTTTGCCATTCTCTCGGGTGACAAAGACTTCTTTCAGCTTGTGGACTCTCAGACCGTTGTGCTTCGTCCTGGTGAGGACACTTGGTATGACGAGGAAGAGGTCTACGTGAAGATGGGGTGTTTCCCTCATCAGATTCCTGCCGTCATGGCTTTGACTGGCGACACCTCAGACAATGTGCCTGGCGTCCCCGGCTTCGGAACCAAAACGGCGGTCAAGCACCTTCAAGCTCACGGCTGGGACATCGACACGATGTTCAACACCGAAGACCCCAAGCTCGCCGCCAAACTCGAAGGTCACAGTGAGCGAGTAATGCTCAATCTGTTGTTGGTCAATCTGCGAGAAGAGTGGATTGGAGACCAGGTGTCAGTGGGTGAAATCCCTCAGTTCAAACCGACCACAAATGGCAATGCATTGTTGCCGGAACTCATTGCATTTCTGCAACGGTATGAGATGAACTCTGTCAAGGACCGCCTGGTCACAGGCACTTTGTGGAACGCAATGCAACCGCAACAGTCGGGTCTATTTGGCTGATTCGTTGCAATGGTTCATTTGATGAGCTACTGCTATGGGCTTGCAAAACGGGGCTGAAACGCCCCCTTTCTCGATCCCCAGGAGGGTCCGTGAAGTCCCGATTCGCACTTTTGCTGGCAGTCTGTCTGTCGGTATTCGGATGGTCATATATGACTGCCCCTAGCCCCACATCTATGGCTTCGGCCTCTGATGAAACGGCGCTGGCTGCTGCTGCTCCCCGAGCCGGAGATGGTGCTGCGACCCGAGGCGCTCCACGTTCTGAGTCACCGTTTTTGAACCCCAACTTGGTGGCCCCAGCAGATGAGCCACAGCCGACTACGACGACAACCGCAGCGCCAACGACAACAACGACCGCTAAGCCGAAGCCAAAGCCGAAGCCAACGACGACAGTCACTACAGCAAAGCCGAAGCCCAAGCCAGCGCCAGCGAAGCCCAAAGTCGAGCAAGCAGCCTCTACGAAGAAGTCGGCCACTAAGGCTGCGTCAGGGAACTACAGCGCACTCATCAATCAGTACGACTGGGACACCGCAAAAGCGCATCGCATTATGATGTGTGAGTCCGGTGGGAACCCTAACGCTGTGAACAAGTCGTCGGGTGCTACTGGTCTCTTTCAGATTCACCCAGGCGGGGCCAAATACAAAGACCCTGCGACGAATGTGGCGGCTGCTTATGCCAAGTATCAAGCTCGTGGATGGAAGCCCTGGGTTTGTAAGGGCTAATGCTTGACCGGCGTGAACGAAAGCGTCTGGATCGGGTGCTCTCTGAACGTTGGCCGCACACTCGCTTCGTCATTGAGGCGGATCAAAAGCAGGATAAGACCGAGATCACGTGGTCGGGGAGCCGCCCTATGTACCACCATGTTCAAGAAGCTGTAGACAACGCTGGCCTATGGGGGCCGGGACTCGTCAGTGGACTTTCCTGGTCACGTTCCAATCATCTGACGCTTTGAGAGAAGTGCTGGTTCGGACCAATCGGGCAGAGTAATCTCAATGCGGGCCTGGGGAGGGGCACAGACCGAAAGGTCTGTGGGGCGAAGACTCGTGGCCTTCATGTGTGCATCCCCTCACTCCGCTTGAAGCTGGCTACTTGCGGAGTGAGGTCTTCTTTCTCTATCGGGGGTTGAGTGTCTAAGACGCCAAAGTCGGGAGCTTTCATGAGCAGCAAGCAGCTTGCTCGTTCCGTTATTGAAGGGCGTCAGGTCACGTTCGACACCGAGACAGGAACCTTTCGGGGGTACCTCTGTGGCATGGACGATTTCCATTGGATGATCGTCACCTCCAACGGTTTCCAGCTCTTGATTCATAAGAGCGCACCCGTGGTCACCATGGGCAAGGACTGCACATACGACAGCGAAGAACACAAAGACGTTCTCGAAGACGTTGTGGCTCCTTTCCGCCGTTACGTCGAAGAGACCTATTTCGGTAAGGGCAAAGGGGCACAGGGTGCGTAACTTCGAGACTGAACTCGACAAGGCTGGCGTCAACCGGATCGTCAAGCAGACCTCAGTGGTTATTCGTGAAGAGGTCACGGTCACTAAGCGACAGCACCACAAGACTTACCTTGCGAGCACAGGTGAGGCGTGGACGTGGCGACAGCTTCGTGATTACGTCGAGAACCAGATTGAGTCGAGGTTCGGTCCCATTGAGCGTGATGCCAACTGGACTGTGCGTACTGCTGGTGTCTTCAAGGGTTTCGTGAACCGCTGGGGTGACAAAGCTCCGGCCATTGCTCGTTACGCCTTCGAAAGGTGTGACGGAGAGTGGATGAACGAGCCGGTGTCGGTAAGCCGCTTTACCAAGGGCAATGACCCATATTTCGCTCATCCTATCTCTCTAAGGATGCTTGACGCACCCGTCCAGGGTTGGTAGCTTCTCCGAGCCGCCCGCCAGCGGCAAGACCAGAGGGGGATAGTCGTTGCTGACGTTGCCATCGTTGCCACCTGGCATCAGGACTTTGACCGACGAAGAGGCAATGGCACTGCGGGTCGAGTACCCGCCCTCAGACCTTCCGCCCAACCCAGCCAACTGCATCACCTGCCGAGGCACTAAGAAGTTCACTTGGTACACCACTGGTCGGGTTGAGACTGCTGAATACGAATGCCCGTGCATCGATCAGTGGATTCTCCACAGGTTTTTCCTCAACTCCAACGTGGGCTTGTCCTACCAAAGGTTGGGCTGGGATGACGTGGTGGCAGAGCCGGGGGCTGTGGCGAAGGTGCAGGACTATCTCACCAACGTCGATGGGTACCTGAACGCTGGCTACGGCTTGATCCTCTTTGGTGGTACCGGCACTGGCAAGACCATGCTTTCAACCATGTTGTTGAAGAAACTGCTGGCCGAGGGCCATGACGGTTACTTCACGACTTTTGCCGGGATGGTGGACATCTTTATGTCGTCATGGCATGACGCCGAGAAAAAGTCGAGGTTCTACAAGCGCATCAAGAACGCCAAGGTGCTCGTGTTGGACGACATCGGGCGTGAGCATCGTCAACGCCAGTACCTCACCAAAGAGGAACGCCAGAAGCAGGGCAGTGAGTCTGGCATCAAGAAGATCACGACAGCGGTGGCTGAATCCAGTTTTGATGAGGTGCTCCGACACCGGGTGGCGAACTGCAAGACCACCATCATCACTACCAACCTTGACCTCGATGAGATCGAGATTGGTTACGGAGCCAACATCATGAGTTTGTTGCGTGAGCGTTCGACCACTTACCGCTTTACTGGTGAAGACTTCCGAGATGCTCAGCGCAATCGCTTGAAAGACGAGATTGACTCAGGTCTCGTGCGCCCGGTGGTGATCGGGTGACCGCTTACGGCCAGAAGATTCTCATTCAGCACCTCACTGACCGTGACGCCCTTGAAACCCTCGCCATGGATGGCTTGTTGGCAACCGTCCTGCCGACCGAAGAACTGAGGCCGGTCTACAAGTTCGCCATTGACTATTTCCATCAGTCCGGGCGTACACATGCACCCTCTGTGACTGTGTTGATGCAGCAGTACGGTGACTTGCTCAACGAGCATGAGATCGAGCTGGCCGACGATCCCGAGGACACGATTCAGTGGGCCATTGACGACCTCAAAGGTTCGTTGATCCACAAGGAAGCAGCGGCGTTCAACAAGCAGCTTGCTACTGACATGGCCGAGGCCGAGGTGCAAGATCGTTTGGCGGTGCTTTCCGAAGCAGCCAACACCCTGGTTGGGCTTTCGATGTCGTTGGACTCTCACGACAGCCGTATCGATGCTCGCATTGGGCTGCCCGAGCGGTTGCAGGATTACGAGAGCCGAGTGGGGGAGAACGGTCACATGGCCGGACTCTGTTTCGGTCTCGATCGCATTGACGAATACACCTACGGTGTTCACGATGGCGAGTTGGCGGTGCTGGCCGCTGGCCCCAAAGTCGGCAAGTCCTACTTCCTCGACCTCGTTGCCCTCCGGGAGTGGCAGCGGGATCGGTGTGTGGTCTTGTTCAGCCTCGAAAACTCAGTGCAGATGACTCTTGACCGGATTGCTTGTCTGGCAATGAACGTGGATTCGTCGTCATGGCAGCATGGGACTTGCACCGAGGAAGAAATCGAGCGGGTGCGCATGTGGGTTGACCATGTGCAGAATGTGCCGAAACCGTTGTGGGTGTTGCAGCCCGAGCTGGGCAAGCGTGGTGTCGAGCAGTTGGTCCGAGAGGCTCAGCTTCGTGGTGCTGACTCCCTCATCATTGACCAGCTCAGTCACATCGAGCCGCCAGATCCTCGCCAGCAGCCTCGTATTCAGGTGCAGCAAATCGCTCGCACGCTCAAAGGCATGATTTCTACTGGTCGAGACAAGATGCCGTGCTTGTTGGCCCACCAGATCAGCCGTGAGGGCGTGAAAGCGGCGCAGAAGACCGGCTACTTGGAGATGTACCACCTGGCCGAGTCGGCAGACGTGGAGCGAGTAGCGGATTTCGTGTTCAGCTTGTTCCAGTCGTCGGATGAGCGCATTGCCATGCAGGCCAAGTTCCAGACCTTGGCTGCTCGACGGCTGGCACCCAAGCACTTCATGCTCACGTGGTCCATCGACACCGGCTACGTCAACGTGCGCAATGAGTTTGAGATCGATCAGTGAAAAACTTTGATTCGCCCAGCATCATGGTGTGTCGGCCTACGAAGCACGCTCCGTTTGAGGCCGGGTCTTTGCCGGACAGCGAGAAGGAGCGGCTGTGCCGATCTCTGCTGGCTGAGTTCGGTGCTGAGAACGTTACGGTGCGAGATGACGAGATCATCCACTCGTGTTTGTTGCCGTTCGGCGCTCACAAGAACGGTGATCGCAAGCCCAGTGCCAGCCTCAACTGGAAGAAGCTGACCTACAACTGTCTTGGCTGTGGTAGCTCGGGTGGTCTCTTGTGGTTCATCGGGACTTGCCGGGGCGTCCGAAGTTCTGAGGCTCGCAAGTGGCTCAATGAGCAAACCGGCCAAGGTCCAGACGAACAGAGTCTCAGTTCGCTCATCCAGTTCTTCGATGATGTTTATGGCCGGAAGAACGGCACCAAATACTCACCCTTGCCGAAGATGTCGGCCAAGGTGCTTACGCCTTGGTTGTTGATTCATCCGTACATGACCGAGGTGCGACGTATCCCGGTGGGCACCCTTCAACACTTCTCAGTTGGATGGAACCGGGAGACCAACCGCATCATCATCCCGTTGTTCTGGCAGGGAAACTTGGTGGGGTGGCAAACCCGTCGATTGGCGAGTGATGGCACACCCAAATACAAGAACTCGCCGGATTTCCCCAAGGATCAGGCGCTCTACAACTATGACCCCAAGCGCAAGAGGGCAGTGATCGTGGAGTCGCCCATGAGCGTGCTCAGCAAGTTTCACGCTCTACCTGACATGGAGGCCACTTTCGGGGCTTCGGTGACAGATCGACAGGTCCGGCTGATTGCTAATCACCGTCGAGTTGTGCTTTTCCTCGACAACGACACTGCGGGGTGGGAAGCTACCCACAAACTGGGCGAGGCGTTAGAGGCGTACTCGTCTGTGTGGGTTGTGGATAATCCGTGGGCTGCTGATGCAGCGGACATGGATGATCGCACGGTGTTGGACCTTGTTGACAACGCAGTTCCGTTTGCGACGTGGAGACAGCCCAAGGCATTGAAGGAATGGGAGGTCACATGAAGAACGAGAACGCAGATATGTACGAGCAGCTTCGAGCTGAGGCAGATCGGCAGGCGTTGTATCGCCGTGCCTGGCCGGATGACGAAGATCGTGGGTTCGGTGGTGGAGCAATGATTCCTCGCAAGCCCAAGCCAAGTCGTGGTGGCCCTGGCGCTGCCATGCATGAACCTCAGCGAGTGTTGGAGGGGGTGTAATGGCTCTTACCAAGCACGGTGTCGGTGATGTTCTCCCTGAGGACGGCGACAACCAGAAGACTGCTGCCAAGAACTGGACGCAGGAAGATTCCAAGGCTCTAGCCGAGGAAAACGCAGAAGCCGACAAGTGAAAGGCGAGTGATGGCGTCTAAGACCCGTTCCTTCAAGTGCCCGCATTGCTTCACAGTGCGACACACCACCCAAGAGATGCAGTCGCATCTCACAACCATGCACACTGCGCTTTATACGCAGAGTGCATACGACAACGACTATTTCACCAACTTGATCCTCACCGACATGGCGATGGACACGTTGGATGACACCACGTCGCAGTCGTCTGAATACCACGAGGCGTCGGTAGACCCTCAGCCTGAGCCAGCCCCGGAACCAGCTTCCGAACCTGCTCCTGCACCGGCCTATGAGCCATACGGTGACAGCAGCAGTAACTACAGCTCTGACAACTACGGATCGAGCAGTAGCTCTGATTCCGGTTCGAGTTACGACTCGGGTTCGTCATCGAGCGACACCAGCAGCAGCGGCTTCTAGTTGATCGGCCCTCTCTTCACGGAGAGGGGCCGGTTACTTGCTCTACTTCCCTGGCGCTAGAGCCGTTCCCGTCTGTTATCTGGGACGTGAACGGCTACTACGCATCGTTGAGTGTTCTGCCTAAGGCAACCCGAGGTGAGATTCGTACTGCCTTTGTGGCTCTCAATGGTCATCAATCTGCGTACTTGACCTATGTGGTCAAGCAGCTCTTGAATCCTGAGGTTCGGGCGCTCTATGACGCCGTTCCACTCGGCTCTGTGTTCGTTGACGACTACACAAAGCGGCAGCTCAGCCACCATTTGAGGGGTTCGAAAAGACCGCTTCAAACGCTTGACGTAGAAGGTCCGAACGACAATGATGCAACCCACCAAACGGACTCGCCAGAGTCCGAGGCGCACTCATCGGAGTTACTGTCACACCCCCTCAATAGGGTTTGTGCATGGAACTTTTCGTACTACCTGCTGGGGAGGGCAGGGATAGATGAGGCGAAGCTCGCAGCATGGCAGCGTGAACTGATCGCTGCGCTCAATGGCTTCTCTACACAGATCGCAGTAGGTCTCATGGCCGGTCAAAACCGCCCCTGGGATGCAGTAACGGTGGGCTACCGAACTGTCGTCTTTCTTGACGAGAGTGAACAGCCAAGTCGAGCCAATGCAGAGCAAGCGGCTCAAAGAGTGATGCAACTCAGCGGGCGTCCGGTGATGCCCGTCATCGACAAACAGGAGATAAATAAATCAATGGCTTTTCGTACTGGTGCTGTAGCGGCACAAGAAGCGTCCAAGTCTCTGGGTGGGAACTTCACCAGGGCCGAGTATTTCCAGATCAAAGATGATGGTGGTGTAGCTCACTTGCGCTTCATCACTGACCACGACTCGTGGATCACTGTCGATCAGCATCAGAACATCAAGACCAAGGACAAGCCCAAGGACTTTCAAGGGCAGTCTTGGCCCGAGCGCATGGGCGCTGTTTGTCGTCACGACCAAGCCTTCGAGTACGGCGAGTGCTACATCTGTGACTTCCTGGTCGATGGTTCTGCCGTCAAGAAGCCGTCCCCTCGGCAGTGGGCGCTTGCTTGCTTGCGTGAAGAGGTAATCGAGGACGGCCAGCTTGTTGGGCTTCGTGACGCCACCCGCACTGTCAAGAAGAAGAAGGAAGGCTCGAAGGACGAGTACGAAGAGGTCACTGAGAAGGCCATCGTCATCGTCAACATGGGTTGGAAGAACTTTTTTTCGACCTTGCAGGCATACGCCGGAATGAACGGCACAGTTCTCGACCGTGACTTCGCAGTGCGGCGTTCAGGTAAGTCAACTGACACCACCTATGCGATCATGCCGCACGACAAGATTCCTGACCTTGACCTTCGTAACCCTGAGATCGCTAAGAAGTACGAGTCCGATCTCGACCTCGAAGAAGTTGTAGCTGACAAGGCAAGCGACGACTACTACGCCCGCTTCTTTGACCCACGTGTGACTCCATCGTCTTCGGGCGGCAAGGTCGAGTCCACTGGTCAGACCGCCGAAGTTGCCAAGCCAAGCAACGATGTCGATGAGGAAGCCAAGCTCGCTGCGATGGCAAACCGTGTTACGGGCTACACCTCGCCTGATGGTGAGCAAGAAGAGAAGCCCGCTGCCGCTTCCGGGGGTATGAGGAACTTCGGCTAACAGCCGGAGACTGAGCTGCCCTGACCTGGCTCCGGTTGGGGCAGCTCAAACCTCGGAACCAATATGGCTACTTTCCGCCTTGTAGAGGCTTATTCAGACACGTACCAACTCGTGGAAGACCCCGATGGAATCCGCATCTTGGTGCTTCACGACACTCAGATTCCGCTCAAAGTGTGGGTGCAAGCTCATGCAGGCGGGGCAGCCGCTATTTGGTGCTCTAAGACCAGTCAGTGGATGTTCACAGAGACGTTCATTGAGAACCGTCAAGAGTTTTCAACGGGCTTCTCTGTGATGATTGGTTGGCACTCGGCAGCCAAGATGCCCACTTATAGAGAAATGCGCACGCCCACTGAGGACGACAGTCGTTTCTCTAAGTTCGTGCATCTTCATGCGCATTCAGAGTTCTCGGCACTCGATGGGTTGGCTTCGGTCAAAGAGATGGTCAAACAGGCCACTGACGACAACAACGGGTTCTTGGCCGTTACTGACCATGGCACTTGTGCTGCTCACCCTCATCTTCAAGAAGCGTGTCAGGCAGCCGGGATCAAGCCGATCTTCGGTATTGAGGCGTACTTCGTAGACGATCGTCTCGAACGTCCCAAGCCCAAGGATCAGTACGAGTCGCAAGAAGAAGCCAATGCCGAGGCGTCTCGCATCCGTGACTACTCGCACATGACGTTGTGGGCCATGAACGAGACCGGCTTGCGCAACCTCTGGGCGATGTCTACTGAGGCTCACCGCAGCGGTTTCTACTACCACCCACGCATGGACTGGGAGGTGCTCGAAAGGTTCAGTGAGGGTGTCATGGCTTCGACTGGTTGCCTTCGAGGCCCAATGGCGAAGCTCTTGCTCGAAGGTCGCAAGGAAGAGGCGTTCCTCAAAACAGCTCGGTTCATGGACATCTTCGAGGATCGTTTCTATGTCGAGATTCACACCAATCAGCTTCAAGAACAGATGCAGCTCAACAGAGAGCTGCTGAACTTGGCGGGGCCGTTGAAGTTGCCGACGATTGCCTGTGTTGATTCGCATTACGCCTGCTACTCGGAGAAGGCAGCGCATCAGGTGTGGATTGCTGCTCAGACCAACAAAGACCTCACCGAAGACGCTGACTTGTTTGCCGGTGAGAATGACTATCACATGGCCCAAGAGCGGGACGTGCGCCAAGCACTGCGCTATCTGGGCGAAGAGGCTGTAGAGACGGCAGTCACCAACACCTACAAGCTCGCCAAACGATGCACCGCCAAGATCGAAGGCAAGACGGCCACCCCTGTTATGTCCAAGGGCGGCACCTTCGAAGAAAATCAGAAGCGTGACGTTCAGCGTGTGACCGAGATGTGCATTGCTCGGTGGCCGCACAAGGTCTCCGGCAACATCAAGCCTTTCGAGGAATACCAAGCCCGATTCGAGCGAGAGATGAAGCTCTTGGTGGACAAGGGTTTTTGCGGCTACTTCCTCATGGTGGCTGATTACTGCAAGTGGGCACGAGACCACGGCATTCTTGTCGGTCCTGGCCGGGGTTCGGGTGGTGGCTCACTCGTGGCGTATCTCATGGACATCACCGAGATCGACCCAGTGGATGCTGATTTGTTGTTCGAGCGGTTCCTTACCGAGGGTCGTGTGTCGTTGCCTGACTTCGATGTGGACTTTCCGGCTTCCAAGCGTAAGGACTTGGAGGGGTACATCCGAGAGAAGTACGGCGCTGACCATGTGGTGCGAGTTGGCACCCACATTCGGTTGAAGAACAAGGGTTGCGTGCGAGACCTCGCTCGGGTCTTGAAGAACACGATGGAGATCGACTACCGGGACATCGAAGCGGTGTCGAAGTTGATTGATGCTGCCGAGGCCGACAAGGCCGGGTTGGGCATGTCGTGGGAAGACCTTTGGGCACAGCACGGTGAAGAGTTGCAGCCGTATCGAGACAAGTACCCCAAGTTGTTCGAATACGCCGACATCATCGTTGGTCGCTTGAAGAGTTATGGGCGTCATGCTGCTGGTGTTGTCATCAGCAATGACGAGCCGCTCATCGACAGGTTGCCTCTTCGTGCTGGTGAAGACGGCGAGATGATTGCCGAGTGGGACTTGGAGGCGCTTGAAAGTGTCGGGCTGGTCAAGTTCGACCTACTGACGTTGCGCACGCTCGACACCATCCAGACCACTGTTGACCTCATCAAGGAGCAGTTGGGCGAAACCGTCAACGTCTACGACTGGAAAGACGAATACGAAGACCCAATGGTGTGGGAGCAGCTCAGCCAAGGGCGCACCCTGGGTGTTTTTCAGATCGAGACTCGTTCGGGCACTCGCATGACCAAGGACTTCAAGCCTCAGTCGTTGCACGATTTGGCTGACGTAATCACTCTTGTTCGCCCTGGGCCTATGCGTTCGGGCCTGACCACGATCTACATGCGTCGGCGGGCGGGTGAAGAAGAAGTGTCATTTCCCGACCCTCGTCTCGAAGAGGTGCTTTCGAAGACACAGGGATGCATCCTTTACCAAGAGGCCGTCATGCAGACGACCATGGTGCTGGCGGGTTACGACTCCAATGAAGCCGATGCTGTGCGCAAGATTCTCGGCAAGAAGAAGATCGACAAGGTTGCAGCAGCAGGCAAGCAGTTCATTTCCGCTTCTATCCGCAATGGCATGGAGCCGAAAGCAGCCGAGTTTCTCTGGTCGCAGATGGCCGAGTTCGCCAAGTATTCGTTCAACCTCGCTCATGCCTATGGGTATGCCGTGCTTGGGTACTGGTGTGCTTGGTTGAAGTTCAAGTACCCGTTGCAGTTTCTTGCCGCAGCTCTCTCGACTGTGGATGCAGAACGCATCCCCGAGTTCGTCAACGAGGCACGGCGCATGGGTTACAAGGTGCTGCCGCCTGACATCAACGACTCGGGTCGTGGGTTCAAAGCAACCGATGAAGGCGTGCGCTATGGCCTTGATGCTGTGAAGAACGTGGGCAACAAAGCCGTTGAGATCATCACGGAGAACCAGCCTTACGAATCGTTCGAGGATTTTCGAGAGCGTGGGGCCAAGGGTGCGTGCAACTCCGGCACCGTCAAGACTCTCGCCAAAGTCGGGGCGTTCGACAAGCTCTATCCCAATCGTAAGGAGTTGGAGCACACTCTCGACTGGGAGACATCGAGTGACTCGAAGTTGTGTGCCCATACCGATGTCAATGCCATTCATCCTCATGGATTGCCATGTGGTTTCGATTGGGAATCCGAGCCGGTTGAGCTGACTGCCAAGGGCAAAGAGAAGAAGCGCAAACCGCCACCAAAGCGGTGTTCGAAGGCGTGTCGTCAGTACGTGGCACCCACGCTCGAACTCGACGTTGCCAACTACACCGAGGCCGAGGTGCGAGACCGTGAGATGGAGCTGTTGGGCGTCCACCTTTCATCGACACCGTTTGATCGCATTCCGGCTGAATCGCTGGCGCAGTGTTCGTTGCCCGAAGACATCGAGGCGGGGCGTGATGGCAACTACACCATTGCCGCCATCGTCACCAAGGCACGTCCATGGCAAGCCCGAGATGGTCGTGAGATGGGTTTTGCTGGTCTGTTTGCACAGACCGAAGACCTTGATGTCGTTGTGTTTCACGACCAGTGGACGAAGTACCGCCGAGACCTGATCGTCGGAAGGCTCTGCCTTGCAGTTGTCAGGAAAACCGAACGAGGTCTCAACCTCGTCGTCATGCAGCCGCTCTAGGGGGAACCGTGAAGAATCAACGTGAATGGGCCAAGTTCGAAGAGAAGTTCAACAAGACTTTCGGGTCCGGCAGCTTGGTCAACGCATCTGACATCTCGCCATACGACATCATTCCGACTGGTTCACTGACGCTCGATTACGTGCTTGGTGTTGGCGGGTTGGTCGAAGGTCGCTTGGTGGAGATGTGGGGGCCGGAAGGTGTGGGCAAGACCACTCTCAGCCTCATCATGCTTTCCGAAGCACAGAAGAAGCATCCTGACAAGCAAGTTGCGTTCATCGATATGGAGCAGAAGCTCGACTTGAAGTGGGCGGAGACTCACGATGTCGATCTGTCTCGCACCTACATCGTCAAACCAAACAATGCCGAAGTCGTGGCTGATGCCATGAAGCAGATCGTGTCGTCAGGTTTCTTTTCCATGGTGGTGCTCGACTCCATCGGGGCCATGATCCCGGAGGTCGAAAAGGAGAAAGAAGCCAAGGATGCGGTCATGGCTCAGCAGGCCAGGATCGTCACTCGCATGGTCAAGATTGCTGCCGTCGAGGCACGCAAGACCAACACGGCAGTTGTCTTGCTCAACCAAGTGCGAGCCAATCTTTCCTACGGTGCCGACACCACGACAGGTGGTGGGTTTGCGTTGAAGCACGTCACCACCATGAAGTTCCACATCAAGCGTTCCGGTGACATCTACACCCAAAAGGTGATTGGTCAAGAAAAGGAAGTGCCGGTGGGCCACGGCATTGCCATTCGAGTTGAGCGCAATGGTGTGGCTCCGGGATACAAGACAGCCAAGCTCGCTCTGTTTCACGTGGGGACCGAGAAGTACGGCCCCATCGGCATCGACAAGGCTGACGAAGCAGCCACGCTCGGCATCAACTTGGGTGTCATCGAACAAGGTGGTGCTTGGTACACGATGCCTGATGGTGAGCGGGTGCAAGGTCGAGACAAGGTGGTCGGTCTGTTGCGTGAAGACCCGGCCATGGTCGAAGACATCCGCACCAAGGTCATCGCTACAAACGCCAGTGACATCAAGGCCGAGGAAGAGACCGAAGCCGAAGTTGATGAGCTTGGCAACGACAAGCCTGCCTTCCGTAAGGGAACGCCGGAATGAGTCTCAACAAGAAGATGGGCGACAAGCACGAGCGGGATGTGTGTGATCGGCTCGATGGTGCTCGCCTTTCACGTGGTTCCGGCAATCAATGGCGCAACCCGATGGATGCACGGCAGAACCGCTACGAAGACCCTCTTGCCGTCGCAGTTGATTGCAAGAGCACCCTTGGCAAGAGCGTCGGTGTCTCCCGAGAGATGTGGGCCAAAGCCAAGGAGCAGGCGCATGGGGAGCGGCCAGCACTCCCCTTGCGCTTCTACAACAACGAACGCCTCGACGTTGATCTCGACCTGATTGTCATCTCACTTGATGACTACGAAGAACTGAGGGAGTACGCCCAACGTGGTTACCAAGCAAAGTCCTAACTTTCGTCGGTTCCTGAAAGGTGCTGCCGGTGGCGAAGTGGCGATTCCGATTTTGCGGGCGATTCTTTATGACCCCAAGTTCAAGAGCTTCAACATCGTCATGCCTGACATGGGCGGCAGAAAGCCCGACAACTGGTTCCACCCATCGACTCACCCGTTGTGGCCGGAGCGGCTGCTCTACTACTACCTGGCGAATGCAGATCGGATTGTTCCCGAGATGCTCGATCCCACCTCGACCATGGCAATCAACCAGGGGCACTTTTGGCACTCGTTGATTCAGCGTTGCCTCATGGATGCCAACTACCTCATTGGTCAAGAAGTGCCGGTGGCAGATGAGCAGACAGGTAGTCGGGGTCACATGGATGGTCTCACCAAAGATCATGAGGTTTTCGAGTTCAAGACCATGAACCGGACCAAGCTCTCGAAGATCGAGAAAGGCGCACCTGATGATCCAGCGGTGCTGGCGTCGTTCAAAGAAATGAAGCCTGAATACTTCGCTCAGGGTCAGGAATACATGCGCCTCAGCGGGTATCGGCGCTGGCGTGGAGTGATCTTGGCTTTGGAGTATCCCTTCGAGATGCGTGAAGTCGTCATGGATTACGACCACATCTTCTGTGAGCAGCTTCGTCAGAAGTACCTTCGGGTGCGTCAGGCGGTGGCTGACCAGCGACCTCCATTGGAGTGTTGTGGTACCCCAGGTTCCAAGGTCGTCAAGTCTTGCCCCGCTCGGCTTTTGTGCCCCACGGCGGCGCTATGAGTGATCTGTCGAAGTTTCGAGTTGATGAAGCTCCGCCCAAAAAGGCAGCCCGTATCGAGGTCAACTGGAAGGGAGTGTTGCTGGCCGTAGACCAGACACTCACCAGTTCTGGTTGGGTGCTTTTGCAGGCTACTGGTGGTGCTCATCCACGTATTGAGGTCATCCGTACCGGCATGTGCAAGACCAACCCGGACGAGAGCAAGGGTCACGAGAGCAACCTTGCCCGAGGCGAGCTGATGCACCGGCAGTTCGAGGTTGTCATTGAGAACAACGAGCCGATGGGAGTTGTCCACGAGTTACCCCCAGCCGGTGGACAAATGGCACGGCCTGAATCGTCCTTGTTGGCTGCCCTGGGCCTTCGGATTGCTGCTGCGACCTACCTAACGCCGATTGTGATGGTAGGAGCACAGAGAGCGAAGAACCGGCTCACGAATGATGCCAAGGCGTCCAAGCAAGCGGTGCGAGCTGGGGTGTTGTGGCAGTTGCCCAACATCACTGACTTCAAGCCACTCAACGAACACATCTACGACGCAGCCGCCCTTGGCCTCGTCGCAATCGAGGAAGGAAAGTTGCCTTATGGCGAGTAAGAACCCCACAAGAGCTTCCGGCGAGACTGCTGCCGAAGAGACCGTCAAAGAAGAGTCGGAGAAGTTCGATGCTTCCATCAGCGTGGACTTGCCCGAAGAGACCCGACGAACCCACCGGACTCCTGGTTTTGCACGGATGCGCACTGATTGGTACTCCGACGATCGTAAGATCATTCAGCAGGCTCAATCGGTGGTGCAGGGGCGCATCATCAAGAACTTCTCGGACGCATATCAGGTCATGCATGACGTGTACGACATCGTTCGCACGGCAGAGACCGATTCCAATACGGGGGCCGTTATCGTTGACCAGTTCGGTTTCACTCAGTGGAAGAAGACCCCCGCTGGTGGTTACGAAGAGGATTGGACCAAGCTCACTCACAAGGAACGAGAGAACTTCTTGTTCTCTATCACGACCCGCATCTTCGAGTGGGAGCAGCGGGCAGCCGATGCTTGGGGTGAGGCCATGTTTGCCAAGGCAGCGTGGGAAGAACGCTTTGCCATTGGATTCGACAAACCAGCTACCGGGACAGTGGACGACCGCAAGGCAGCCGGTACCCGAGATTCAACTGATGAGCGGTATTTCGCCATCTTTCTGAGTCTCTATTCCAAGAAGGCCGAAGCCATTGTGCGGTCACTTTCTCTGCTTGGGCAGCGCCTCAAAGACTCAATGGGGGCCTAACAGGGAGCCTCTAACAAGTCTTCCATTCACACCAACAATCCTTGCGGTACTCTCGAAATCCATAGTGAGATGTCCTGTCTCGCCGCATCCGACTACAGGGTGTGCAGTGATGGTCGCCAGCAGAGAGGAACCCTGGGTGGCATAACGGTTGGCCTTCGATGTGAAGACACTGAGGGAACTTTTCCGCAACCTTCAACAGTTCCGTGCGATCTACGAGTCGTATGGCATCGACACCATCAATGGCCCGGACGGCGAGATTTGCCTCTGGGATTTGGAGTACCTCTATAGCCAACTGCATCGCTTGCCGCTTCGACAGCATCAAGCGATTGAGTTGTGCCTTGTGCGAAACATCAAAGAGACCGACGCTGCCGTTCTCATGGGTGTTTCGCCTACTAACCCTGTCGCCATGTACGCCACCAGCGGGTTGGAGAAGATTGTCTTCTACATCCGCACTGGCGCATTGCCCAAGTTCTACGAGTCGCCACGTCAAGGAGTCGTGTGATGTCCCCTATGAGAAGGGGCATCCATCTGCCCCTCGAAGCTGAGGCAAATCGTTTGATTCGAGAGTCGCTTCAAGGAGTCACGAAGCACTCTGAGAAGTCAGACATTCTCACTCCGTGGAAAGAGTCAGAACGCCATCGGCGTGAGGTCTACGTGTCTTCGGGTACGCCGGACCCCTCTACTCGAAAAGGCATGTTTCACCGCAGGACTAACCCAGCTCGGCCTGAGCTGAACTCTCGGGACGGCGTTGCTCGTGCTCGGGTTGAAGGCCATTCGTTGGGCAGTCTGTCCGGCTTCATCATGGAGCACGGGGGTAACTGGGAGGACGCTGATGAGTGATACCGAACTGAGGCTGCGTGACGGCCACGATGGTTCTTATGTGGGTGACACCGCTACCGCAGTAGTGCGTCCGAGCGCAGTCATGTATCAAGTCGGTGGCCGTTCTTACGCCATGAAAACGGCTCGGCACTGCAAGACGTGCCAAAGCCATCTGCGGCTTGACATCGAGAACCAGATCATTCGGGGATACGGCTACAAGGGCATTGTTGACAGTCTCCCTGAGGGTTGCGAACTCACTGAGCGCAATCTTCGAGAGCACGTCAAGAACAACCACATGCCGTTGGACGAGACCATTCGTCACCGCATCATCGAAGAGAGGGCGCAAGAGAACAACCGCCTGCTTGAAAACGAAGCGGGAACAGCGGTTGACCACATTGCGTTTGCTCGTGTGGGCATTCAAAAGTGCTTCGAAGACATCACGGCGGGTAAGCAGCACGTCACTGTGGCCGAAGCCAATCAGATGGCGAACATCTTGTTGAAGTTCGACCAATACGCCCAAGGCAGCGAAGTGGACAACTACATGGTGATGCAGGGTTTCACCACGATGTTGGACATCCTTCGCAAGATGTTGCCGCCTGAGCAGTTCCAAGAGTTCGGAGTCCGTATGTCGGCCACTCCGTTCTTGAAGACCCTGATAGCGCAGTCGCAAAACGTGATTGAAGTTGAGGACTAGGAGACCCAATGAGTGACGTGAGTCCAGAAGTTGCCGCAGCACTCGAAGAGATTGAGCAATCAGGTGATGCTCGCTCTCGTGAAATCGAAATGCGCTTCGTCAAGCAAACCGACAACCGTGCAACCGAGCCAGAGACCTTCGGGGACTTGGACGGCATTGCGGAAACGGAGAAGTAGTCATGGGCACTGTTACTGATGCATTGCGTCTTGCTCGTGGTGAGCTTGGCGTAGTCGAGTCGCCAAAGGGTTCCAACCGTCAGAAGTACGGCGAGTGGTACGAGTGGAATGGCGTTGCGTGGTGCGCCATTTGGGTGTCGTGGGTGCTGTGGCACTCGGGTACGCCTATCAACATCACCACCACCAAGGGGTTTGCTTCGGTATGGCTCGGTGAGGTGTGGGCCAAGAAGCACGGCAAGTGGAAGACCTCCAATCCGCAGCCTGGCGACATCGTGATTTACAAGTTCAGTCACACCGGCATCGTTGAGTCGGTACGTCCTGACGGCAAGGTTGTCGCTCTCGAAGGCAACACTGATGTTGCTGGTGGTGGCTCAGGTGGTCGTGTCATGCGCCAAGTGCGTGCGACATCGCTCATCAAGGGATACATCACAGTCGATTACTCCGCCGAGGTCTTGCCTAAGCCCGAGGCTTTGCCGTCCGGCAAGCTCAATGCAGCCGCCACGGGTGTTGCATCTTCGCCTACAGGTCGTGGGTACGTGCTTGTGGGTGAAGACGGAGGCGTCTTTGCCTATGGAGACGTGGGGTATTACGGCAACGCTTTGACGATTCCTCATCGCAGGATTGTCGATGTGGCGACCACCAAGAACGGCAAGGGTTACTGGTTGGTGGCCGAAGACGGTGGCGTGTTCTCGTTTGGGCAGGCACAGTTCTTTGGGTCAACCGGAGGCAAGCCGTTGCAAGCCCCGGTCTGCTCGTTGGCCGTCACTCCTTCGGGTAACGGCTACTGGCTCGTTGCTTCTGACGGTGGTGTGTTCTGCTTCGGTGACGCTGCGTTTTACGGTTCAATGGGCGGCAAGCCGCTCAACAGTCCTGTGGTTGCTCTCGTGCCATCAGTGACCGGCAAGGGGTACTACCTCTTTGCTGAGGATGGTGGCGTCTTCAACTTCGGTGACGCCAAGTTCTACGGCTCGATGGGTGGCAAGAAGCTCAACGCCAAGGTTGTCTCGGGTGATGCCTTTGGTGGTGGTTACACCTTGGTCGGGGCCGATGGTGGCACCTTCAACTACAACACGGCTCAGCTCGGCAGCCGTGGCGGCAAGAAGCTGAATGGCCCGATCACCGACATGGTGGCGACTCCTGACCGTAGGGGAATGCTCATGGTGGGTAGTGATGGAGGGGTATTCGCCTTCGGCACTGCCGTCTTCTTGGGCGCTCCGACGCAATGACCTCACCGTTTCAGGCGGTGGGGCTACTGTCCCCTTCACGTCCAAAGAGGGGATAAAAAAATGTTTCTACGTGACGCTCCTGAGCACTCGCTCAAAGACATTCGAGACCAGCTCGAAACCGATATGACCTCGGTATCTGCCATTTCGTCAGAGATCGAGATCAACCTGACGGCAGATGACCCAACCATCAAGATCGGGGACATCGAACTGCCTGCAACCAAGCCGGGAATCCTTGCTTTGGGGGCGCAGTATGACGTGCCCTCGAAGTATCTGGAACGCATCGACGCCGAGTTGCAGCAGTTCACCCTGTCGCACCTTCTGGGTCGTAAGGACGAGGCGCACACGATCATCTACACCGACGCTGGTATTCGGGAGGTTATCCCGCAGACCATCGAGCAGATCGATCATCGGCGCATCGTGGATATTGCTACTCGGGTCATTGGCACCGACGAGGCCATGGTGACTGACTTCTGGAAGGAGTCTGGCCGTGACTTCCGTCTGGATGTTGTTGTGCCCGAGGGTTACGAGTTGGGTTGGGGCGGAGACCGCAAGGTTGGTGATCTCACCGGAGCTGGTTTGCGCTTCGAGCACAACTTGAAGCCCGACACCTTTCACGCACCAGCCGTAAGCCTCATGTTGTATCGCCTTGCTTGCACCAACGGTTACGAAGACGTGGACGAGACCGCCAAGGTCGATGCTCGTGGCTCGACACTCGATGAGGTGTTGAAAGAGTACGAGTGGTTGGCTGATCGTCTCTTCAAGCGTGCCGAAGAAAAGATCAATGCGTTTTACGAGATGCGCTCGACTCGTGTGGAACATCCCGAGCAGCGCATCTTGCGTCACGCTGACGAGTGGGGCATTCCTGCTCGCATTTCCAACGACATGATCGCTCGGGTACCTGAGTTCGTTGCTGATAGCGAGGACTCGCACTTCACCGAGTTCGATCTCGTCAACCTGTTTACCAACCAAGCCAACGCACCCAGCGTGAAGCGTGACACCGCAAAGCGCAAGCTCCACCGCTTGGGCGGAACGCTCATTGGTGAGCACTCGTCTCGTTGCACCCATTGTCAGTCCAAGCTCCTGCCAACTGACGCCTAGTCAAAGGAACGCCTATGTCCGAAGTAACCAGCCAGATCGAACTCAACGACCAAGACATTTTGAGGATGGAACCTGTCATCAAGATGCTCAATGATCGGAAAGGCAGTCCACGTAACTTGGACGCCTTCCGCCGTGAGGCGATCGAGCGTTTCGAGGACGTGGGCTTTCGTGTCGATGTCAAGGTGTACGACACCAATGTTCAAGGTGTCTACGCCTTCGACATCGAGATTCAGGATCGTTACGAAGGCAAGTTCGATCCTGACCAGATGGTCTGGGAGGCAACGAACGATGTGCTTGACCTTGGAACCAAGGGCGTGCTCAAAACCGAAACGACTTCAAGTGGCTTGCACGTAGTCGGTGGCAAGAGCATGAAGCACAAGGGTCACAAGCACTGAGATAGCCATGGTTGCAACCGCCAAGAGCATGGGGCACAACCCCCTTCTGGCGGCAATCCATTCGAGTTTCGGGTGGGAGCCGCCCGACATCATCGAGTTCATCATGTCGGACAAGTATTTGGACCGACCGAACCTTTACCCTCGCCAGGCCACGATTCTCAAAACGGTGTTTCTGCAAGAGGAACTGTTCACTCAGTACGACTATGACGTGCTGGGCGAATGGTCTCAGACGTACACCGATTCGATGGACGACAAGGGTGAGGGCAACAACGGCATCGTGCCGGACATCCTCGACCGTATTCGTATCTGTCGAGATGAAGGCCGTCCATGGTTCCGTGAATGCGTCATTACCAACGGTCGTCGTGGTGGCAAGGGTCACATGGGAGCCATTGCTGGCGCTTATGTGCTGTGGACATACATGGGCAAAGGCGACCCGCAGGGTCACTACGGCGTTGACCGAGACAAGCGACTTGCCTGTCAGGTTTTTGCCGGTAAGAAGGAGCAAGACAAAGCCAACCAATGGCGAGACTTGCAGCAAGTCATTCTTGGTGGCCCATGCTTTGCGCCTTACATCTCTCGCAACCAAGCAGAGCGTCTGTCGATCATGTCGCCCAACGACATCAGGCGTCAGTCT
>JACCDR010834327.1_pt1 | contig 21633 bp, 24 predicted proteins | sample 7446431 | NCBI WGS metagenome assembly JACCDR01 (sample SAMN15323443, study PRJNA562643) | freshwater metagenome | isolation source: river surface water | place: USA:Blue River Watershed | collected 2017-08-17 | reverse complement strand
TAGTAGCAATAGCCACCAATAAAAAACCAATTACACCGAAAGCTATTGCAAGGGTGTAGCTAGCGCTTAGTGAACCATTGTTTATTACCTCCATATAGTTAAAAAAAGTTTACATAATCGTTGCCACAGCTGCCATTTAATTCTTCATGATTTCTAAAATCTGTGAAGCGGTAAGGGCTATTCCTCCGTAACCAAAGACTTCACGCATTTCTCCCATAAAGCCAAAATCAAATGTTGATGCGCCTGTTTGGCGCTCACCAATTACAATCCCGTTTGTGTTATTAAAAAAATTGGTTGGCGTTATTCCGCTAAGACTTCCATTACTCACGGCATCAAGTGCTTGTTCCACACCGTTAATAAATATTTTAATGTTAGTGCCATCGCTTGTTACTGTCCAGTGAATAAAGTCTGCATCGCAAGTATTGGCAGTGGCGTTGAATACTGCAAGATTGGTCAATGCTGACTTTGTAGTTGATGAATTACAATTCACATCTACCCGTAGTTTGCCAACATTAGTTTTATAAACTAATACCCTTGATCGGGTGCCTGCATAAACATCATTTGTAGATAGTATGGCTTGATCTGGATTGCCCCCACTGCCGGTGTTTGGTTCAAACTTAGCCCAACCACCAATTGACCAAACAAATGAGCCATCGTTGAATATTTGATTAGGTAATGATGAAGGCGAAGTAATACGTGTGTCTCCTTCTGAAGTTGCGGGAGGAAACCAAACACCGCCTTTTCGGTTCTGAACTTTTAATCGGGCTGAACTTGAACCGCCAACTGTCCAATCTCTTGTACTCAAAAAAGAATCAAACACATCAGTTATCTTGTTTTCATCTCCAGCGGTGCCGCCAGCTGGGGTGACCGTTAAATTGGGACGATTAAACTGAAGCCTGAAAGCTCTTTTGTTGGGTTGAATGTATGTTGATGCGTAAAAGAAATTGTTTTTTCCCCGCTCCGTTAAGTATGGAACTTGATAGTTCTTGGCCTTTGCCCAAGCTTTAATAACCTTATCTGCCTTACTAATTTGCCCACGATAACTTGTGTGTGCATTGTCCGCACCACTTACAACACCTGCCTTTTCTTCAGTGGTTAGCTCATACATTCTATCCCGAGGTGTGTCAGCAAAAAAGTTTATATAATGGAAATTGTCACGCGCATCGCAATAAGCTTGCTTGGCAGTGTTTATTGTTACCTCATTGGCGGCATCATCAGCAGTCCCCTCATACGTTAAATCTGTAAATTGTGCCCAATAGTGGCCTGAAAAAAAGAAAACTTGAGCATCAACAAGAGCAGGCACATCTAAAAACAATTGATCAAAGACGGCATCAATGTTTGCGCTGAAGTTTGATGTTTTTCCAGGACTTGTAGCGTCATTTTCTGCACCATGAAATAAAATCACATACTCATAGTTATAATCTGCCGTAGGATACAAAGCATGAATTGCTGCCAAGCCCGGAATAATCTTTCCGTCAACGCCAACATCGTAAGCTTCTCCAGTTGACAACGGGCTGAAATCTTGCTCACCGGCATCGAAAGCAATGCCCGTAGCACCCCGTGCAGCATTGATAAGAAAAACTGGGTAGCCGGTTATGTCGTGAAAATAACCCAACAAAACATTCTTAGCGCCCCAGTTAATGTAAGTGCCTCCGCCTTGGCCAAAGGTGTTTATTCCCCCTTGCGCATTCTTTAGTTCGCCATCATTTACAGTTGTGTAGTTGGGCTTGTACCATACGTAGCAATCAGCATTATTTAATGGCAATGGGTTTATCACTAAACGCCTGTAATCTTCGCGGCCCTCATTGCTTTGGCTTGGAAATTCAATGATTACAACAATGGTTGAGTCTGGTACTTGTGGGTAACTTCCTAATGAAATACCGCTAAAATCTTGCGCCTCGCAGGCTGTTATTATCAGAGCAAAAAAGAAAAGTATTTTTTTCATAATTAGTAGATCGTTTCAATAAGTAATGACTTAAGGGCTATGCCAATAACTGAGCTTGTGCCACCAACACTCATCCAACCGCGTGCGCTGAACAATGTATTTACTGCCGGTATGTTTGAGCTTACGTTGCCGCTAGCCTGTGTTGCATCCGTTAAATCGCGAAGCCGATAATATATTGTTGTAGAGTTTGGAGCCGCATACAAATCAAGTTCATAAACTTCTGTTCTATCAGCAGTTGGAACTGGAAAGCTTGCCCCTAAATCTACTTTAGTGGCAACACCTGAGCCATCATTGTGCATGAATTGAATGTTAGCATCGGCAGCATCCCAACCAACGCCAAACATGCTTGTAATTGTGCTAGGCTCTACATCTGTAGGGGCTGAGGTTGCGGTTGAGAATCCAACAAAGCATCTATTGGTTGCGGTTGAAACGCCCGTTGCCGGCCCAAATCTGCATACCAAATGAAACCCACCGCTTTCAGCAACGTTGCCAAGCCAATGTTGATTCACCGTTTCTCTAAAACCAGCAACGGCAGTTGTTGAGGCCACAGTCACTAAATATTCAAGGCCGCGCATACGTGTGTGGTAATTTGTTACTGCAACGTTTGCTGATGTAGCCGTACCCGTTGCGGTTAATGCTCCTGAGCCTACCGCTGTAATGGTGGTACTGTTACCGAATGGCTGAAAGAGTTTTAATACTCGGCCAGATAAAGGGCTTTCGCTTTCCCAACCAGAGCCATCGGCAGTAATTCGCAAAACTTCAAGTGCATTATCTGTACGGGTGGGCAATATGTTATTTCTTGCTGTAGCGGCATCAGCAACATCGCTTAAATTGTTTGATGAAAGTAAATCACCACCGCCTGAAATTGTTACCCATTCATAATCTGTATTGCCTGCATTTCGTCTCAAATATTGCAATCCTGCTCCGGGTGTAGTTGTTGTAAATGCGCTGGTTCCATTGCCTATTAAAATTCCAGTTAAAGAGGTTGCTCCCGTGCCACCGTTGCCAACCGTTAAAGCAGCCCCGCTCCAGTTTGAATTGTTTACTGTGCTAAGAGTAGCCAATGAACCCAAACCTAAGTTTGATCGGGCATTTGTAGCATCAGCGGCACCCGTGCCTCCATTTGCGAGGGGTAGATTGCCCGTAACATCAGTTGATAAATCAATCTGATTTTGCGTTATAACTTGCCCGGCTATTGTTAAGTAATCAGGAGTTCCTGATAGCGTTACATTGCCCGTATTGCTGCCGCTTATCTCATCACCAAAAACATAAACCTTATCATTGTATGAATCGAAGGTGATGAAGTTATTAATGCTGTCACCAATGATTAAACCCTCTGCCTCAGAGGTTGGAAACTGCCAATAAGCCGGAACTGTTGCTTTTATGTTTGGCGTTCCTGAAAGTTTTATCGGAGCCCCAGAAAATATTACTTGTTTAGTTGCATCACCTACTATTGTTGCATTACCCGTAATCGTGCTTGTGCCTGTCAACTTCCAAGCCAACGGGTCTGTTTCTGTGATTACCCCGCTATTGCTTAAAGTTCCGCTGCCAAAGCTAAGACCGCTGCCAATGTTTACACTGCTCCACGTGTTTGTGCCTGATCGGTAATAAATGTTGTTTGTGCCGCTGAGCGCTGTCAGAGCTGTTAAATCACCATCAAGCGGCTGGCCGCCTATGTCTGATAATGTTGTGGATGCATCGGTAAACGAGATGGTATTATCTGCATTTATTTTCAACCAGCGCACCGCGCTTGGGTTGGTGGCAGTAAAAATGGCCTGCCCAATAGTTGTGCCTCCAAGTGAAGTGCGTCCGGTTGATGCTGTTAATCCGGTTGCCCCGCCATCCCATTTCAGGCGGTCGGTATAGGCATCGTTCCAATTGCTTTTTAAAGTGGCATCAATAGAAAGCAGGTTGCTGGCTAAATCGAAGTCCGAGGCTGTAAATGAGTTAAACTGCAGGTCTTCGGCTACCTTCCCTGAAAAGTTAGCAAGCCCACCGCCTAAGTTTGATGCCGTGTTTACTTCGCCTGAGCCTCCACCCCCGCCAAAACTTTCTAAAAGCAAATAAGTGCCATTGTATGACACTTTGTAAACCGTGTTTACATCTATGTGAGCCGATGGCAACGCGCTCCAAGCTGACCCATCCCAATAGCGCAAAGCAACCGCGTTTAAGATTGTGCTGATTCCGTTGCTTATCGTTAGCGTACTTGCTCCGGTGTTGGTCACGTTGAATTTAACGTGAAATATTTTACTGCTGGCTTTGGCCGGTGTGATGTTGCAACTATACGTGTTTGCGGTGCCCGTGGTAGGTACCCAATAGTCAGGCAACTGGCCGAATGACCATATTGCCGCGATTAGGAAAATGGTGCTAAGTATTCTTTTCATTAGTTTATTTTTTCTGAAACCTTCTTATCAAGTGCTTGTTCCGCTGATCCTAACCATTTATAAATCAATCTTTGGCCGGCATAGCCTAAGATTAAAGCAATACCAAAAGAGTATAAATCATAGTGGTCAATGTTTTCAATAAAATCAGTGTAGTTTTCAACAATGTAATGAGCGACCAAGTTAAGAGCAAGAACTATTGATGACCCTAACAAGGTTGTCCAGTCCTCATCTAAAAAAACAGAAAAGATTTGTTTTTTGGACAAATCAGGGTATTTTTTGTCAAGAACGGTCACCTTTTGAGTAACCGATAAGGCTATTCCTATTGCCTGTAAAATGAAAATCAAAATATATTCCATAGTGTTTAAAATTTACTTGTAATAGAAATCATTAAAGTCTGAACCTGTTCCCTTAGCAAACATTATAGTCAAGCTTTGTATAAATGGTTCACCGCCCGGTATGGCTTCACGATCATCAATCGTCAAAAATACTTGACCCTCAACCGCTCCCGTTGGAAAGCTGTTATCATTATCTGCAAAAGACCAAAATATTACTTTGCTAAGGACCCTGTCTTTTACGACAACAGTAGCCACTTCCCCATCTGGGTTAATTGTGACCTGAACAACAGGAGGCGCGGTATTTATAGTTACCCTACTCGATGACATTGAAGATACCGTTTTCGATGTAACAATTTCCGACTAAGTATGTTTTCTTTACATCAACATCGTAAAGTTCATAGAAATAAGTTCCGGATGTAATGTTGCTTAACTCAACAGTCATCTTTGCCTTCAGCTCATTGCTATTAATTTCGATGCTTCCATCTGTTGTCTGAAGCGTAATTACAGCAGCCCCTCCCGACTTCCTTCTGATAAATAGTTTATAACTTTTACCAGCTTGTGAAATTGGGTCTCCATTCACATCAACAAATTCAAAAAAACCTTCCCCGTCACGCTGAACGCGGATTTGAATGTCAAGTACTTTTGAAGGGTCGAATCTTAATATTTGTTTTGCCATTTCGTTACAAATTTAAAAAAGAAAAGGGCGTTTTGCCGCCCTCCTCCTCAACAACAAAAACACACCCGCAAAAATTAACTCAACGTAGCCTCTAACATGGCAAGAGTAGTAGCATAGTCGGTAATCCAAACTGACTGTGGAGGCGCATTTTCATTCTCACCGTCACCATCAGGAGTAGCAAAACTAAGGGTATAAAGCCCATCATTTGCGTACTGATCGCGAATAACGCCCGGCACAAGCCGAAGACCTACATCTTGACCTAAAACTTCGAAAGAATCCGCATCCAAGCCACGATTCTTAACTACGAAAACAAAACGACCGTCTCCGAATTTCTTAATCAAACCATCTTTATCTGTTTGAAGTCGGCTGTAAATCGTGATTCCTGATAGGTGTTTGTACTGACCCATGCCAGTTACCGCGCTACGCCCGAAAGATTCTGATTTCTTCACGCATGATTCAACCCCTGATATTTTGTAGCCAAGTGCTGACCCAACCAGATTTATAGCGGTTATTTTTCCGCTTACAACGGTTGGTGCCGCCCAGTCGTTATAGTTGTAAACGTAAACCTCCGGACGTGTACCCGCTGGTTGAACGGTTGCTGTATCGCCTGTATGACCTAATGCTATTTCACCACTTGCCATTGTTTTATTTGTTTGATTGTGATGTAAAGGTCATCTAATGCTTTGGTTTGTGTACTATAACCTTCTTTATAGTAAAGAAAGCAATAGCCTTATAAACGCTATCCTCGCTGATTTTGAGCTTTTCGGCCACATTAGCCACGGCCTGCGAGGTATTGTGCTGCAGCTTTTCGTTTAAAAACATTTCGTACCTGCAAAGCCTTTGCCATAGGGCAGGGTTTACCATTCCATGATGAACGCCTTCTAGGGCGTGTTTACGTGTCCATTCTAGTCTTGTCATCAGCCTACAACTTGAGCCATTATTATCGGTTCATTTTTAGCCATCTGAGCAGCCTCAAAGTCTTGAACCACTTGTACTATTTTGATTTCGTTAATCATGTTTGACAACCGACCAATATCAAAAGCCCCTTGTGCGCGGCTTGCCGCTATTCTGGTTTCGCTGCCACCAATTACGGTCATGGTGCCACCGCCTGCCATTGCAATATCTGGCTTTAGGTTTGAGTTTGGATTGATCACCGTTTGTCCACGTCCACTGATCGGCTCAACGGTCACGCGCTCAACGCCTCCCGGATTGTCGCCAACTAAAAGTAGAGTTGGTCCTTTGGTGAGGAAGTTCCCGCCACCGGCTGCCTTGCTAATTTTAGAAACGTTTCCTAACCCGGTAGCAATTGCAACGGCAGCAGCAATACCACCAAACGGAGGCGGGTAACTTGCTAAAGCTAAGTTAGCAGCCCTATAAGTATCCACAGTTGCACGGGCAATACCTATGAGTTTATAAGCAAATGAGTCTTCTTTAAATAAAGATTGAGCCTGACCAAGAGTGTTACTTATTACATCCAGTCTATTTTGGGCCTCAAGTTTAGCAACTTTAGTCTTTAATTTTTCAGCTTCATGATAAGCCTTCCAATCTTTTATATAAACCTCTTCCTTTTCTTCTTGTTCAATTTTTATATTTTCCTCTTCAAGTGTTCTAGCTTCTGTTTTTATGTTAGCCTTATCAGTTTCTAACTTTTTAATTCTTTCCAGTTCAGCGGCAAATTGTTCATCAGATAATTTTTGAGCTTCTTCATAAATCTTTTGCTCTTCTGCCCGTTGTTTTTCAAATAAAACATTTCTTTGATTTATAAGTTTCTCCTGTTTTGCGATACTTGAAGCCTGAGCCTCGTCTATGGCAGAGATAGCCTTTACAATAGATTCAGCGGTTTCCCCTCCTATTTTGCTATTTTCCAAAAGTCTCAACCCATATTCTTTGGTTGTCTCGTTTGCCTGTTTTTGTATGTCGTTTTTTAATCCAATAGCCTCAATATCAATAGCACTTTGTCTTTCGGTTAAAGCGGTTCTTTCTTTTGTTAGCTTATCCTCTAATTCGGCTGCTTGTTGATTTAACCGGATTCTTTCCTCTTCTGTTTTTGTTGCGTCCTTACTAGCTATTTCAAGTTGACGGATTGTGTTTAATCTGGCTCTTTCTGTGGCGTTGAATTTATTTAATTCATCATCTAATTGATTCTGTCTATCCGCTAGTTCGCCCGTCAAATTCCAAGCCCTCGTTATCTCATCCCCAAATCCTTTTACGCTTTCTTCGGCTGATTTAAAAGCCTCTTCAAAATTACCTTGTACTAATTCATAAATTGATTTTCCAATAAGTCCAATTCTACGAATAGTAACATCAAAAACTGAATTGATCTGATCCCATTTTTTTTCGAAACTATCGGCTATCTCATCGTTAGTACTTACGGCAGCCGAAAGAGTGCCAATAGCTGCCGCAACTACAGCTATTGCCGCTCCGATTGGGGTTGCTAGAAATGCCATTCCGGCCTTTGTTGCCCCTTGAATACCGCTTATAAAGCCTGAAAATCCGGGTATTAACCCATCTAAAGCGCTCGCGTAATTACCAATATTCATCTTCTGCTTCTCCATAGAAGATGAATTAGTGTTTATCTCTTTAGTGTTTAGGTCAATCTGTCTGTTAATGGCCGCAATCTTTGCCTTGCCTTCATCGGTCTTGGTATTAATTAAATCCCTCTGCTTAATCAATTCCGTATTTTGTACCCGTAACGCCTTGATGCTGTTTTCCTCAGCCACTTGCACCTGAATCAAACCCTTTCGGCTTGCGGTGTTTTCTTGAATCTTTTGCTTGTTGACTTCAATTTGTTTGGCATTGTCAAGGTACTGCTGTGAGTTCTTTTCGCCTGATTTAGCCAATGCCTCATTTTGTTTTTGAAGCTCTTTGTTTACGTCCGTGAGTTCAGTAATGGATGACGTTAGCGAATCAATCTTTTTGTCCGCATCTTCAACGTTTGGTAGTTCAATCTTTATTAATACTTCTTTTTCCATGTTACCAAATTTTAAGCAGTGTCACCATTGTAATATTTCCGGCTACGTAGTTGCGAATTTCTACCACTAAGTAATATCCATCGGTATCGTAAACCATTTTGTGATTATCAAACAAAAGCACGTCAGCACTATCAAGACGATAATACTTGTTTATCTTTTTGTATCGCTGCAATAATGAGATAAAAGACGGATAGAACTGGTCTAAGAAATACTGCCAACCTGTATCTTTTGCCAAATCATCGTCAACAAAATACCCAAGTTTATAATCAGTTCTGGCCGTTTGGTCGAATGTTATTGCAGGCTCAGATGTGCGTGATTTAATAGTTAGCAACTTCTTGCCCGGTGCTTCTTGAATATCTCCCGCGTCTAAACTTTCATTGTTATAGATAGGTATACGCGCTACTAAATGCCCTGTTGTATTTTCGGTCTTACAATTCTCAAAAAATGTTTGATAAACCGTATCGCGCTCTTTTAGAGTCAAGTCATCTACGGTAAAACTACCACGTCCTAAAGCCTCATTGTTTACAAAGTCTTTATTGTCGGTATAGTTAAAGTCGTTTATTTGTGCGTATCCGCTTTGAAAATCAAGTTTTTGAGGACTTTTAACCTGTTTTTCTGACCAGTCTACCGCCCCTGCTTTGTCTGCTATTATCTCTTCAATTGTCTTTAGAAACAATATGCCTGACTTTTTTTGAGGGATTACAAAGAAGCGCGTAAAGAAATCTTTTAAAAGGTCATTACATTTGATCTCATTTAGGTACTGATTCCAGTTTACATTCTGCTTTACATTGTAAATACTAACATGCCAAACCAGCCAACCGTTAGCGCTGCCATTGCCGGCAGTTGTGCTTGACCCTGAGTTTGTATCTTCTTTTGTGTTTAACTCTAAGTAAGTGTTTGAACCATTGTTATCGGTTGCGCTTTCAACGTATCCTGATGGCGTTGCTGGGCCGGGTGTGCTGTTTATGTTTGCTACAAAGGCGGCCAGTGTTCTTTTACCTCCTGCTACCGTTGTGGACGGCAATGTTATAGTACTTGAATCGCCTATGCTATTGTCACTATCTTCTATCGTTATATTCGCGTCACCGCTGTATTGATATATTTGCCCCATGAATACATCAGTACCCGCGTGGCCTGATCTGCTAACGCTCTCCGTGCCAGTCTCGGTGCCTAAAGCCTTCTTTTTGTATAGCCGAGACACTACTACTGGCGTGCCGCTAGGATAAGCAATAGACCCTAAAGAATCCCATGAAGCATCAACGGTAATAGTTCCGAGGCCATAGCTAATGACATGAAGAAAAAGTAAGTTGTCTTCGACCACTACACTAGGGTAGCTAACATTAAAACTACTACCTGTGGTTGCGCCTGCTGACCCTTTTGAATGGTAGGCAGGTGCATCTACATCGTTTAACGGAGTAAATTGCGCGGATGGGAACGGTACAATTAAATCAGTAAATCGGGCATCGGTAAGAATATTACCCGAAAGATTTACGCCTGTAAATTCAAAAGTTTTCTTTACTAACGTATGGTAAAAAAAAGAAGGCAGGAAAAATTTAGAATCAAAGATAGTTGCTGGATTTGTGTTAAAATGGATTATTGCCGCAATAAGCCCATCTGTTGCGGCTCTGTTTGTGTCCATTTCTTCTTCAGTCCATGCGCTATTTGCTATGGGCAATATGTCGCTCAATAGCTTACCGTCAATTTCAGTGAATATATCAAATGCGTTTTCAAAGAAAGTGATGTTAAAGCCGTCATCGTAAGATGAACAAATAACAGTACCAACCTTTTCGGCAACGTCTACCAATTTTGCGCGCTTCAAACGATACGGAAATGCCGTCCGGCTTTTCTCTGAATCAGCATATCCAAATATTATTTTATTATTCTCTGTTGGCGGAACCTTAAAACGGTTTGAATGCTCAACAAATCGCGATGATGGCCGCGATGGGTCAAACTTTTTAACGCTATAACTTATTACCGTTGTCGGCAATATGTCTACCAATGAATCACCAATGTAAAGTTTAGGCTGCCTCATGCGTGTAGTCGATAACGCTTCCTAAACGTGTTTCCCATGCTGAACAAATACACAAATGCGTAGTGATTATTTTCTTGGTGAGTAAAGTCTACAAACCCGTAAAAACTACCGTAACGCACGTAATATTTATTGCCTTGCTTGTGTACTATTTTTAGACGTGCAATGCTTTCGACTTGCTTTAGATAAATTGTATCAGTACAAATAGAAATATACCCTCCAGACCTACGCTCATCTTCGTGGGTGATTATGAATGACAGGCAAAAGATTAACAGGCATTTCAAGGCACAAATGTTTCAGGGTATTCTATTTCAATTTCAAAAACATGACGCGGTTTTTCGGTTTGCGTTTTGTTACTTGTCTTGGTAGCAATTACACCAACCTTAGTCCCGTCTGGATTTACTACGTATAGTTGTTGGCCTATTCGTGTGGATGTTTTTATAGTTGAGGATGTAAACTCTGTGATATTGTTACGGTAAACATCGCCCAACGTGATAAAATCATGCAATGCGTCCCATTCATTTTTAGTAATATTTTCAGCGAATAGAACCTGTTTTTTGTTTTTTATGTCATTCCCGTAGTCTTCTTCCTCATCTTGTGATCCTTCAAAAACCCATTGCATGACACCACCTAATGAGTTTCGACCCATTAGCATTACTGGCTTTATGCCGACATCACATAGTTTTATCGTCTTAGCCTCAGTCAGTAAAACATCAGGGCTTGCATCTTTGTATAGCCGCGCAATTGCAGATTCTACTGATTGATCGGTAAGTATTTGATTAATATCAAAGTTTAACACCTTGCCCGTATAGGCAGCAGGAGTTGTGGTGTCTGTAATGTCTAAAAAAACATTGCTAGAAACATTATCCCCAATGATGACAGACAATAGAAAAGGGTAACCCCTCCACATGCGAGGCTTATCAAGGCGGGTGAGGAACTTTGCAGCGGGGCCACCATCCTCAAAAGTGACATACTGAACCATATTACTGCCATAGGTAGAAGGTATTTGAAGCGCCCCTAGCATGGCGAAAAATTGATTGGAGGAATCATTTGTCTCGCTCTCAGCGCTGCCAGTCCATACTTCGCGGTATTTGATGTAGAACTTTTTGTAAACCGATGAATCGTCAAATATTTCAGTTGTTCCGGTTAAGTCTGCGTTATTGTCAGCTGATAAGTAAGCGCGTAAAATTATCTGAACATCAATCATCAATGCTCCTTTACTGCTAGGCGAGAATCGGAAAGGGTCAGCATTCAATAAAACGTTAGCGGCATCATATACGCTAACATCAACACCGTATAACGGGCGTAGCGTTTCATTATTTACAAAACCCGTGGAGGATGAAATAAAAGCCGTGTCAAGCGTCACAAGTGTATTAGGCGCGGAATAGCTTGAGGCTGTCACGTTGCCATTAACCGCGTAAACTCCAGCATCTGTTTGAAAGTAAACAACGTCATCAACATCAAACGAGCTAGCAACATCACCAAAAGCTGAATCTAGAACCAACCGGACAAACCCGCCTGAATTAGTGATACTGGCAAACGTGAAATCTTTGCGCTGCATCTTGTAAAGCAATGGATGAGCAATGGCATTCCAGCGAGAAGTCTCGCCCCCTACTGTCTGGCTTGGCCGCTGCGTTACTGTTAAGCTCATTTTATTTTACTGCTTAATGAGGTTGATATTTCCAATGCTTTACTTTCTGCTATTCCTTTCAAAAGTTCATCAATGTTGCTTTCCATTGCGCCTAAAAAGTCTACACCTTTTACGTCACCCCTAAAAACCCTTGTGCCTCTTTTGGCAATACTTTGACCCATTATGTAGGCCGCGCTTTTTGCGGTTATGTTTTTTTGAAACCATTGTTCAAACTGAGTAACCACATCAGGATTTCTTTCAACATAATCCAGCATTCGATCAGGTGGAGGCGCTTTGCCGGGTCCTCGACCTGTTATCATATACTTGAACCAGTCAGGCGCTAATAATTCACCGCCTGAGTCATTTGCTTTTACTTCAAATTTTCCAACAGGAACCTTTTGACTGTCCCTCGCCATTTCGGAAACAACGGAATTAAAAAACCGTTCTATTGATTCTTTGCTCATCGGTCGTACTTTATAGGAAGGTTGCACGTATAAGACACGCCCATTAATTGCTGATTCAGAAAGAAGTATTCAGGGTTTATGGTATCGGTGATGTTCAAAACCTGCAAATCAATAACATCGGTTTCCATTAGTTTTTTAAGGAAACGAGCGGCCAATACGCGGCAAGGTTCAATGTATAAATCCTCAACCTTTGCGCTACGATAATCTATTTGATTTTCTTTGGTGCGCATCATTACCCATCCCTGCAAAGGCACAATCGCTTTTCTAATTCCGGTATTTTTTGACAGTGTTCCGTTCTGCTTAAATGGCTCTATGATGTTAGCCGGATACTGACCGGCCTTGAATGACTCCAAGAACTTTTTTGCCTCGCTTATATTGGCAAGAACAAGATCATTAATGCCTGCTTGATCGTTAGCCCAACGCACGGCATCCATTAATGTCTCTTTACCTTCTCCGGGATAGCTTGGGTTAATCGCTTCCATACATCTTGAAATCTATCTCTATAATCTTGTTTCTCTTTGTGCATTTCTGCAAAAAACATCAACGTGTCAAACCTTACAAACGGGAACACCTCTAAATCAGGGTCTTTGCCGTATCGTTCAGCGTAAGCATCAATTAGGTCACCATCGCTAAACCTGTTGAGTCTTTCGACTTTGGCAAGGATTGCGACTTCTTCATTAAACTCTCTATCGGGCTGGTTAGGGTTTTGAGCCAATGCCTTTCGGGCTTCTGCCCATATCTCAAGACATTGGCTAACAAGAAAAAACCAATTGGCCGGATTAAATAAGCAGGCATTTCAGATATTTCTTTCGCTATTTCCTTTGCCCTAGTAAAGTCAAAAACCCCCTTTAGCATCATTCCGCCAACGTTTGTTTCTCTGTTAGCATCAATAAAAGGTTGCAAGTAAATAGCGGCAACGATTGAATAACAGCTATACTCGATAGCCTTTTTGTTTTGATCGTAAACCGTTATTGATTTGTCAGCCTCTTGCCGTGCGTGGATGTTGGCACCGATTGACAAAGCGGCAAGTTTCTGAGGCACATCAATAATTTTACCGCCTATCTTCAAAACCTTTGGTTGTTCATTTGGCCAGACGTTTTGCAGAAACGGGTCGATGTGGGTATGCTCTACAAACCACTTAATGCAGTTGTAAATTGTAACCTCGTTTTCATCCGTGGCGTGAAAGTCTTGATATTCCGTTCCGGTGAAAATACAGAACAGTTTGAAATAGTTTCGCTCTGCTACTGGCTTGGTAAAATCCCAATCGGACACAATGCGTTCGAGCATGCCGATGGTAAGCTCTTCAAAGCACACCGGATAAGTGTACTTGGTGCCGTTCAATTTGACTTCACCCGTTACCATAAGTTAAAGCCAAGTTTAAACAATGACCATCCGGCATTAACTAAAACGCCCAAAAGGAACGCCCCAGCGGTGAAAGCAAATACTAAAACTAAAACTGATTGAATTACGTCTGCGATTGTGGGTTTTCTCATGTTTGTTGTTGTTTAGAAATCAAATCGGTTTTTTAATTGTGGAGGATTGAACACAAGCTCACCCTCATCGTCTTCATAGTCTGAACTATTGGCATACAAGAACCCGTAAAGCGTATTTTCACGGTCATAATCGTGACCGGCATAAACAGCAAACTCATTCCACTTTTCAACAATATCTTGCATCGGATCAAGTACTTGAGTGTTTTGCTGACCTGTTGCCCCGATCATTCCCGATGTAGTCAGGTGCCTATGGGTTTGTTTAATCCATTCAGAAAAGATGGCAGGCCGTAACATTTCGACCATACCTACCCATTCGTATGGTTTGCCATTCCATTCGTAATCAGCCCCGTCACGCAAATCTGTGTAGATAGCTAACGGTGTAGCTTCTGCAAGGCCATCATTAAAAGCGTTGTAGAGGTCAAGCCCCAACAACGCCTTTAAAAGTTTAGCCTCCCATCTGGTAATAAAGGCATCGAACTCAGGTGATTCCTCTTGGTTTGGAACCTGATACGGTTTATCAATGAAGTCCGTTGCCTTTACGATTGACATAGGGATTAGGGTTAATTATACTTCACCATTGCCTTCATGCGCCCGACCATTGTTCCGGTGCCTGTCCATGATAGCCTATAAGATTTAAAATCATGGCTGACTAATGACCAGAACTTAGATTGAGGCGCTGCATAAGTACCGGCATCGGTCACCGTGTAGGCTGTAATGGTTGGCGTGGAAGTGGCATCGGTCAAAGCTATCCACTGTACGCCATCATTTGAACCCTGCAAAGTAACGGTACCGCCAAGCGTACCGCTGGTCTTAGTAATAAGCATGTGAATGCTTGCGGCTTTCTTAGACGTAAATGTTACATCCAATGTGCCACTACCGCCATTAGTCACTACTACCGAGTCAACCCCGGCAGTAGTTTTCATTTTGATAGTATTGCTCGAAGCCGAGCCTGTCAATTGTGCGCTCACCGCAAAGGCTACCAATGCGAAGAACAGAGTTATTAACTTTTTCATTTTTATTTTTTCAGTTTACAAGATTAAACAGCTTTTAGAGCCGTGATTGCATCAGAGAAATCACCGGAAACAAACGCGCCAGCGTGGTTAGTCTTGATATAAGACACTAGGCGAACTTCGCCTAAGATAGTGCGCAGGTTTTTGGTGAAGTCATCAGCATCCAAACCGATGTCAATCATCATGTCATCGCGCATCTTTACGTTAAACTTGCTGAAATCACCAACGGTGAATTTATCAATAGTCTGGCCGGTGTTACCTAAAACGCGAACGCCTGAAATTACAGTGCCATCAGCAGAACGGAAAGGAGGCAACACATAATGGCCATCGCTGCCCTTCTCAAGTTCCATTGATGCAATGTCGTTAGGGTGCAACAAAGCATAATCTGGAACAAACTCATTTGCAACAACCTGAGCAATTGCGGTACGCAATACATCAGACTTGTTTGCATCAGGTATACTTGTAGCAAAAGAACCAGCAGCCCACGGAGTATCACCTGACTGAATGCCTTTGAGGATGCCTGCAGTTCCAGCACCGGTCAACAATTCAGCGTCAACTTTTAACAGGATTTGCTCAGTCAATTCCATGTTTATTTCGTTCTGCAGGCCGTCCAAATCTTCCAAAGCCTCTTTTGAAACTTTGATGTAGGCGGTAACTTTCAACACCTCAGCAGACTTTTCAACCCAGTCAAAGTCAATCTTATTCTTTGCCGAACCTTCGGTAGTGTAGTCTGTTGTGCCGTCAGGGTTAGCTTGTTCAGCCCATTGAACGAACTTTTTGTTCGTGCGCGATACGTTGGCGATGTTCAAAATCCAAGGTCTGCGTCTTACAATTCGGGTAAGGCCACTTTCATATTCAGCCAATGAAAAGGCAATAGAATCGGTACCAACAGGGGTGACATTTCCGGTGGTCATGTTGGCCGATGCCTTTTGCATGATGCCGGCAAAGTCGTATTTGATTTCGACAGATTGGTGTTCGTTCTTGCTCCATGACTTCTTTTCGTGGAGGCCAGCGGCTTTGATGGCATCAATAACCACTGCACCAAATGACTTGTTAGCGCTTGGTTTATTGCCACCTTCTTTCACCCGTGCAACATCCTCAGCCATTTCAGTCATTTGAGTCTGAATGGCTTTTAGAGTTTCGCCAAGCTTCTCTTTCTCGATTTTCTCAACGTTGGCCGTTAAGCTTTTGATTGATGTTTCGATAGCCTCGAATTGAGTTTTGAACTCACCTTTGTCGGCCTTTTCTCCGAGTTTAGTTTTAAACTCTTCCACCTGCTTGCCTACCTTGTTGATAGCGTCAAGTGTCTCTTTTTGATCTTCCATTTTTTTTAAATTTTGGTTTTGTTTAACAATTCTTTTAATCCTTCCAATACACGCGAATCTGGTTGCGCCCCTGCGCTACTCTTCGCCCCTTCACCTGAAGGCGCACCGATTACGGGTGTAAGTTCATTTGACCCAGCGATAACCGCTGAGTATTCAACCAGCTTGGCCTTAGATACAGCGAAGAACAATCCTTTGCCCTCCGCCCGTGACCTGTTGCCAATCTTGTTGATATATTTTTGCCACACCTTGAACTCCTTCGGAAATTCATCCTGATCGTTCACGGCTAGTTCAATGTCTTGGTATTGCATCCCTACGCTATGCTGGTCTATCTCATTATTGAGGTAGTCATTATAGCGTTTTTCGTTCATGTTCTTGTGGATTTCAGCAACAGCAAATAACCCTTCGGTCATGCCTGTTTTGCCTAATCCTAGTTCGCGCCAGCTAATCATCTCCTCAGATAAGCTTATGGTCTTACCCATCTTGCCGTCAAGCGAGTAGTTATGCTGGTCAATGGGTGGTATGCGTGAGGCCTTGCCCTGTATGCTTTCGGTGAATATGCCTTTGTCTCCTTCACCACGGCCAATATGCACATCGTCATGGCTGTCCATCCACCAATAGGTATTAGCTAAGATAGTACGCTTTAAAATGCCCGACTCTTTGTCGTTCTCATAAGTAGGCTTGAATGCCTTTGACGCGAATAATTCAGTCGATGCCGTTGTGATTGGCTCAAACTGAACCGCGTCAGCGTTTTTGATGACCGCTTTCTTTTGGGTTATGATCGCCTCTTTGTTTGCCACAACAAAGCGAATCATTTCCTTTTGGGTTGCAAAGTCTTTTAAGATGGGAGTGATAACCCCATTGACCAAACCCTGATATTTGAAAACAAAAGGTTTCATTTCTTAATCGTTTGGTTGTTCATCTTCGATGCCTTGATCTTCTCCTGAGCCGTTTTGATTGCCTCCTTGTCCGGCTTCGTTATCGTTTCCATTATTTTCTTGTTTTGGTTCCGGTTTTTCTATCTTGAAGTCAGTGCCTAAAAATTCGTTTACTTGTTTGATTGGAATGCCAGCCGATAACATGGCCGTCAATGTCTCAATCTGTGTTTTCTTTGTTGTTGATTCCTGAGCCTTGAAAACGCCCATCATAGGCAAGTGATCCCATGAAATACGAATATTTTTGCCTTGCTTATCATATCCAAAGTAACGTTCAAAGCTGTTCATCCACTCATTACCCTTTGGTTGCAACGTGTAGGCAACGTGCGCCATACGTGCCTTTTCTTGGTTCTCGAAGGTGGAGGATTTGATGTAAGCCTCTAACACATCTTTGGGAATGTTGAACAACCCGCCCATGATAAAGAAGTCTTCCTGAAAGGCATTGCCAAGTTCAAGGACGCGCATATTTTCAACAAAGCGCCTGATCTCAACCATTGATTTAAGGGGAAAGACATTTTTGCTTCCATCCATTTTATTCCGGATGTCTTCTTTTTCCTCTTCACCAAGGCCAAACGATCTTAAATCATTGGCGCCTGAGGTTGTGGAGCCTACTAAAAACTTCCCCGCATAACGCACATTGATATTTTTTGAATCCAAAGCCGCTTCGCTATTGCTTACAACCTTGAAAAGCGCATCCCATCTACTTGAACCCTTGTACCAGTTGCCCGTGCCATTGCTCAAGTCATGCGATATTGCCAGCTTTTCAAGCGGGAAGCGAAATGTCGTGCCATCCACATAGCGGTATTCCAAAACAGTCTTAGCGCGATCACGTAAAGACCCATCGCTAAAAATCAACTTGTCGGCCTCCTTTTGCAGCGAATCAGGCCAATACAGCTTATCGGGCTGCAGATGGTACATCTTGTTTTTTTCGCTTAGTATCTTGCTGTCGATGTACGTATTACAGTTGCCTAACATCAACCAAAACATAAAGTCCCATTTGAACTGAGCCTCAGTCTGGAAAGGATTAGGATTAGCAATGAAGTTTAGAAAAGGGTCGTTTTCGATTTCATTTTCGTTCGCATCGTACACACCAACACGGCCAAGAGAAAACAAATCGCATTGAAGGGTAACAACTTTTAGCGCTGCCGGGTTAGACAAAACCATGAGTAACTTTTCACGGTCTAGACCATAGGTGTTGAACTTAGTTTGCGCGTCAAGATAGCGTAGGCCAAAATTGGCACGCTGCCCAAAAATGGAAAGCCCTAACGATTTTAGAAACCCGTCCGGAATTAGCTTCACATCTAAAAATGTCACCGCTAAAAATAGCCACGTGGCTACGGTGACAGATGCAAAGTAAAATACCTTTTTGGGATTTTCCTAATATGGCACTTTACCGACCATTATAGGAATGTTTCACGTGAAATGGGAAACTATACTAATCTTTGGAAAACTACTACCAAAAGGATATTTACATGACTATTTAACAAAGACATGCTCTGCATAGAGTGAACTTGCCATCCGTCATAGATTTCTTTTTGGATTAAATCAGCCAAATCATCAGAACTTCTGAATGTTTTTACTTTTTGAATTGTCATATTATTTTGATTATTCCGTTATCACGTAAAAATAATGCCACATATCGGGAAGGGTCTAGTGTGTGGTTGTTTGAATCATCTGGTTCTTCAGTAACGATTCCGCTCCGGTCAATCTTTCGGCAATAGTTTTCTTGCTCGTAGCGTATGTTTTCGCTGTCAGATGTGTAGAAAACGTTTAGCTTCTCAAGTATTCCTATGCCTTCAAGGATTGAGCCAGCGCCTTTGTTTGCGGTTATGGCGTAATCGTAACCGCGATCGCGCAATGCCCTTACCTTGCCCGGTCGGTTGTCATCGCAGACTATGATGGCATTTTTGGGGATGCCTAACCTTTCAAACATCCATAAGACTAAGCCTTCATCTTTGGCGCGGACTTGGTGCGCTTCCGTGGGTGTTAGCCTTGCCATGATTTCGTTCTCGCTTGCATAGTTGAGTTCACGAATGTAAAGGTTGCCATCGTAGTACTTTGCTTCAATAATGCCCCAAGGGTCAACGGTGCCCCAGTCTACTCCGTAGTATGTCTTAGCCGTGATCTTTGCGTATTCTGTCAGGTCTATTTCGCGCCAGTTGAAAATCCGGTTAGGGTTAACACCTATCTGACCGAGGCCGTAAACGTTCCACTTATTGCGCCAATATTCGCTTTTGACGTTGTGCGGCTGGTCTGGCTTGGATAGGTCAATGAATGCCCTTTCGCGCATCATTTCAATTTCGCGCACTTCTTGGGGGCTTAGGTATTCGTTGTCTTTGTATGTCAACACAAGCAGTTCAGCGTCATCACGCTTGAGTACATCGGTATGGGCGTAAAACTCAGCGTTGGGGTTAAAGTCAAGAATAACACGCTTGGCGCGGCTGGTTAGTTCGCGGTAAGCCTCGAACGCTACTTTGTTGGCCTCGTTGATAAACACGACATCCGACCGCAAGCCCTTGCCTATGTCCTCCTTGTCTAGCCCTATAAACTTGATAAACGAGCCGGAAGCGAACCGGTAAAGGGTGCCATCGGTAAAGCGGTCATCTTCGTAGATGCCAACCGACTTCATAACGCTGATAAAGTCCTTGATGACCGTTATGCGCATCTTGCTCAACTCATGGGAGCAGATGAATATTTGTTTGTCTTTCTGGCTGTAGGCGTGGTTGGCTAACAGGAGGAGGATTGATATTGTTTTACCCGCTCCCTGACCGCCTTGTATGACCCAAATGCGCTTTTTTAGGGCGCTAATCTTTCGAAGCGCTGTTGTTACTTTCATCGCTCAGCGGGTCATTGGCCATGAATGAAGGGGAGAGGCCTTCGTGTTTGATCTCTTGGCGATCAGTCCAGCCAAAGTTCTTGAGGGCAAAAATATCTGTTACCTTCCCGTTTTTGCGCAATGACATCTCATAGGAGTTTTCTATAATCAATTTTGCCCTGTCAATCAATTCCTTAAATCCATCCCTTTTTTGATAATCATCAATCAATTGTTTAGACCCAACTACTAAAGCCAACCCAGTAATCGAATATTCAAGGAATGGGGTTTGCTCGAGATAGTTATCAATGATTGCCTCAAGTTCTTCAGGTGTAGCAAATTTTAATGGACGTCCTACTTTCATTTTGACTTTTTAAATTCAAGTGATTTCGACATATCCATGAAAATATACCTAATTGGTAAATTATAAAACTCAATAGTTTTGGCTGTAGACGGGCAAAATTTTGTAGTTAATAGTATTAGTTCTTTTTTCGGGTCAAGAAATTCACGCCCGTAGTCCAATAATTGCCCTATTGCAGCTGTGTTTTCTCTTAGGTAAAAAGGACACTTTGTCTCGACCAGTAATGTTTTTTCTGAACATTTAATTAAAAAATCAACCCTTCTTCCTCTTGGCCTAATGCCTCCTTTTCTTTTTTGAATAATTCCAATTTCCGCTTCCGTTTTGTGACTTATGTAAGTATATCCAAATACTGTTTTAACAACCCGCTTTATATTTTCATCTATAAATTGGGTAAGATGCTTTTCATTACGAAAGTCATTTGTTGTAACGCTTAATGAATCCTGAATATGAATATCACTATCATTACAATCTTTTGGTAATCTTTTATATGATGGTATATCTTCCATAAGTTAAAACCCGCCCTTATTAGGCTGCATAGCTTCTTAGGCTTGCTTGCTTTTCAGGTTGGGTTTGTTTACCGGTTGTGTATGGGTTGTTTACCATAGTGACAAATTTAGGGCAATTTTTTGTTTTTACGCAAATTTGAATGATGGATTAGGTAGGCAATTAAGCATATAGCAACAGAACAAGCAAAAAGCCAAAAGTCGGAAATGTTAGACATTCACTTCCGGCTCCCTAAAGCCCGTTTGTTTCCTTACAACAGCCTTGATCCAAGCGGCAAGGGGCAAACCCTTGTCTTTGGCTTTGGCCTCGATATACGTTTTAAACGCTTTTGAGGCTTTAAAGGTGATTATTTCCGTCTGTTTTGGTGTCATGGGCGCAATTATAACTATTTGGTATTACTTACACAAATACTTTAAGGCTAAAAATAATTGAAATATTTTTGCTTTGGGTGTTGCGGGTATTACGGAAAGTATTACTTTTGATTCAACAAACAACGGAACAATAACATTATGAAACAGTTAAAAAACACAGCCGCTAAGTTTCTTTTAGAAAACGGATTTAATCAAATGGCAAATCAGGTTAAAAAATGTAAGTCAGTTGCTGAGATCATTTCTAATGTAAAGTTTGCGGCTGACTCCATTTATAACACGACTTCTAACCCTAAGAGGGAAGAATTAAAGTTAGCATGTGATAGATTCGTAAAAATAGCATCATTAATAGCATAAGAGAAGGCTTAACGGCCTTCTTTTCCTTAAACTTAT
>JACCDR010439003.1_pt1 | contig 21638 bp, 20 predicted proteins | sample 7446431 | NCBI WGS metagenome assembly JACCDR01 (sample SAMN15323443, study PRJNA562643) | freshwater metagenome | isolation source: river surface water | place: USA:Blue River Watershed | collected 2017-08-17 | reverse complement strand
TGCAAAAACATCCAATTCCTTATAAACAGAACTAGCATACTGTTCCAATTCCTTCCAAGTAAAACATGCACCGCAAGCAATATAGACCAAAGAGTTCAAAGCATTCAATGAATAGTAAGGGTTAGTGAATTCCAAATAAAATCTATGATGCCCATTGATTGAAATCCAAAAGCACTGATAAGGATGTGCCAAAACAAAACGAATTGCGTCTTTTATGGTAGCACATTGAAAAGCAGTAGTTTCAAATAACCTATGGTCATAAAAAGAGAAACGGTAAGGGGGAAAAGCATATTGAAGTAATGGGGAACGAGGAGTTAATGGTTCAATAGACTCTAATTCAGTTGCATCCGAGTCATGAGTACATTGTTCTACCAAAGGTTTTCCACCTGTAGTAATTCTCTTTAAACGTGTCATTTTCAAAAGAAAAATTTTTTTACTCAGGGGTAATCAACATGTTGCATGACTTTGTATTGCGCTTGATGCGTCAAGATCCTACTTATGAATATCGTTTATTTAATGTAGGTAAGCAAATTTTGCATACTCGTTGTTTGTGGGACATTGTAGATGCAGTAATTAATACTCGTACTGAGGAAATGGTTTATGTTGTTGTCCAAGAACGAGTAGATGCTCTCCACAGTCATTCTGTAGAATACACCTTATCAATTGCAACTATTGTTCATTACGATTTTGTTGAAAGTTTTGTAGATTGGTGGCTAGCTCATGTTTTTGATTTAGTAATGGCAATTCACAAGATGCCAATGACCAATACTTTTGCTCATGCATCTAAAACAGAAATGACCCGTCATCGTGCATGGTTCTTGTCTGATTTGAAATGGATCAAGAAAGTTTTGGACGAAGATTTTTCACAATAAAAATCTAATGCACGCTACTAGTTGCCTCAGAGACTATTTGAAGGAACACCCTGAGATCCGAGAACACATTGCTGAATGGGTTGAAGACTTTTTGATTGAACAAGCTGAAAAGTGTTGGTTGAGATGGTTTTGTGAAATGCCATTAGTTACTTATTTGAATCAGAAAGCTGAAGGATTTATTGTTCAAAAACTTGCTTCCGAATTACGTACAAAATCGATTGACGGTGTTTTAGAGGAAGATCATTCTCCAGATTCCCAATGACAAAACCCCCAAGCCCGTTACTAACAACATAGTCGGCTTTTGCTTCCAAGTCTTTAATAGAGTCGTAGCTAACCAAAACTTTTTTACGTCTAAGTTCCAATAAGGTCCCCTGTGAGTGAGGACAATTAGTTGAACGGTACTTGTACACTCTCTTTTCAGTATCTCCTGGAGGACGGTACCCTACATCCTTTTCAATCCATAAATCTCTTCGACTCAACAATTCAAATTTACAAAAATACTCACTCTTTGGAGTGTCCAACAAGTACCTCACAGCTTGAGTATCAATTCCAACCAAAATTTTAGATTTAAACGAATCCATAAGCGTTATTACATCATCAAATGGTTTTAAACCACAATCGGATGCACACTTGATCATATCCGCGTATCCATGTGGAGTATATACCCTTTCTTTCTCCATCATTCCAAAACTATTAATAACTACCTTCTTTACCGATTCAAATATTTGCATCAAGAGTCCAACACTCCAATGATATTTTAAATTACGAATAGAGTTTGGCAATACTAGTATCAAAGAGTCACGCCATCCTTCAGTAGGGACAGCTCCATACTTCATGGAAACACATTCAAGATTCAGTTCAATCAAATCAGCACCAACCGCAACTTTCAAATTGGCCAATTGATCCCAGAACGGATTAGTTCCTAGAGCTCTATCCAATTCATCAGACTTTTCCATTTGATTTGGCATACACCAAACAATCTTTAAGTGAGGATACTTTCGTTTCAATTCGAAACATAAAGGAATCCTTGAAGTGGATACAACATTTACAGAGGGTAGACCATTGTTGAAGTCAAGTCCATCTTCAATAAAAAAATGAGTCACTTTATTCCAGTCATCACACCAGTCATAACCCTCGTGCATTCCTTGTACTCCAAGTCTAACAGCTAACCACAATTCAGTTAAATCCAATGGTTCATCAATTGATCTCTTTCTTTCGTTGGGTACATCTGGTTCGCTAGCCAAACTAGGCAAATCAAGATCGGAAGCCAAATCACAATAATCAGAATCACTAAATTCCATTCTAGCATAAATCAAATTTATTTAACAATTCAAAGAAGAGTAAGGAAAGAAAGAAAAGTAACTCAGTTGGTCCTTACGCCCCCTCACATCAATTACGCCTCGTGTAGAATCAGACATGATTTTGAACCTTAAGGCGTAAGGATTAGCAGGAGGTTCTATGGCCAAATAAAAAGATGCAATTCCTGCAACAATTGGAGCGGCCATTGAAGTTCCAGACATGAAGGAAGTATTGTTTGTTGGATACGATGATTGTATGTTATCACCAGGAGCTAGAATATCTACACAAGTTCCGTAGTTACTAAACAATGCAATCTTGTCATCAGGACCTGTAGCTCCTACAGAAATTACATCTGCAGATGATGGAGAGTATTTACATGCATCATCCCCATTATTACCAGCAGCAACAACAACAACACATCCAGTATACATTAGACTTTCTACAATCCTGTTTACAATACGGCTAAATGGCCCTCCAAGACTCATGTTTACGATACACTTTTTGTCAGGGTTTCTAGTTCTACTAATAAAAGCCAACCCTTCAAGGATAGCACTATAAGAACCACTACCATTAGAGTCCAAAACATGTACATCATTGACCACCGCATTCTTTGCAACACCAAAAGTACGTCCCAAAATTAAACCTGCAACGTGAGTTCCATGTGGAGATTTACTTTGTTGATTGGAAAAGAAAGGTCTAACTCTTCCTCTGAATTCAGGATGATCCAATTGAATACCTGAATCTACCACGAAAATTTCTACATCCGCCAATTTTGCTTTACCCTCAGAATTTCCAAACACTGTTCTATTGATACCCGGAATCATCCATTGACGATAATTCAACCGAGCTAAATGCCAAGGAGCTCTATTCTGACACACTATTTGGGAATCATTTTCGTATTCAAAAACGGTCTGATCAAACCATGAAGCTTGGGCTAAGTAGTCTGGTTCAACGGCTACTACTCCTTCATAGTTTTGCAACTCACTAATTTCATAATCCGATTCAACAACAGCAATAGTAGTTTGATCCTCAAACATGATAACTTTATTGATCATTCCAGGAAACGATTGTCTTTTAAAAAGCACAGGCCCTTGACGGTGAATTCTTGATTGTACAACATTGTCTAGTTGTACAAGGTACCTGTAAGCATTAATGCCCATAATCATAACGACGAGTCCTAAATTCATGGTCTTGGTTAATTTGTCTTTGATAAGCTAAAGGGGGAAGAGTTCCGTTCAAAAAATGTGCTTGAAGAAAATTTATACGTCTAGCCATACTTGTGTCTAAATCCTTTAATGTTTCCATCTTTTCATTCATCTTTATAGGGTCAACATTACGTGCACGGCGTCCTTGAGTGATTTGACGATTAATAGCTTTTTGAAGTTTAATTTGCTTTTCAAGATTCTTGTATTCAGCAATTTCAACTTTTCGTTTTTCAAGCATGGCTTCATCCTCTTGAGCTTTTTTAATACTTAGAATCCTATTAACATCTTCAAAAGTGTTGTTCTGTAAAAGGGTAGAAATATCCATTTTATTATACTAGCATGATTATTTCCTTGATTTTTTAGGAACGGGCTTTTCCATTGGCTCTTTCTTTGCTTTTGACTTTTTAGTAGGCTTCACGATTTCGGTATCGTCGTACAATGACCTCAATCGTTTTTGTCTATCGACTTGAGTGTTGGGACCTATTTCTACATTTGGAGCAATATCCTCCTCCATTGGTTGGGTAGTATCAACACCCTTCATTTTCATAACTTGCCCGATATCCAAGTCACTCATTACGGTGGTGTTTCCAACGGAACTTTTCTTGGAAATTGACATCCCATCATCAACTCTACTATCATCTTCAGGTAAAACTGAAGTTATTGAACTCTCAGGCCTAGCAAATGCTCTTGCTTGAATTTGAGTTGTTCTTAAATCAAGATTTTGACCTATAGTCTCGTAGTCCATGTTGTCCATAATTGGGGCAATTCCTGCATCATACGGATCTATAGGATCTTCTTCTCCAGAATTAGAACCAACAACCCTCATTACTAACCCGGATCTAGGTATCTTTTTAACATCCTCCAAGTCCAGCACTGAAGGACGTGGAACGTTGTAAGTGTAAGTAGCCCTACCTTTATGTAGAGTGTAACTTGATGAGTCTCTTAATCGGTTAATATCCGTCTTGATCCACTTACCAATTCCATGAGTACCTTCAGGCCCTATTTCGGTAAACTTGTATAACTTGTAAAAAGAGTACTTTTCAGAACCTGGAAAGTTTGAGAATACATGAGTTCCATAAGCAGGCTTAAAGTGAATCGGTTTAAAATCCATTTTTATTATTTAGGATGAATTTTTTCCCAACTTTTTCCTCAACCTTTCACGGGCCTTTCTCGTACGTTCATCACAACACTCATCATCTTCAATTTTTTGCTTTTCCATTTCAGCAGTAACTTCTTGACAAATTTTAACATAATTTTCCTGTTCCTTCAATTGACAAAGTAAATTCTGGACATTATCAGTTAAGCCTTCAAAATAACGTTCATTTTTTGTCCATGATTCCTTCTTGAACATTTGTTGGTACAATCTAATAATTTCTCCCTGTTCGTTTTGACGAGACTCTTTGGGATTTGTTTCCTGACCCATCAATGTAGGCGGTAATGAATTCTCCATTCTTTTTGTAAAAACGAATACCTATTTGAAAAGTTTGACCCTTCAGACTAATAAACTTTCTGGGTACTCCATCTACATCTGCGTATAGACTTTTCGACCCGATACTCAAGTAAAAATCTAGTGAAGAGATTGTTGTTTGAGTGAATGGTACTACTGCAGGGATAGAGTTTTGGTAAATTATATAACTCAGGTAGTTAGCATTCACTGGCCAAAAAGCAACAATATCAGACATGTTTGGCCCTGCACGTACAGCTCCTTTCAAGTATCCTTGAAGTTGAGGACAATGAAGGTACATTTGACCAGATCCACTCAAATTGACACTGAATGGCGATTCAATGTATTGAACGTTTCCAATAGCATTATCAGCATTATCTTTTAAAACAGCTCTTTGAGAATTATAAACTTTTCCAGGTTCAAAGCCAAGAATCTCAGCACTACTCCTACTGTTTGTAGTATGCCATTCAAAAGCAGCAGTGTCAGGACCTGAACCCGGTAATGAAAGGGTATTATAAATGATGAGTTTGTTGGAATCGTTTTGTATAAAAAAGTTGAAGGTAGAAGCATTAGAGAATGAAGAGTCTACCAGTTTTTGTTTTAGTTCAGTTAAAATTGTAGCAGAGTTGTATGTACCAACAGACAAGTCATAATTCTGTAAGACCCCTCCAAACATTCTAATTGAATTTACACGATTGTAATGATCTACTACATCATAGGTGAATGGAACATTAGCATAGAAAACAGTTGCTCCAACTACATCTTCAATAGGAGGTCCGAGGACGAATTGTGGATAATCTTTTGATCCACCGTTACGATCATTTGAATCCAATACAATATCAATTGGGGTGTACTGTTCATCCATTTTTATTAAAAAAGGGTAATGAATATTTTACAAAACCAAATCAACAACGTTTCCTTCCTTGATCAAGAGTAAACAATCATAATGAGTAAAAACATCAACACGTTTAGATCCTAAAAGAGGAACATCTGCCGCTTCAATGATTAATGCAATATCAGATTGCTCTTCTGCATTGATACCTGCAATAGTGTCAGGCAATGCATCAGTGTTTTCAAACTCTACACCAATAATGAACTTGTTTCCTTTACCCCCGTTGAATGCAGTATATGTTTGTACATCCAAACTACCAGCAGTGGTATAATTACCCAAATAATTTACAGTCTTCAATAATTCAACCAAAGCTTCAGATCCTCCACCAGAACATTTAACAGGTTGAGATGGATAATATTTACCCCCAACCCTGAACTGGTACTTTTGGATTTGACCACCTGGATCTTGTAAAGATCCATCAAGAGCATGAGTCATCTTGATGTCGTGGAAGAAGAAGTCGGAATCTTTCAAACCGGTAGGAGCAGTGTTATCACGAACCACTGCAAAAGCAGCCTTAACGGATCTAGCACGTTCATGAATTTGTAAAACTTCACGAGGAGCGTTTAGGTTAAATTGGTAGTTTTTAAATGTAGAAAACTTTACAGGTATTCCTTGTTGAAGACCCATAAAAAAAGCTTTGTCATATGCAGAGTCGAATTCCAAGATTTCAGCAATAAATGACATGTCAGTAATTGCATACTTTGGGGCTCCTGTATCATATAAAGCAACTTCAGCATCTGAAGCTAAATACAACTCCATAGTCAATTGGGAAGCCATCCATTTTAGGGGTAAGAGTTTGGAACTGGTCAAAATACCACTCAACAAGTTCAAACAAAAGGTTCTTGTAATTGGAGTAGTACCATCAGCCGCACTAACAAAGTCCCTTTGAGATCTTAGATATTCAGTTACAATGCTAGATGCTGCACCATCGTTAACCCTAGCATTTCCAGCAGCAGTAATTACCCCCTCCGCTGCAGTTGCATAATCACTATTTGCCGATGTTTCATGAATTCCTTCCATTACTGACCCAAACGATCTTGGGTAATCTTTTTGAATTCCTACTTCAGTGAAAAGACGAACTAGAGTCTTGTATTCTTGAATGTCTTCAAGTGTCAAACCCCCATAACGAATTACTAATCTTTTAATGAAATTGTGAGCCCCCCCACGTTGTAAAGCAATTCTACTAGCCCCAGCAAGCGTCCATTTGACGTCAAAACTTAAAACAGAGTTTTGCATATTGATGTATCCATCAGCAGGGAACTCAATACGTACGACGTTTTGAGATGAAGTATATGTAATGTTTTGCTTAGGAGCAATTTTTACAATAGACTTGTTTACCTTTGAAGCTTGCGTTGGAAATGAGTAAGTGGCATTCCAAGGGACTGCTTCTCCGACGGTTGAATGAAACTTGAATGTACTAGCCATAAAGATTTTTATTAAACGAGTTTGAAAAAATCATTTACATAACCAACTCAACAGCATTACCAGTCTTGACAATAAGTAATGCATCATAGTGTACGAAACAAAACAATTCTTTAGATGTTGGGGCTGCAGAAGCTCTGATTGTTAAAGCAATGTCAGATTGTTCTTCAGCGTTGATACCCGCAATTTGGTCTGGTAAGACATCAGTGTTTTCAAATTCACATGCCATGATAAACTTACCACCTGACGAGGATTTTGAAGCTCGATAGGATGTCCATTCAAATGGACTAATACCCGAGGCAACTGTATGATTACCCAAGTAATTAATAGTCTTCATTAACTCGACATACGCTTCAGCACCACCAAAAGTGGCACGTACAGGCTGAGATGGATAATATCGACCTCCAACTCTCCATTGGAATTCTTGAATTTGACCAGATGTAGCGTTATTTACATTTTGAGTACCGTTTCCATCCAATACATGGGCCAAAGCATGATAAAAGAAATCAGATTCATGACGAGGTAAATTTTGAGCTATACTACTTTTGGCCACTGCAAATGCTGCTTTTACCGACCGGGATCTTTCATGGATTTGGAATGTTTGGTTAGCACCAGTCATGGCAAATCGATGAGTGTGCCATGAACTGAACTTGATTGGAATTCCTTGTTGGAGACCCATGTAGAAAGCCTTGTCATATGAAGAATCGAATTCAACCAATTCAGCAATAAAGTTTGGAGATTCAACAGTAAAATCAGGAGCAGTATCACCCAACAATGCATCATTGTTTGAAGCAAAGGTGATTTCCAATGCCAATTGGGATGCCATCCATTTTAATGGAATAAGCTTCTTTGTGGTTAACAAACCACATAGTAAAGACAAACAGTATGTACGCTTATCTCCGGAAAGGGCAGCGGCCATTTCTAGCGCTGAAGTAATGGTCGTTGGTAAAAGTACATTATGAACATGGGCAGTTCCGGCACTTGCAGCCTCAGTAACAATTGTACTAATGTTTGAAGAGGCAGCATGACCTCCGAAAAATAAATTTGAACCAACGTCAGCGAAGGTACAAGCATGTTGACCTTCTAAAATAGCCCCTGAACTTCCATTGTAATCTGATTGAATGCCACATTCAGTGAAAATACGAACAATGGTCTTGTAATCGGGGATGTCTTCCAAAACCATAGACCCATACATGATACGAACCCTTTGAATCAAGTTATGAGCACCTCCTCTAGGTAAAATACCTCCAGAAACCGTGACATCCAACTGTAAAACAGAGTTTTGAGGATTCAAATAACCTTCAGCAGGTAATTCAATCCTCATAATCTGACCCCCCTTAAAACTGTCACCATTTTTTGCAGGAATCTTTACAACTGATTTGGTAACCTGAGTAGATTGGGTTGGGAATGTATAAGTTGCGTTCCATGGAACGACTTCACCAACACTAGAATGAAACTTGAACGTACTTGCCATTATGAATAATGTTTAACCAAAATGATTGAAAAAATCGTTTATTACATCGCAAATTGGGGTTTCAAATTCCTCAAACCACCTTTTTCCTTAATCAGCTTAGAAGTGTCAATTGCTGATAGCGTTGCATTCATTACATCTAAAGCTTTGGGTTTCTTTGAAGGTTCGAAACCATATTCTCCTTTGCGTTTACGATCGACTGCTTCATCTGCATAATTCCATGCTTTACCAACCAAATCAGTAAGAGGTTCAGCAGCTTTGACAATTGGTGCTAGATTTTGATCATTTTGTTTTAACCAGTTTAAGCCAGGAGTAATGACCTTTTGACCTAACCATTTACCGCCTTTAAGTACAGCTGAAGCAACGTTTAACCAAGGAATACCTGCCATTTATTGTATTTATCTTGAAAATTTTAAAAACCCTTTAGTCTTTTAGCAGTATCAAATCCACTTTTCACAGCTCCAGTAAGCTCGTCAACCGTTGGGTATAAATTTTCTTGTCGTTTCACTTTCTGTCCAGCAGCAATCTTCTTATTTTCCACAGCTACAGTAGCTGAAGCATTCCATGTTTTACCAATTACATCTGTAAGAGGTTCAGCGGCCTGGACAATTGAACCAACTCCAGGAACGTTCTTTAGAAAGTTTAGAGTTGGCTTCACAATCTTTTGACCTAGCCATTGTCCTGCTTTCAGAATTGGTGAAGCGATGTTGTCGTTGAGCCATTGAAGGACGCCCATTTGTCAAGTTATTCAGAACTATTGAAAATATTAAACAAATAAAGCTTACTTTCGGTATAACAGCATCGTGCTGAGCAGAACCTGAATCTTCTGTCAAGATCAGGAGGCATTGAATCATTACAAGAGGCGCAACGCCACATAAGAAAAATTTTTTCTAAAATGCAAAAGGACACTCTAGAATCCATCAACAAGATCAAAGGAAAAGCTTTATTACAATGTTTACCCACATACATTGGTGCTTCCGAATATCTTAGAGGTTGTGCTTCTGCACCATTGTTACCGGTTGTAAAATTTTTGGTTAAAAACAAATTTTTGTTGTACAATTTTGACTTTACGGAAGCTTTGCTTTCAGCATTCTTTCCCGTGAATATGGAATTCTCCATAAAGGAGATGGTGTTGAATATCAAGAGAATTGAACTATTCCTTCTTGGGTTAGGAATCACTTCTTCAACGAGAAAGATTTGGTTGAAGGCCCAAATATTTAACAGAGACCTTACCTATGCTGAGAAGGATAATCTAATTGCTTTCCCTGGAGGATTTGGTACATTTATGTATGAACAGGCCAAGCACGTACAGTTTTGGTGTAATGGGTTAATGGATGATTGGTTTTCTCAAGGTTCTCCATTGACAAATGTATCTTCATTCTTGGCAAATAATTTTTTGAACACTGAGTTTGACATTTCTACTGAGAACATTGGTCCTGCATATGACACTGATAATACTCATAATGTTGTTGCTCATGATGGTAGATGGATTTCATTAAAACCAACTCTTGAATCTGGAGAATACTGGTTATTGGTTGCCTGGCGTAAAGTTTTGCATTATGCTACCTTAGCTGCTCCTGGAACAACAATGAGACTCCCTCATGTTTTGTCCTTGTACAATGCAATTGGTGATTATTTGTCCTTGCTTAGCATTCCCAAGATGATGCTTTATGTAAAAGAAGACAATGAGTTGTATGAACTATTGGTCAAGAAGTGTCAAGAATCGTTGTATTACGCAGGAATTTGTGCAAATGGAATGTCTAGAATGATGATACATTTGGCTCAGTTGTGGTACCATCAAGAATGTCTTGGTTTCAGTATCAATAACTCGAGTATTCGTCACTGTGAACAATTCCCTCCATGGGCTATTGGCGGTTGTTTTGGATACGAGTGTTATGAGGTCCGGGATGAGATGTTTTCAGTTTGGATGAATTATGTTGAAGTTCATGCTAATGAGTTTCTGTTGAGAGCATCATTGCCAATGACAACTGCTTCCCCTGGATACTCAGTCAAGGGCACTCCAAGTAGAAAAGTCAATGGAGGAAGAATATGGGTTTTTGTACATCGGGACATTGAAGTTCAACTTGGACTCATTGGTGAACCAAACACAACCTTTCTCATTCATGACTTCATGATTGACAGATGGGATCCTGTTTCTGTTGGTCGAACCCCAAATCCTTTCCAACCAAATTTTGATGAATTTGGAATGACTTCAGTCATTTACTGTGCACCGTCTTGGTGTTCATTCATGAACCATAATGGATGGGTTACTGTTGATGTTCGAGGAGTCCAAAGAACTGACGAACGATATTACCATGATCTAGCATGGCAATCAACTCCTTGTACGGACTTTACTTGGGCTTCTTGGATTATTGTATGGCTAAATTCTTATTACCGAGGGGGATTCAACTCAATGGGCCGTAATGTACCAGGCTTACTGCCAAGAACTGATTACCAATTGAGTGGTGGTTACAAAACTGTTTGTGAACTCCAATTTTATTTAAGTAATTGTAAGTTAAGTGAATGGAAAGCAATCATGTACATGTTTGCTACTATTGCTGAGGTTGCTTGTTTAGGAGTAACCAAGATGAGTCAGGAACATCGTCATACGTTCATTGAATTACAAAATTCTTCATGTGATTACTTGAATCTATTGAAGATTGAGTACTGTATGAGTCAGATGCCTGTGTCAATTTACAACAATTGGCTGTTCAAATTTAGACAAGTTGTACACGGTAGCAAGAACTACTTTGATGCAATGAATGAATTTTGGAGTCTAGATACTGTCAGGGCTTTTCGAGAGAATGCTACTTTGGAAATGAGGAATGATACTCGTGACATCAATTGGTTAACAACTCCAACTCCAATCTCCAGAACCCAATCATTCAATTTCTAATAAAGATTCGAAATTGCGGTATATTCTTTTACCTTTTGGAAACTTGTTGTTCATGTACATGAAACTGTAATCTTGGTTCGTTGCGTATCGGTACACTTTTAGCCATTCATCTTCATTCAAACCTTCTGGATTCTCTTCATAGATTGATTTGAGTTCACTCAAGTTAGGGATTTCAAATAGAATTAACGCATTACAGTTAGTTCTAATAGTCTTGGGTATAGCTTTGTAAGCCTGAGTAACAATGATTAGTGATGTTGATGTATGACGGTGTTTAATGACAAAGTTCATCATTGGATTGTTTCCAGTACCAGAAGGAAACATCCCCGCTTGATCATCCAAGACAACTAGAATTCTATCAGCAACAAACTTGGCTTTAGGTCCTTGATCAAACTGATGTCTTAGTTTTTCTATTATTTGATGCTGATCAGCTACCCTGTGAATGACTTCGTCCATACTACTAAAGAAATCATCATCATCCATTTTACCATCAAACTTTTCCTTGTCAGGTTCGTCAGCTGCTTTCTTAATGACTACCTTTGGCAACTTTTCCTTCTTCTTTTTACGATGAGTCAAGATGTTTTCCAAAGCTTTATTCTGAGCTAGTACTCCAGGAGTTCCTTTTACTACATCCCATTTCTCATCATTGTTCACAGTTGGAGAACATATCCAAATATCATTGAAATAACCTTTATAATGATTCAAAATCAAATTACAAATAAAATTTGTTTTTCCTGACCCTTTTGGAGCAACAATAAGCATTGCAAATTCATGTTTTGGGAGTATTTCGTGCGGGACATCTGGATGTTTATGGGCATTTTTAGGTTCAATATTAACAATTTTAAGGTTTTTCATCAAAATTTATTAAAAGGTACGCTTGAAAATCATACTGTACAACTTGGCATCTCTTGATGGGGGTTCCATTACTTTACGTTCAGTATACCTTTTAGGTTGAGCTGCTACAGGAACCCGTTTTCCAAGAGGGTACGAAGGTTTGTTACGGTAAAGTTTCTTTGGAGGAGAGTATATCTCCTCATCTTGAGTCAAATACTCCTCACTTGATGATGAGTCTTCGACCTTCTTCTTTGGAACACTCTTCTTCTTGATTGTTTTGTTAACGTGGACATGTACAGGATGAGTCGATGGGGGAGGTCCAGAAGGACGATTACTTTGGAGCAACCTTTCAATAAGCTTCTCTAAGCGGTCTTCTTGAGTTTCTTCTTTGTGTCCGGTTTTACTGCTGGTTTCTTTTGTTTCTTCTTTGGAGCTTGCTTCTTCTTTAGAAATGGGGGCGTCTTTTGAGATGGGAGCTTCTTTTGAGTCTTTTCTTGGACGACCTCTGGGTCTTTTTTTTGGACCTGGGTTATCAGGAACAGTTGATTGCGTAGGTACCGGAGGTACTGGTGCAGGAGTGGGAAGAGTTTCCTCTTCTGATTCGTTCAAAAGTATCTCTTTCATAACTTTACGCTTCATTTATTAAAATAAAAAGAATTTATTTCAATCATTTTTCGACTCTGTTCAAGTACAATGATACATTCAATTCAGGGACATTACCTTCAATGTACTTGTACCAAAAACTAGTACCAAGAGTAGCAGATTTCAAGGGCTTGTAAAACTCATCAGCACCATTGTTGTAATGACCAGCAAACATTGCTGCTTTGAAATCATTAAAATTATCAATCTTTACCCCATCAACAACAACTTGTCCTGCCTTCATGTTCAAGTAACCTTTTCCAGTCTTGGTCTTGTAGATTGGTAACTTGAATGTAGCTTCAATTTTACTCATCTTTTTAGCAACCCTCATCATCAATGCTCGGAACCATGACTCCTCAACACCCGTAACTTGCATACTAATTTCAGGTCCATAAGCACCATTCTTCAAATAAATACGTCGTGGTTCTTCAAATGTAAGAATGATTGGAGTAGCCAATTGAAAAGGACACTTGGAGAATGGGGAAGTTGAAGATGGTGGAACGAATTCCTCGTCCTTGCTGATTATAGTTGATTGTACCCAAGTTGGAGCTTTTGTCATTTTTTAAAGAAAAAAGTTGGTGGGGCGTCATCCCTTATAAAGCCTCACCAAAGCGATTCGCTTCTTAAGAGGCTTATATCCCTTGGTTTAGCGCCACACTTTTCTTGTTTCTTCAAATCTTTTGTACAATCAATGAACCGATTCCGACAGCGTCTAGAGCAGGTGCAGCAACAGCAGGAACCAATCGTAGGTTCTGCTTTGGTAAATAATTGACCCATTCTTTATAATAGGAAGCGCAGATTTTTCGGAATTTACCGTTTCAAAATTTGAATGACGCTGAATTCTTGGCTGAATTACCCAATGGTTTACCTTTTCCAGAATTACGTGTTCGTAGAGGTCCTCATCCAAACATTGATGAGGATGTTGATGAAATGCAACTTCCTGGATCAAGGTATACTCAAATGGTATCTTATCAAGTAAATCCTCCATTGAGTGAGAATCAAGAACTTGCTTTACAAACATTGTTTCAACGTATTCGTGATTACCCTCTATTGAATCAATCACGGTATGCTCGGGTACGATTGATTAGATGGGACCGTGGGGAAGTATTGGTTCGTAATCGTGAAGGTCAAGCTAGATTTGATCCTGAATTCATAAACACTTTGCAAGCTTACATGCGATTCCGTGACACCGTCTTGTTTATGTTTTCGTCAAATGAAGAATTGGAGTTTGATGTAATGACTATATATCTGGATTTGGACTTTGGTGAAAATTTGCGAGGGGGTGGTGGTGAAGGTATTGATGATTCATTCTTGGCTAGTAAAACAGGGATTGAGTTGGTACCTCGTGGAGGAACAATGTGTGGGTGGATGGCGTTGGCTCTGTACTGTGTAATGGTTGATGAACGATATAATGAGTACTGTCGACCATCAACTGATTCCATGCAAAGAATGAAGTCTTTATCCGATAATATGGAACAATGGAAAGCATTGTCTCATAAATTACATGATTTGTATGGTGATCCTGATTCCCCCTTGTTTGCGCATCCCTCTTGTACTGAGAGATGGCTCAAAGATTACCCCCAACATAGAATGGTCATTGTTGATGGTATCATGTATAATCGAAATGGATGGAATAACCCTACAATATTGGGGGTATTGGAAGGAAAGGATTACGTCAAGATTAGACAAGTAAAGTACCATGAAGGTATTCAAAAAGGAGGAATGACTACTTGCTTCTTGTGGATGGATAAGCGAAACTCTTTATTTACTACAAACAACTTACCTCACTTTCACTTTATATACAATCCCAACAATTTCTTGAAATTTGCAAAGGAAAACAAGTCTTATTACTTTTGCCTTAGTTGTTTCAAATCTTTCCATGATCGTCGAGATGCCTTTAAAAATCATAAATGTGATGAAAACTTTTGTGAAGTTTGTCATGTTTACTTACCTCCTGCAATGCTTAAAATTCACAAGAACACTTCTCAAGCTACTTCAGAATGTTCAGTATGTGGAATACAATGCTACAACATCAACTGCAAAGACATTCATGAATCAAAATGTACTAGACCTGAGGCTGCAATAAGAACAAATCAACCTTTTTGTAAAGGTTGTAATACTCTTGTTACTGAAGATTCACATGTATGTTGGATAAGACCTGATCCTCGACTCAAGCACAAGAAGGTATGGGAATTGGATGAAGTCTTGAATCGATACTATGTTTTTGACTTTGAATCTGAATTTGTTGAAGGATCTACTGTCCGAAGACGTCGTGAAGGGAAATGGATTGATATGGATGTCGATACTCATAGAGTAAACTTTGTAGCGGTTCGTCGTCTTGGTACTGGTGAAACATGGACATTCAACTCAATGGATGAGTTTTATGACTGGATGTGGATACCTGCTGAAGACAATGATAAAAGATGGGGAACTCTGCTTGCTCATAACATGAAGGGTTATGATGGTCGTATGTTGTTTAATTACTTGTTGGATAAAGGCGTTCCCCCCGCGAAGTGTATGTGGGTTGGAAATAAGATTATGGCAATGGAATTGAAGAATGGAAATAGGATATGGAAGGTTCAAGATACACTTACTCATCTTGCTTTTGCTTTGGAACAATTGCCTGGGATATTTGGCCTTGATGAGACTGAATTCAAGAAGGGATACTTTCCTTACAAGTTCAATACAAATGCCAATAAGAACTACATAGGTCCTTTACCTGCTATCAAGTACTTTGAACCTGAAATGATGAGACTGGAAAAGAAGAAGGCTTTTCTTCAATGGCATGCTGAAGAATCATTGCAATTAGGAAGTAATGGTTATAACTTTTGGGAAGAATTGAAAGCTTATTGTGTTAGCGATGTAAATATTTTGGCAAAGGCTATTGAGGTATACATTACTGAAGGTATGGCTTTAAATAAGATGAACCCAATGGTCCATTATACAATTGCTTCTTATGCTCAGAAGGTATACATTGACAAACACATGCCTCCAAAATCATTGGCGTACTTGACTGAGGAAGAAGAAAAGTTTGCACGAAGAGCTTTACATGGTGGTAGAACAGATGTGCGTAAAATGTACATGAAATGGTCCGATGAAGATGTAGCTTCAGGACTGTATGGTGTTTATCAAGATGTACAGTCCTTATACCCAACAGTCCAATTCTACAAACCAATGCCTGTTGGAAAACCTGAAATCATAAAGTTTGGGCCTCATGACTGTCCTCCTTCAATGGATGAAGTAAAGAGTTGGTTTGGATTTGTTGAATGTGATTTAAGTGTTGAACAAGAATCATTTCACCCTGTTGTTGTGGCCAAGGATGAAAGTGGAAAATTGGTTGCTGATTTAAAGGACAAGAAAAGAATTGTATTGACAACTCCTGAACTAAATGCTGCATTGAGTCAAGGTTATGTAATAACAAAGGTATATGAAGTACACGTGTACAAACAATCTACTGACTTGTTCAAATCATACATAAGGACTTTTCTTAAATTGAAAATTGAATCTAGTGGAATGCCAAAACACATTACTAATGATAGTCAATGGAACAGCTTTTACTCTTATCACAAGAATCAATTAGGAGTAGATTTGGACAGGAGTAATATGATCAAGAACCCAGGAAGGAAACAATTGGCTAAACTTATGCTAAACTCTTTATGGGGAAAATTTGCAGAGAGACCTCATAATTCCGCATACGTTGCTACTGACGTTCCTGAAGAGTTGTTGGCTTTAGAAGCAAAATGGGACTCTGGTAAAATTGACATTACTTACAGACATGCTTATGGGGACGGAAAGTATGTATTGGTTTACAAGAAATTGAATGCAAAAGCCCGAACTGTTGGGGAAAGTGAGGGGTATGTACAGAAAACTAATGTTGCAGCTGCTTCTTTTGTAACTGCTTGGGGTGCTTTAACATTATGGGAAGAAATGGAAAAGCTTGGACAAAGAGTACTTTACCATGATACTGATTCTATTATTTATGAGAGGTCAATTACAAGTTACAATATTCCTCTTGGCCAATATCTTGGAGAATGGGAGGATGAGTGTGGGGGTTTACCAATTGTTGAATTCATTTCTATAGGTCCAAAAACTTATGCCTATAAAGTAATGGAAAAACCTGTACCTTTGGATGAAGTTACTGTTGATAAGTTGAGACTTGCGAATCATGACTTTGTTGTCAGGGATAACCAAATACAAGTCATCAAGTCTGTTTGCAAAGCCAAAGGTTTTACTTTGAATGCCCATAACTTGGGACAAATTAACTTTCGAACAATGCATCAACTATTACTTGGTAATGTTGAAAGCTTGAAAGGAACTACATTGAAGTTTGTGTATAGACGTGGTGAAAGTATGCACACTGAACAAGAGGTAAAGGAAATGAAGATGGTGTACGATAAGGGGTATGTCGACAATAATTTTACAGTGTGGCCTTGGGGGTATGACAGGTTCCGTACGTATCAGGGACCTCGTCGAGGTTGGGTAGTTGATGATTCTTATGGAAATAGTCACTAAATAAATCATCGGTGCTCAATGGAGTATTCAATGGAGTATTCATTTGAGAAATTTCTTCATCTATAATGGTATCACTAACACAACATTGAAATATACAAATACACCTACAATTGTTCTTGACAGATTGCAATGCTTTATATAATAAAGATCCTATTCTACTAACCGAGCTCATGTTTTATTTGACTGAAATTTCCAATACTGATCGAGTTCAGATATCATCCATTCTACTTTATCCTGTAAGTCTGCGTCTTTAAGATTAGGTATAACATAGTACGGTTCATGACCAAAGTGTCGAAGTAACACATCAAGCATTACATAATTTGAAGGCATAGAGTGCCGTTTCCATTCAGCCTTTTTGCGTTCAAAAGCAATCATTAAAGCATTATATGCGGTTACACATTGATGAAATACTTGATCTGTAATGTTAGGAGGTGTTCCCCCTAGTTTATAAATGATTAGAAAGACTTCTTTATAATACTTTCTGAATCCGTGTTTCTTCAAGGCTTTCTTGACATTGTTGAACGAATACGGATCTTTAACATCAATGTATTTAAGTTTATCAAGTAATTGGTCAGGAATCTCTGTAAACCTAGCTCCCATATACCGGCGCAAGTGTTCTTTGAAGTGAGTTATTGGTTTATATGATCTTCTCCTTTCAAACGTTGTTCCATTTAGAGCTTTTGTGGAATGAATCTTGTAATAGCCTGGTACGTCAGTATGATCCCATTGTTGTTCTTCAGTGTTTACAAGCCCACATTCATGACAGGTAAGGAACCCATTTGACCATAGACTTAAAGGTTCTGTTTGACATCTTTTACATTGAGGGTATCGTGTTAAATCAACAGGTTTATCAGTATCGGGATCAGTTGGTAAGTCATCAGTACTAATTCCAACATCTTGAAGCATTTGACGGTACATACTCCACATTTTCACACTATTCTTTTTATAAAATGAACAATAGCAAGAATGCTCTGAATGAAACTTTTGTCAAAATAAGAGATGAAGTAAAAGTACAAGGAGGAATAGTTGCGGGGGGAGATGGTCTTGGTCAAAGTATTGGTAATAGTTTATCTAGATTAGGAGCCATTTTTGCAGGATCTATAGATTTGGGGGACTTGACTGAAGCGGGAGTAGGTGTAGGGGCGGTTGTTTCTCAAGGAGGAATATTTAGTTTCAGAAACATCCAGACTGATCAAACTTTTGTAGGAAAAAGATTAGACATAAGTAGCACTGTTAACGCCATTAGTTCAGTTGCTGGATCAATTGTAACTCAGGGAGGGATTGCTGTTGCTAAGGATGTATATGCAAATGGAAAGATTACAGGAAATACTGTTTTGGGTAGATCTAGCTTAGATATGGTGTACGATGGGAAGATTAAGGTTTTACGCTCAGATAACCTTCAAGAATTTACAACTCCAGGTACTAGTACGTTGATTGAAGCGGGTTATGGGGGATCATCAATTGATCAAGATGTTGTCAAATTCTATACTCCAGGAGCTGGTTCGGATAAATCAAAAATGACCATGTATGCTAATGGACAAATAGATATAGGAAACAAGGATGTTGCCGCAAAAGTTGTTACGACCCTCAATAGAGACAGTAAAATTGGTATTGGTAATGATAACCCTCAACAAAAATTACATGTCACGAACTCTAGAATTCGAATTGAAACTATTGATACTCCTGATAATGCTACTCCTGGAGATCCTGTTTTGGAATTACACAACAATACTCCTGGAGGTAACAAGTTCGGATATATATACGAAACATCTGATGGACAATTGACAATTAGAAATTCTGGTGGAGTAACCAAATTGGATGAATGTTCGGAGGTAGGTCTATACCCTACTTCAACTTTGAAAACTACTGCTCCTCAAGTTCAATTTGGAACTAGTACTGGCATGTCAAAGGTTGCAATCAATAAGGGAACTGTTGATACAGCATTTGCTCTAGAATGTGTAGGTAATGTCAAAATTGATGGAAATTTTACTGTTACCGGAACTTCATCAAATCTTACACCTACCTCTAGTTTCCGTGTTACCGATGTATCTGAATCAACAACCCCATCATCGGGGTCTCTAGGTACTGATGGGGGTTTAGGAGTAAGTAAAAATATAACATGTGGTGGAAAGATTGCTGCTGCATCTACTCAACTATCAAGTGGACCTAATGTGTCTGCAAAGATTTATACTGATGGTAACATGTACGTCGCGGGTAATGCTACTATTGGTGGAACATTGAGTATTCCGACACTAAGTGTACCCTCTATTGCTTTTTCATCGCCAGGATCAAAAATTACATGGACTGCTGGAAATATGAACTTGGGACATGTTCCATTATTAGATTATATTGTTGATCAACCTGATGCAAAATCATTTAGCATAAATGAATTGGTAAACAGACGTATTTTTAGAACTTCTTCAAATACAAATGTCACTGATACATTTCCTGGACTAAATGATGACTTTTCAGCAGCATTTGGATCTTCGAATGCTCAATACGAATTTGAATGGGTGTATATAAATAATAATGATTCTGCATTTATTACCCTACAGGGATTAGCTTTTGTAGACTATGCTGCAGGTGATCGACCTTTTGGTGGTGAAAATAGACCCTCGTTTTTATTACCTCCAAAGAAACATGTAATCATTAGAGGATATTGTCTTAAGGGTGGGACTGCTTACACGACCGTTTTTTATTTACAAAATGCTGTTGACAACGAATTCTATTATAATTTGAATGGTCGTGATGCTTCTGGTACAAATACTACAACCGCTATGAGCGGATCATTCCAACATTTCGGGGGAGCTTCTGTTTTAAAGAACCTTAGAGTTGGAGACTCTTTGACAAATACTGGACAGTTACTTGTTGATAATGCTACTCAATCGTCGTCGTCTTCAACTGGATGTACTGTGTTGACCGGTGGATTGGGTGTTGCAAAGAATATTAATGCTTCTGGGGTAATAAGATCAGATAACACTACTCAAGCAAGTTCGATTTCAACAGGGGCTATAACCACTTCTGGGGGAATAGGTGTTGCCAAAAATGTTTGGTGTGGAGGAAATGTTGATTTAGCGTTAAGTTTAAACTGTAACTCTCTTGACGTAAGAGGAACTGCTGATGCAATCAGTACGACAATCGCTCAAGCAATAGTTCGAGGAGGATTGGGGGTCGTAAAAGGTATAAAAGTTGGGGGAATTCTTTCTGCAGAAGATACAACCCAGTCGTCATCAACAACAACTGGATCAATAATCACCGCAGGGGGTTTGGGTGTTGGAAAGAATGCACGTATAGGGGGAAACTTTGTAGTACAAGACACCAGTGGATCATCATCGCCATCTAATGGCTGTGCTATATTCTCTGGGGGTATAGGTGTAGCCGAAAATATAAATGCTGGAGGAAATTGTAATGTAGGAGGAAATTGTAATGTAGGAGGAAATCTTACAATTACTGGTAATATAGAAGGACCACTTACAATTACTGGTAAAACGACTCTTTCAAATGATACTTCACTTGCAAGGGGAAAGTTATCGGATCATTTTGTGTTCAAAAACACTGGGTCTACAAAATTGTTTGCTCCGAAGTTTTCATTTGATGGGTGTATATCTGGAATTGAATGTGATATCATAGTTGGGTCTCAGCTAATAACTCCAAATCAAATTTTGGCAGGTTTCATTGTAATCAAACCAGGTTTGTTAGAAACTTACAATCTTCCTAACAAAACAGAATGGGATACGTACATTAACAATCAGTATCCCCAACAAGATGACAGAGACATCAACTTTAGACTTAGCTTTACAGTAATCATTCAAAAGATCACCGATAGAAACACTATTATTAGCATCCCTACTCCATACTACTCTAAAGATGGGTTTTTTCCAAGACAAAACGTTGCGTACCAATACGTTTCATCAGGTCCATCAAATACTTATAGATTTGATGTATGTTATTACAATACTGGCACTACCTCTGATCTTTGTTACGTAATGACAGGACGTGACTTTTAGAAAAAAAAGGAGTTCAACTCTTCTTCTCACAAAATAAACTAGGTTGCCGAATCACTCTCTTTTCGATGCTCTCTCTTAAGGTTCGGAGAATTAAGGTTAAGGTTAAGGTTATGTACCTTACCCCTGAAAGGGGTGGGGTACTATTAAG
>JACCDR010874963.1_pt1 | contig 21642 bp, 26 predicted proteins | sample 7446431 | NCBI WGS metagenome assembly JACCDR01 (sample SAMN15323443, study PRJNA562643) | freshwater metagenome | isolation source: river surface water | place: USA:Blue River Watershed | collected 2017-08-17 | reverse complement strand
CACCCACCCCGCGCCGGGTCCGATCCCCGGCGCATCCACCCACCACCACCACACATCGCACACCATGCAAATCACCACCGAATCCGCCCGTGAAATCCTCAACGCCGACCTCACCGACTCCCAAGTCGCCCGCGGCATCGAAAGCGCCACCGCCGACGCCGAACACTGGACCGCGGAAGCCACCGCCGGGACCCTGCCGGAGATCGATACAATGCAGCTTGATTGGAGCATTGACGAGGACCTCCGCAAAGCCGGCGTTGATAGCTACGCCATGCAACGGCTCAGTTTTGCCATTGCCAAATCCTAACCCGCCCACACGGCGCCGGGGCGATCCCCCGGCGCCTTTCCATTTCCAGCCATGCCCACCGACCCCACCCCAAAACGCACCCGCGGAGGCGCCCGCTGGGGCCACGCCGGCCGCCGGAGCAATACCGGCGTGCAGGGAGTTTCCGAAGTCCGCCGCCCCGGCCGCGCGCCGCAGCTCAGCGTGGCCTGGCGCGATGCCGACGGCCGGCGCCGCACCACCGCCTGGACCTTTACCGAAGACAACCGCCACGTGATCCTGGCCCAGGCCGCCGCGCATTACGTCCGGCACCACGTGCCGGCCGAGCCCCCGGCCGATCCCGGCCGATGATGACGCGAGCCCTCCCATAATCAGCCCTCTCGGTCCTCCCACCAAAGACGAGTACGCCGCGGCGCGTCACTCCTTCCCGTCCCATCGTCATGGGATGGGGGAGTGACACGCCGGGCGTTTGTACTGCAAGGTCCGAAAGTCTCCCGATCCGCCCGGGCCCATGCCCGAGCGCGCGCCCCGCTCATCCGCGGCCGGCACCGCCAGGCCACCCGGCGCGCCTGGTCGAGCATGGCGCGGCTCAGCATCGCGCGCCCTCCCAGTCGAATTCAGGATCCATCACTAGCTCCCTCCTTTCCGCCTCCTCCATTGTGTCGAGGCCCGCATCGATCCGGTGCACCGCGCAGGCGTACCGCCAGCCCCGGCGCCACCAGGCCGCCAGCAGGGGAGAGGCGAGATTGCAGTTTTCCAGCTTCTCCCCCCAGGCAAAGGCCAGGGACCCATCGTGGAAAGCCTCCTGAAATGAAGGAAGCTGCCGCGGCAGCATTACCGCGATGCTCAGTTGATCGGCCGGGAGGGCGCTCACGCTGCCACCTCCTCGGGTTGATTCTCCTCCGCAAGCCGTTCCGTGATCGCACGCCGCTCAGCCTCCAGCTTGTCCTGGATCCGGCCGATGGCCGCCACTCGGGCCCCCGTCGCGTCCGGTCGGGCCCGGCGCAACTTCAAGATTTGGAGGATGTCGTCGATGACGACTACGGCTTCCTGTTCGGTGCGTATATCGAATAACGTGGTCATGGGTGGGAATGCAGAATATTAATTTCCGCATACTATGCATTTTCGTCTTGCCACACGCAAGGAATTTCTGCATGATATGCGGAAATGGATACGATTTTCCTATGTCCTATTTCTCAACAACCCTTCAGGAGGTCCTCCAGCGCACGTATGGCGGGAAGCAGACCGCTCTCGCCAGCTCAAGCGGCCTCGAACAGTCGGAAATCAGCCGACTGCTCCGAGAAGCCTCGCCATGCACGGCGCCCAAGCTCGCCAAGCTCTGCGACTCTCCCGATATGCCGCTCGCCGATCAACGGGCGCTTTGTGTGGCCGCAATCCACGATTTACTGCCACCTCGGCTCTGGCAGATCCTGTTCGAGGGAGACAAGTCCTTCGCTGACCAGCTGCGCGAACACGACGGATTCTACTACGTCGGCACCCACAAGCTGCCAGCCTATCCCGACCAGGTGCTGCGCTACCTCCTCGAAAACGCCCAGCAGGATCCGGACGTCATCACCGCCCTCGAACTCCTCGGCAAATTCATGGAGATCAAGGCAAAGGACGCTCAGCCGGGCGCGTAGGCCATATCCAGCGAGAGGCCGCCTTACACAGCAGCCATTCCCCTCCCTTCCATATCAGCAGGAGCAGGGCGAAGGCAATCACCCGGCCCACGATCTCCGGCGCCCCCCTCGCTTCCAACGACTGCGCCAGAAACACCAGCGCCACGGCCGCCACCAGCAGAAGCCAGGCGATGCGCGCGCCATAGAATACGATTTTCAGGAAGGAGTTCATCCCTCCATCCAACCCAAAACCCGGAGGGCCGTCAAGCCATGAGACGGCTGCCGTTCCAATGCTGGCGCCAGCCCGCCAGCGTATCACGCCGCCTCGGCTGGCCGATTTGCTGGGCCACCGCCTTTCCCGATCATGCCGGCGCCTACGTCAGCGCCTGGTGCACTGACACCATTGCCAGCAGCCGAGCCTGGAAGCGGCTGGAGCAGGCCGGCGATCAGTTGGGCGAAGCCTGCGAGCGCGCCCTGGCACCAAAGGAGGTCCGACCATGAGCGGCAGAATTTCCGCCTCACGCGCACCGCGTGGGCCCAGCCCGAAACTATAACCGCAACGCCCTATGCAGACCGAGACCACCGAAACACCCGAGCCCAATAGCCAGACCCAAGCCGACGCCCCCGGCGAAGGCTGCGCCCTGCTGACCTACCTCAGCCTGTGCATCGTCACAGCTGGCGTCTACCTCATCCTCATGATGCTTTGGTCATGACACTCGAACAGCTCAAGCCCTTCTGTTCGCGGGACCTCACCCGCACCGGCATCCTGGAGCCATTCACCGTCGGCCCATACACCTACGCCACCGACGGCAGAATCATCGTCCGCGTGCCTGCCATTCCAGACGCGCCCCAGCCAGCGGACCACCCGAAACAACCGGACGAAGTTTTCCCACGCGATACCGGATATAAGCCCGTCTTACTCCCGCCCGGATGGCGGGAATTCAAGCCAGCCATACGCCACTGTTCTGATTGCGGGGGGTTCGGCTATTACAAAACCTGTACGGCATGCGATGGAGCAGGCAGCCAAACCTGCGATCACTGCAACAACACAGAGAACTGCGAACTTTGCCAAGGTTCGGGTTACATCGCCGACAGCAATCGGAATGCAACGATGTGCGACAACTGCGATGGCCGCGGCGAATACGAAGCCACCTTCGCTGTCAGCCTCAATGCCGGCGCCTGCGCCGTCACCCTCCACTACCTGCGCCTCGTGCACACCCTGCCCGGCGCGAAACTCCGGTACCGCGGAGAGAAGATGCCCCTCCTCATCGATTTCGATGGCGGCGATGGCGTCCTCATGCCCACCCAGCAGGCCGACAACGACGGCGTGCCCCTCATCGATCAATGGAAGCCCAGCCCCGTGCCCGCATGACCCTCCTCCACAGCTACCCCGTTGGCACCAGGGTTGAGCTGAACCTCCTCGGCCGCGAGTGCCTCGGCCGCCGCGCCCGCCACTGGAGCACCGGCACCGTAGTCGGCCAGGGCAGGGAGGAGAACAGGATCCGCGTGCTGCGCGATTACACCCGCCGCCCCGTCACCACCCCAGCCCGCTACTGGCGCCCCCTCACCCGATGACAGCCACCCTCACCGCCACCGCGGCCAGTCCACTGACCGAGGCCCAGCTTCGCCAGGCCGAGCTGTACGAAAGCTGGGTCACCCGCCCCCAGAATTACCGCCCACCCCCGTGGGCGCCCAAGGAAGCCCACGACGAGCACCGCGCCCGCTGGGAGCGCAGCGCCGAGTACGCCCACGCCCAGCAGCTTCTCCGCAACGCCCAATCATCCAATGTCTAAGCCACCCAACCCTTTCTCCGCGGTCGCTGGAGCCGCCATCATCCTAACGACTTTCCTGACGTTTCTCACAGTCGCTTGGGCTGTATGGGGATTCCTCCTGCCACTCATTTTCCGCCTCGGCGACGAAGCCCGGAACCTCGGTGAGCGCGTCGCCAACTCCATTTTCCAATGACACCCACCCATCCACTCCACCAGGCCGCCGCCGCGGCTCCCACCGGCCACGTCCCGATGGCCGACCCCGACGCCTACGCCCTGGCCGCCGCCGACCGCTGGCAAACCGTCGGCTGGCGCTGCACCTGCGGCGCCACCCCCGATCCATCCGATGCAGCCTGGCGCTGGAACGGGAGCGGCTGGGAGCACAACCACGGCGGCCAGGCCGGCCACTTCCGGGCCGAATACACGCCGCCGCCAGGCACATTGACCGAGGCGCAGATTCGCAAAGTTTATGAGAAGGTGGCCGCGTCCGCGCGCACGCTCGAATCCGGGTTCGATGACCCAGCCCATGCGCACCTCGACCTCAAGCCCGGGACATTACTGACCAGTCCTGCCTCCGAATGCTGCGTTCCCTCCCTTACCATCACCCGCATTTACGAAGTCATCGACCAGACCGACGACGAGAGTTACTATACCTGCGGCGTGTTCCTGACCCTGGCCGAAGCCAAAGCTGCCATTGCGATCGACGATCCACGTGACCTTCCAACCCTTGGCGACCTCGAAGACACGGCAGAGTTTCACATCATTGAGCACAAGATCGGCATGACCGGCTACGGCACACGCGTCTACCGCCGCCGCTGGGAAAACGTCTACGACGAGGCCAAAGACGAATACGTTTGGCGCGTGAAGGAGGAGGAAGCAGCATGAGCGCACCAATCGAATCAGGGTTCGACGACCCCACGCACGAAAACCACCGTTGGAAATGTGGGTTTTGCGGAATCCCTCTGGGACAATGCACCTGCTTTATCGAAGACAAATCTGCTCCCGCCGCGCCCCCCTTGATGCAAGCTCCCACCACTTCGGAGGCGGGAGAGGGGGGCGGCGGGGGCGACCAGCAGACGGGGCAGACGCCGATGGACTGGGTAAATCAACGACTATTCGCCATCAGTCACGTTGGCGTCTATGAGGCTCTCAGCGCACAGTGCGCCTACAACCTTGCGGAATGGTGCGCCGAAGCTCAGCGGCAGGTTGTGAAGGAGCGCGCCCGCGCCGACCGGGCAGAGGCGTCACTTGCCAGCAGCGAGCGAGCCCGAATGTCGCTCAACGAAGCCTGCGACAGTTTGCAGAGAGAGATACGCGCCCTCCGCGGCGGGGGCGACCAGCAGACGGGGCAAACCTGCCCAGCCTGCGAGCAGTCTGACGGAGAGTGCATGGCGCACGGGCTGCTAAAGGACGCAACGCCTGCCGGGGTATTCGAAGACCGGCAGACGGCGAGGGAGTGGGTTAAGGAGCGACTGTACACGCCAGATGGACGCAATCGTGTGTTGGATTTGGACGACGCCGAACAGCTCGCCGACCGCGCCGACCGGGCAGAGGCGCACAAGCGAGCCTTACGAGTCGCGGTCGAGCGACTGTATTCCGAACGCGACGCCCTCCGCCTCGAAATCGGCGCGTGGCGTGCAACAGTCGAGGCGAGGACCGCGGAAAGGGATGTCGCATACAGTAAGCTCAGAGAAATCGCTGATGTGGCTCATGATGGCGGCTTAAAGGGCATGAGCCAACATGAAGCATTGGCGGCGATTCGCGCATTCTCGCTGCCATTCTGGACCCGCGCCGCACTCAACCACAGCACTCACCACACCCCAACCTACCTTGATAGGCCCAATGCACCAGGGTGGTGGTGGCGCTGGGACGCGCGGCGCGAGGAGTATTTTCCGTACCGAATTCGCGAGGACATGCTCGACTCGTCATGGGGGAAATGGGTGCCGGCCACCCCGCCGCCGCCGCCAGCGAAGGAGAATGGAAACGCAATCTAAACAACAATCACTTATGGCCGAAAACTCAAAAATCGAATGGACCGAACACACGTTCAACCCGTGGATCGGCTGCACCAAAGTCAGCCCCGGTTGCGCGAACTGCTACGCAGAGACGCAGGACAAATTCCGCTCATGGACTCCCGACGGGTGGGGCAAGGGAAAGCCGCGGCGTCGGACGAGCGTGGCGAACTGGCTGGAGCCGGTGAAGTGGAATCGGCAGGCGGCAGTCGATCAACAAAACCTGGTTGATGGGCAGATATATCGCAACGAGAACGGGCTGGAACCATACCACCGCCCCCGCGTTTTCTGCGCCAGTCTTGCGGACTGGCTGGACGACGAGGTCCCGATCGAATGGCTGGCGGACCTGCTGGCACTCATCCATGCGACCCCGAACCTCGACTGGCTGATGCTGACGAAACGACCGCAACTCTGGCGCCGGCGCATCAACGCCGCGATGGTGGAACTAGACGAACGCGGCGAAAACATCGACTCATGCGCGTTGACGGAATGGATCGCCGGCAACCCGCCCGCGAACGTCTGGCTCGGGACTTCGGTCGAAGACCAACTGCGTGCGGATGAACGGATTCCACTCCTACTCGAGATTCCTGCCCGGGTCCGATTCCTGTCGTGCGAGCCCCTGCTGGGGCCGGTGGACTTGACGATGGCGCTTGAAGCATTCCAGACTTACGCGCCCGACCTGTCCCGCAATCCGGCGCCCGTGCAATGGGTGATCGCCGGCGGGGAATCCGGCTCGCACGCCCGGCCGATGCATCCGGACTGGGCGCGGTCCCTGCGGGACCAATGCGCGGCCGCTGGCGTGCCGTTCCTGTTCAAACAGTGGGGCGAGTGGGAACCAACGAACAACAATTTCGACTGGCGCGCCAAACGCCAATTCCTTGAGTTGAATGGCCGTGATTCCACGAACTGGGAGATTGATCGGCACTCGCCAGGAACCGCCAATATGCAGCGCGTAGGCAAAGCCCGCGCCGGCCGCACACTCGACGGCTTGATCCACGACGCATTCCCAACACACTAAGGGCCTAGTAAATCGCTTAGCCCCGTCTTAGGTTTATAGTACGCATCAAATTCGGAATGCACAATCGTCGTAAACGTCGGCACTCCTTCACTGAAGGTGATCATGTGTTCAACGCGATAAATCCTATGAACATTCCCCGTGTCCGCGTATGGCCACCATCCGTGTGGGTCAAGTTCGTCCCCCACTTCAAAGCGTGGCAGAGGAGAGTCTGATTTGATGATAATTGGCTGCCCCGATTCATGCGAGGCCGATTTATCGTAAAGCCACAATTCAAACTTTGGGTTCATGGCTGTGCCATAATCAGCAGTTTGAATTAAGGCAAGCGGCAAATCTAGCCCTACCGAATTCTCATCCAGGCCCCTAGCTCCGCCTTCATCGCGTCCGACACATCCATCCTGAGCCTGGCGTAGTGCTTCTGCGTCGTCTTCTCGTCGGCATGGCCGAGCGCCAGCTTGGCCGCGTCCATGCCCAGCCAGGAGAGGAGAGCGGTGGCCACCGTGTCGCGCAGCCGGTGGTTCCCCTGGACCCGCTCCCCGGCACCGCCGATGAAACGCTTCACCCATTCATTGTGGACCTTGTGGACCAGCTCGTGCCGCTGGGCTGGCGTGCCATCCGGCAGCACCACGGCCGGCTTCCGCCGCCGCCGGAGGATCTTGGCCGCCAGCTCGCGCGAGATGGGGATCGAGTAGAGTGCCGTCCGCCCCTTCCGCACCCGCACGTGGCACCAATATCCACACTTCAATTTTTCGAGCCAGGAAGCATGCAGCGCCTCCACGCTCCCCGACCGCAGCCCCGTCTGCCGGAGGATCATGTTCACCAGGGCGACCTCGGCCGGCGCGTCCGCCGCCGCCTTGAGCATGGCTGCGAATTCCTTCTCTCGCACCGGGTTCGGCTCCATGTCCTCCACCGGGAGAAGCGGCTCCGTCATGAAGCCCGAGACATCCGGCAGCGTCAGCTTCCCGTAGAGGTAGCTCATCGCCCGCCGTGAGAACATCGTGCGCGCCTGGCGCAGCGTCGAATTGATCGTCACGTTTCCCTCCACCGCCTCCGACACATTGAGCACGCCGCCAGATCGGGCCTTGAAATACTCCCGCACCAGCTCGCGCGACAGCACACTGGCCGGAAGGGCATCGATCCGCCCCTTATCCGGGATCCGCTCCCCGATCCTCACCCCCCTCACCCCGCCCTTGTGGACAGCCCAAAGGTCCTTGGCGTAGGCCACCACCCGCCGCAACTCCGCCGGCACACGGCGGGCGCCCTTGTCGTCCTTCATGATCTGCACCTCCTCCGATTCCCACGCCCCGCAAATCTCCCCGATGGTGCAGCAAGCTCGCCGCCCCTTGAGCCCGTCCAGCGCCTCCAGGAATTCCGCGGCCCGCCCCTCCCGCAGCTTGCGCTTCCAGGCCGCCTCAATGCGCTCCGCCTTTGCCCTTTCGCTCGTGAAACAGTTCCGCAGAATCTGCCGATTTTGGACCCTGAATTTGAAGTAGTACGTCTCCGAGACCTTGCCGTTGACGGTGCGTTTGAAAATGGCCATGGGTGCGTGGGGTTGTGGATACCGGTTGTGATACCATTTGCGCCCGCAAAGTCAATATATACAACGCAAACAAATTCACATAATTTCGGCCCATTTTGCCCCTCCAGCCCGCATCACAACCACCGAAAAATCAACACACTGAAAACCAAAACGGCCGCTCCAAATCTGGAACGGCCGTCGGAAAGTTTGGCTCCTGAGGCAGGGATCGAACCTGCGACATGGTGGTTAACAGCCACTAAATCAATAGGTTACAACTTGCGGAGGATGATGGTTATGCGGGTTTTGCGGTTGGCGGAATACCGCACTGGATACCATTTTCGGCAGTAAGCAAGTGTTTCCAGATCACCCCGCGGACGATTTGAGAGACGTGCGATTGGGCAATTCCGTACTGCTTCGCGATGTCGTACTGGTTGGCACCGCCCCTGTATGCGGATCGAATTGCCAACACATCCGCTTGCTTCAAGACCACCATCGGATGTCTCTCACCCCTTCGAGGCCCTGATCTTGCCGTCGGGAGCCCCCGACAATGTGAAGCTGGCTGCCGTAATTTTCCCACCAAAATCTTGGAAATGAGCGAAGGACTACACCCAAAGCGTTTTGCGATGATGCAGTACCGTTCTCCCGCCGCCGCCGCTTTGCGAATCTCCTGCACCTGGGCATCGGTGATCTTTGCTGATCGGTGGTTCTGTCCACGGGGCCTCGCTTCCAAATACTTTGCAACTTGGTCCGGTTCTCCCAACCAACGAAATCGCCGCGCTTCCATGGCGTCATGGGTGTTTTCCTTAGCTGATCCCCAGTACAAGTGATTCGGATTTACACAGCTCGTGTTGTGGCATTTGTGACAACCCATCGCCTCAGGTTTTGGCATTTGTTGACCACTGAGGAGCAAGCTGATTCGGTGCGCCACGTAGTTTCTTCCATCAATCCAGGCGAACCTCCCGTAGCCCTTTCTGACTATTCCGCCCTTCCACAGCCAGCACTCGTCAGGGCCGGCCTTCTGGACCTTGGCCCAGAAGCGGGCTTTCACTTTGTCGGTGAGGCGGGGATCGTCGGGGCTGGTGATGGGCAGCGTCTTCATGCCGACACTGTCTTGTCTTCTGGTGCTGGCGTCAATAAATAATTATTGACGCCCGATTATTCTGAGAGCAACATCAAGCGTCGCCAGGGTGCCGGGCCGGGGCTGGCGACACCAGTTCTCCAACCCCACCCGTTACAGCGGGCTGCCCGACACCAACCCAAATGAGACACCATGGACCGCCACCCGCAACCGCTGGCTTTGCTTCGCCAGGCCACGGACACCACTCCTCCTCCCAACCTCCACGACAGTGCCGCCGCCGTGCTGGTGCTGAACGAAATGCTTCTCGAGAAGTTGGAGCGCATCCTTCCCGACTACCACCCGGGCGACCAGACAGCCGCCACCCTGGCCGGCCTGAATGAATTGTGCTGGCGCACCAGCCGGAACCTGCGCGCCAATCTCGAAGCCCTTACCGCTTAACCCGCCATGTACCGCAACACATCCGAGTTTCCCAGCCCTGGCGACAAAGCGGTCTACGTGGGTACTCCTCCCAACACGATCCCCTGCTTTCCATTGATCCGGAACAACTACCTCTACTGCATCAGCGAGTCGAGGCAGATTGACGGCCGGTGGTTCGTCCGCCTAACCGGTTTCTGCATCCGGATCAACGACAGGGACAACTGCTGGCTGCCCAGCACCGACTTCCGGCTTGTCTCCGGATCGAGTCACAGCGATCACTCCTCCCGATGAGCAAGCAGCCACTGACAAAACGCGGGACCCCTCGGAAAGTAAAACAGGGAGGAGGTCGCCCCACAACTGGTCGCACTGCACGATTGACTGTACGCATCAAACCCGAGGCCAAAGCCAGCTTTGAGGCGCACGCGACGGCCAACGACATCACCCTGGCCGAAGCGGTGGAGGAAGGGGCCCGCCGATTGCGGCCGGGGGAGGACGGGGCGCCGGCCGAGGAGCCGTGCATCATCATCATCAGCGGCGCCCGGCGGCGGCGGTGACCGATCAGCGCAGGTCGTCGAGCACCTTGAGCTTGGCGATCTTGCGCGCCGCCTTGACCCGGGTGTTGAGGCGGTCCTGGATTTCCTCGTTGGTCCACTCGGGGTTCCGCTGGGCTTCCACGCGGACCATCTTCACGGCTTCCCGGGTGAGGGGACCGGCCGCCTTGGCGAAGGCGTAGGCCTCATCCGGCGTCATGGTATCGGCGTAGAAGCGGCCGAGGCGGTTGGCCCGCTCACGCTGGATCTGCTCCACGGTGTACTTCTGGATGCGGGTCGGGTTCGCGAGCGTGACGGTGGCGGAGTCGTTCACGTTCGAGATGAACAGCTGCTTCTCGGCCAGCCAGGCGAATTCCGGGTCCTTGGTGGTGGTGGAGGTGAAGCGCGCCGCGGCCGGCAGCCGGGTCCACCACTCGCGGGTGATCGGTTCGCCGAAGGCATTGAGGGCCGGGCGGGTGCCGATGCTCTGAATGACGGGAATCCCGGAGATGATGTGCGACATCATTCCGTCGCGTTGAGGCTGCTGCGGGTCCGTCACGCGCGCGATCGAGCGCAACATGCCGGCCGCTGGGATGGTGCCTTGCACTGGGCGCGTGGTGAAGCGGACGATGGATTTTAACGTGCGCTTGTCGAGAACCTCAAACAAATCGGCCACCGACTGCATGAGAGAGCGGTCTTTGATCGACGCCGCCACCGCCCAGCCTGCGAGCAATGCCTTCTCCATGACATTCACTGGCCGGCCTTCCTTGGCCTTCCTCAGTTCCGCCACGAGTGCGGCGGCACCGGCAAAGGCCGATCCCCCTGGGAATTCCAGAAACGACACGTAGGTGTCGCCGAACTTGAAGGACCAAGGTTTCCAGCCCTGATCCATCAGTTGGCGCTTCTGATTCACGTCAGACGGCCCACCATCCGTCATGTCAAACCATGGATCGTCCTCCGCATCGCCGTTGAGAGCAGCCGTCACAAGGCCTCCAATGGCCATTGTCCCAAGGATGCCGGCCGCCATTCGCTGCCGCCGCTCCGCCGCGGAAAACGGAGTCAGTCGTTCCTCCCTTCCCACCAGGTGCCGGCCTTTGGCGGCCCGAGCAATTCCCACTGGGGAGAAGTCGAGTCCCATGCTGGTGACGTTCGCCACCACATTCACAAACGGCATGACCCAAAGACGATAAATCGGAAATGAACCGAGAGGTGTTGGGATCACGAGATTCTGTCCCATGTTGTTCATGCCTTTCGCAACCGCACCCCAGAAACCCTCAGGTGGAGTATTGAAGGTGACCACCTCAGCGAACCGCCGCCCTTCCTCACGAATCTCCATCGGCCGATTCACTTCCATGATCTGCCAGGCGCGCCGATCGAGGTCGCTTGGGCGGATCTTCTGCCCGGCGGCGCGCATCTCCTCCCTGGCCTGGGCCAGTGCGGCCGCGGCCTCCGCCGGACTGTTGGCCAGCTCCCGCGCCAGGAGGGTGGCGTAGTCGCCCCGGCCCTCCTTGACCCCCTGGCGGGCGAGCCTGGAGGCGGCGAGGTATTCCGCCGCCGATCGGGCAGTGCCGTTCCAGAACGCATCCTCGGCGGTGAGCAGCCGGCCGACGTACTTCCACATTGAGAGCACGTTGCCTGCCTTCTGGCGGAACGTCTGCGGGTTCGGCGTGTAGATCAACTCCAGCGCATTCCGCTGGTCAGCCTTCGGGTCGGCGGAGAACTTGGTGGACGGCTGGGATGTGGTGGCCCGCCCGCGCATTGCTGCCCCCGCGTCCGCCCATCCTACTTTCATGCCCTCGGCCAGGCCGCGCACCATGGCAATGGTGTCCCGCGGGTTATTGGAAAGCGCGGTGGTTCCAAGCCTGGCCAGGAGGTGAGCACCGGAGCCAAAGGTGTTCACCACATGCGTGTCCGGCCCAGATAACGTGTTGGCGTACCAGTAGGCTACCGCTACATCCATCACCGAGACCCCCTGCATGCGGCCAATTTCCGTCATCAGCTCGCGCGCCAGGTCCTGCTTGGGCAGTCCTTCGGGCGCCTCCCACATGCGGCGGGCCAGCTGCTCCAGCTTTGTTCGCTGCTGCTCCGTGAGTTTCGGGGTTTCCGCGCCCGGGCGGCGGCGGGCCGTCTCGATCTGCTGCACCGCCTTGCGCAGGATGCCCTGCGGGCTCATGCGGGACCACATGCCAAAGACGCGCAGCCCCTGGCCAGCCGAGGTCGCCATGGTTTCCAGCTTGTCCACCACCTCGTCCATCATCACCTCGGCCGCCGTGACCGTCTCAGGTTCCTTGGATTGGGCGGCGGCCTGGTCGAGGCGCAGGGCCAGCTGCATGCCCAGCGTGGTGCGCTCTGGGGTGTCGATGCCGCTCGCATCGTCGAGGAACAGGGCCGAGGCGGCGGACTCGCCCTGGTCGGCGATCCACCGGTTGGCGTAGTCCTGCAATTCCACCTCGGTGAATGGCCGGTACTTCCGCGGCTCGAAGGTTTTGCGCCAGCTCTCCCGCAGGCGGTCATCGGATTTGACCCGCTGGCCGAACCGGTTCGGTTTGAATTCCTCCGCGCTGGCGGCGCCCGGGCCGGTGGCGGCGGGCGGCGGAGTGACTTCCGCCTTCGCTCGTTGCCGGAAAGCCTCAAGGTCGACGTTGCGCGCCGCTGTCACCGGAGACGTGGCCAGGTCCTCGATAGTTGTCGGGCCAGCCAGGCGCTGCTCGATGACGGAGGCCGGCTCCTCGATGGCCACAGCGTCCGCCGGCCCGGCCTTGGCTTGGGCGGCGGCGAGCGCGGCCGGCACATTCTCCGGCGCCGCCAGCTCTGCGGACACCTCCGTGCCCTCCGGCGTGCGCACGGTGACCGCCGCCGCATCCGGCGTGGTCGGCTTCTGGCCGGTGGCGTAGCCGAGCGTCTGCATCAGCGTGCCCTCGGCCTGGCTGGCGCGGATCGCCTCGCCGGGAATGTCCGGGGAGTGGATCACGGTGCCGTCCGGCGTCTCGGTGAATTCCAGCGGCTCGCCCTCGGCCGGTTGCAACTCGGGCGGGAGCGCATCCACCGCCACCCCTGGCACGATCATGCCGGGCAGGCGCCCATCGACCACCCTGGCCTTCTGCTCGGCCAGGGCCTCGGGTGTTTCCGGCACGGTGCCGGCCGGGTCGGTCGGGGTGGGGGAGGTGAGCGGCGCGTCGGGAAGCAGGCTGGGGTCGATCTCGCCCGGGCCTGTCGGCAGGTCCAGGCCGGCCGCGGCGGTGCCCGCATCTGGCACGGTTTCCTCAGGCGCGAAGGGCGGGGCGTCGGGCACCGGCTCCAGTTCAACCGGCGCAGCCGGCCTGCCGGCCAGCCGTTGTACGCCGCGCCCGACGGCGTAGGCCCCACCAGCAACCACACCTTCCCCGAGGATTTCCGCGGCGGCCGACTCGGCGATCTCGCCGCCGGTCACCATCGTGTCCTCGCCGATGGCGGAGGCGGCGCCGCTGGTGCCTTCCACCGCGGACGCTTTCAGGGCGCCACGGCCGATTTTGCTGAGCGTGAGCCCGCCTTGCGCTGCCGCCTTGGCCCCGCGGAACAAACCGCCGATGCCCGAGAGTGACAGGGCGGTATCGATCGGGCTTTGCGACTGGCCGTAGAGCGCGCCGCGGACGAATTTCATGGGAGCCAGGTCGCCCCACGCCTTCTCATACTCCTCCTGGTCCGGCACGTTGTTGGCATAGACCAGACTGGCTTTCCTCAATTCCGAGTCCGGAGCGATGAGCCGCTTCTGCAATTCCTGGAAGTAGGCCGGGTTGCGCGTCTCCCGGAAGGCGGCGGCGAGCGCCATATTCTCCGGATCGGCGTGGATCGTGCGCGTGCCACGCAGGTCCGCCTCGCGGGTGCCGAAGGCATTCACCACCTTGGGGCGGCGCTCCTCCTTCACGGCCTCGGCGAAGCCGTCCGGATCGGCGAAGGCATCGGGCCGCCCGGCGTACAGGTAGCCGGTGGGATCGTCTCCATTGTACCCGGCCGCGGCGATGGCGACCTTCTGGGCCAGCGTCCGGACCGCCTTCGGGTCATCGTCGCCATCGAGGATCTGCGTGCGCAGCTCATCGAGCGACCGGTTGAGCGTGTCCCACTGCTTGCCCTTCTCACCGGGGAGCTTGCGCATTCCCCAGCTTCCGATGCGCTGGACTGTCGGCCCGACGGCCAGGCCGGTGTTGAGTGTCAGCGGGGCGCCGCGCACGAATTCCGGGCCCTCGGCTCCAGTCAACGCCCGGCCGATGGACCCTCCGGCCTCCGCCGCGTACGCCGGGATGCTCAGCGGCGCGGCCACCACGCTCCGCGCCAAGACCTCGGGCATGCTGCCAAGGAATCCGCCCACCTTCTCCATGCCAGACGGCGCCGCCGCCGCGCGGAATTGATCCACCACCTGGTTGAATTCGCGCACCTCATCCTCCGAAGCCGCCGGGCTGGCCGCCTTGTGCTCGATGGCCCATTGGTCGACCACGTAGCTCCGGTCCTCGGGGCTGAGGTCCTGCCAGTCCGGCGTGCCCATGAGGGCCTCCGGGGTGAATCCGAGGAGACCGGCCATGGTTATTTCTGGCGGGATTGCAGGATGGAACGGATGGCATTGGCCGGGTCCATGTCCGGTGGTGCGCTCTGTCCCTCCTTCGGCACAGGCACAAGTTTGCCTGTCGGCCCGTCAAACCGGTAGAATTCACCGTTGGCATCCTGCAAGAGTCTTGGTTCGCGCGGTGTCGCGTCGGTCGACTTGAATTGGACGCCTCCAATCGTCGCCGCGTTGGGCTTCATGCCGGCTTTGGCCATGCCCTCCAGGATTTGCGGGGAGAACGGATCTGGGGTCGCGCCGTCCCGAGGTAGCGTCACCCCATGGCCTGTGATGAAATGCCCTTGGTGCGGCCGCCCGGTGAGTGGATCCAGAATCGGGAATGTCTGCCGCGCCATACTGGCCTTCTGCTTTGCCTGCTCCGCGTCCATCCGCGCGCGAAGTTCCAACCCGGCCTGCGCCATGGCCGATTCCAGGAATTCGCTGGCCGCCTTCGGCTGCATCGCACTGGCCGCCTTGATCGCCGTCGGATCGTAGCCGGCCTGCATGAGGAATGCCGCCTTGCCTGCATTGGCCGCGCGGAGCTGCTCATCCGCCATCGCCTTCTCCGCCTCGCGCTCCTGCTTCTGAGCGTCCTGCTCCATGCCGAACATCTGCATGTCCCGCGCCATGCGCTTGTCGATCATGGACGACTCGTGCCCCATGCGCGCCTCGTCGCGTTCTGCGGCAAATGCCTGCTGATCCGCCCGCACCTTGTCGTCGCGCTTCCAGCCCGCGTAGGTGCCGAGGGCCCCGGCGATGGCGCTGCCGGCCCCGGCGATGCCAGGTGCGAGCCCCTGCGTATCGGGCATGACGCCCGGCCGGTAGAAAGATTGAGCTGAGTAGGCCATGGGTCGATGAGGTTACAGGAATGCGAGGGCCGCCATCGCCGCGATGCTGGCGCCAGCGGAAATGGCCGCGCCGGAGGTGGCCGATTTCCGGTTCGCCGCCGCGTTGGCGTTCGTCTGGTTGGCGTTGAATAATGTGTAAAAATATCCGTCATTCCGCTCCTGCGCGAATTGCTCACCGGCCTGGTTCATGGCGTTCGTCTGGAGCGTGGCCATCTGATTGCCCTGGCCCACCTGTTGAGCCGCGCCGAGGAAAGGGGCGAACGTGCTGGGCCCCGAGACCTGGCCCGAGACCTGGCTGCCGCCGCGGCCGAACAGCCGCACGTGAGGGTCCCAGAACGAGGTCGACGTGTTGAACAAGTTGTTGGCGCTGGCCGCGTCCGCCGTCTTGCGTGCCGTGCGTTGAGCGTCCACCCCCGAGGCGAAAGCCCGCCGCTCCGTCTGCCGCTGCCGGCCGAAACTGTCGCGCGCCAGCACCTCCGCCACCGCCGCCGGGGAGCCGGTGGCCAGGCCGCGAGCCGAGAAGGCAGCGCGGGCCGCCTGCGTGGCGCTGCGCTGCTCCTCCGGCGTGAGCGCGCCGCCGAGCCGCAGCTCGTCCAGCGCCTGCCGCTGCATTTCCTCCTCGATGTCCGAGCCGCCCAGCTCATCGAAGCGCCCTTGCAGCGCCGTGTTGGCCCGCGCCACCTCCGGGCTGGAAAGCATGGCCTCGCGGAACGTCGGGTACTGCGCCTTGATCGCGCCCGATTCCGCGGCCGCACGCGCCGCCGCCGTGTCCACCTCGTTCCGGGCGAAGGCCGAGCCGAAGCGTTCATTGAGGGCGAGGATGCGGGGATAGGCTTCCTCTGCCAGCTGCAATCCCTCGCGCCCCTCCTGGAGCACGCTGCGTTGCGGTGCCTCGAAGTGAGTCGGCGTGTAGCTTTGGAAGTCCTTAGGGGGCCGCCGTGAGTTCGATTTGGATTTTGCCATGGCTGTCAGATTATGAGAATTCCACCACCACCAGCCCCGGCCGGCCAGGCTGGCCGGCGGGCGCGACGTATTGGTCGAGCGTGCTGCCCGGAACGATGAGACTCGGCCGCGTGGCCGCCTGGATTGAGGTACTCGTGCCGCTGCCGTGGACGAATCCCGTGCCCCCTTTGCCGCCCAGCCCGAGGCCCGAGCCGCCCGCGTAGCCGCCGCCGCCGCCGCCGTTGCCAGCGTACTGCGTGCCCGTGGCGGCCACGCCCTGCATGTTCGCCTCGCCGCCCGAGTAGGTCGCTTCGTTGCCGTTGCCGCCCTGGCTCGCGCCGCCGCCGCCGCCCCATTGACCGCCTGCGCCGCCCCCGCCCGCCACCACCAGCGCCCTCGCCGTGTCGCCGGCCACGATGGTTGTCGTTCCGGTGAAGATCCCCGAGAGCCCGCCGCCATTGTGCTGGTGCGCCGCGCCCTGGCCGGCCCCGCCGAATCCGTAAGCCGCGCGGTTGAGCCCGTGCGCACCCTCGCCCACCACCACCGAGTATTGCGTGCCAGGCGTCACGGTGAAGGTGGCGCGCGTGTAGCCGCCCACCCCGCCCTTGACCAGGCCGGCGTCGCTGGCCGCATCATTACAGCCACCGGCGCCCCATGCGTGCACCGTCATGCTGGTCGCCCCGGCCGGCACGGTGAGGATCTGATCGGTGCCGGTAAATTCAAACACCTGCTTGAGCCCATCCGGGTCCACCCACTGAGGCCGGCCCGTGGCGCGGTTGAAGCTGAGTTGCGGGTTGTCGAAGATGGCGGGTGGCGCCGCCAGGTAGAATTTCGCGCCCGTGTTCCGGTTTTGCAGCACCAGGTCGAAGGGCGAGGCACTCGTGTCCTCCACACTGTCCGGGTAGATGGCATCATCCTCCGGCGGGATCGAGGGCGCGCGCGGCGGCTGGAAGTCCGTGGCGCTTTCGCCGATCTCCAGTTGCCCCTGGGCGATGTGCAGCGCCTTGAGGCTCGTGGTCAGGTTCGTGGTGCGCAGCAGAAGCAGGCATCCATTCTTGAAAGTGGCGGCGTCGTTGGCGTCGAAGGTGAAGCTCACCCTGGTCCAGTCGCCATTGGCGCAGGCGATGTTGGCCGAGGTGTCGAAGGCCACGCAGTCCGTCACCGAGTCGCGGGCCGAGGCCGCCTGTGCTTCGAGCACCACGTTGATGGCCGCGTCCGTGAGATTCTTGACCCAGAGGGAGAAGGTGAGGGTATTTCCCCGGAGCTGCTCCGCGATGTTGGCCGGCAGGAAGACGCCGAAGTCGCACGAGGTGCACCCGGTGGCGCCCACCAGCTGCGCCGCGTAGGCCGATTTCTCATCTGGCGAGCTTTCCACCCGCGAGACGGTGACTGCCGCGCCGGTCGGCTTCGTCCACCAGGTCAGCGCGTTGCTGGTCCAGACGCCTACCGCCTCCGCCCGCCCGTCCGGCACCTCCCAGTTGTCGAACCAGAAGTTCGGATGGCTCAGCCAATTCGTCGGCGAGAGGTAGGCGCCGAGCGCCGTGCCCACCTCGTCCAGGTCCAGGAAGTCGCTGGTGATGTCACCGGCCGGTTCCAGCTCCACCAGGGGCGCCGCGATCTGGTTGAGCACGGCGTGGTCCACCCGAGTCGTCGGGGTGACGGTCGCGCCGCGGGTGACGTTGAGAGCGATGTTCGGCATGGGTCAGGTCCGTTGGGCAAATGAGTGTTTCTCCGGCAGCGCATCCACCTGCGCCCCCAGCAGCCGGAGCTGGCCGGCAGTCGATTCCAGCCGGATCGAGAACCATCGGCCGATCCGCCGCACCGGCAGCGGTGCCTTCCATTGCTGCCAGAGTTCCAGCGGGATGCCGGGGGAGGGGAGCATGGGCCCGTCGCCGGCCACGTAGGTGTAGTCCTCCCGGTGCGGCGCCTCGAAGTCGTTGGCCGAGTTGTCGAGCGCGTAGGCCGGCTTGCCGTGCGTGCGCCACTTCGTGCGGTCGCGCTCCCGGTCGGCGAGCACCGGCAGCACCTCGTTCACGCCGTCGGTGAGCACGTCCAGGTTGAGGCTCGCTCCGCGCGTGGCGTAGAAGGCCTCCACCGCCAGCGCCCCCTTGTCGCCCAGCTCGCCCAGCAGGTACCCGCGCGTGTCGATCTTGGTCGCGATCTCGTATTCCACCTCCCCGATGCGGTCGACAGTCCCATGGCCGAGCGCGATCAGCCGTTCCCCGTCGGAGACAAAGGCCGTGCGCTCGCCAGCGTAGTCGGTCACCACCAGCGCCTGCGCCATCACCGGGTCCGTGGTTGGCCATTCCGGGCTGATTGTTTCCTCGCCGCCCGAGGGCGAGCTGGAGAGCACGATGGGCAGCTCCGGCCGCGGATGGCGCACCAGAGTTTCCGGGGCAGGGGTGCCGTAGTAGTCGATCCCCTGCCAGGTTTGCAGCGTCAGGTCGTAGACGAGGAAGGCGTTGTTGCGCGTGCTCCCGTCCACCGGCACCGCCAGGATGTAGTACGGGCCCACCACGCACGCCGCCGCCTGGCTGGCGTAGGTCCAGTGGATTCGCTCCATGTATCCCTCGATCGGCTGGCTCACCGGCACCGGCTGGCTGCGCAGCGCATCCTGCTCCGTCTGGCTCAGGCGGTAGACGCCGCGGTCGCCGAGCCACATCAGGTCACCTCCCACCTCGCACACCGTCCGGCGCGCCACGCACCCGATCCGGGCCGGCAGCCGGTCCACGGCAATCTCGCTGAGGTCGCCCTGGAAGTTCAGGACGTAGTAGATGCTTTGCGTTTTGAAGACGATCAGCCGGTTACCCTGGTACCGGGCGAAGGCCACGATGGCATCATCCTCGCCCGAGTTGACGCGCGCCACGCTCAGCGCCGGGTCATACCGGGTATAGTCGAGCAGGTCCGACCATCCCAGCGTGTCCCGGCTGATCGGAAAGACGAACCGGTCCGCCATCACGATCCCGAAATCACACGGCGGCAGCGGCTCCAGGTAATCGGTCTGCGCCGGTGGCACAGGACTGGCCGCCACCACCCGCACCGGCTCATGCCAATCGCCCCCCCATTCCAGCACCGGAAGCCCGGGCCCGCGCGGAATCAGCAGGTTTTGGAAGGCCTGCACGATCTCGCACGCTCCCAGCGCCACCCCGGCCGGAAGGTCCACGCTCCGCGGCGTGCGGCCGTCGGCGTGGAACCACAGCTTGTCCACGTCCGCCGTCACCACCCACTCCACCCCATTCGGGTCAGAGAAGACGCCCACCCCCTGCACCGCCGACCGCGTGCCTGGCGCGTTGAAATGAATCGGCGTCACCGCCCCCCGCCGCGTCTCCGGTTGCTGCCGGCTGATCCGCACGTTGATGGCATCGGCCAGCAGCCCCGGCGCATCCCCCGGCCCGCCCTGCCCGAGCAAGCTCCGGTCCCGGCGGTTGTCGACCCCCGTGAACCCGCCGTCCAGGTCTCGCCTGGCCGGGGTGTCCATCAGCCGTGGTTGTGGGTATCGAGACATCTCGCGCGCGTGTACGGCAGGCAGTGAGCGCCGCGTGTCAATGATGGTGGAACGCTTCTCCTGATTTTCAGGGGGTTGAGACGTTCAACAGGTCCGGCCAGCTTTCCCGACAAAGTGTCGGGGATTTTGACGGATTTGCGTCGTGTAGGCGACTCGGAGCGTTTATGGAAAATCTGTTGATGCTGCGCAAGTCGTTGAGCGTGCACAACCGCTCGCCATTCGCGAAAATCCTCTGGCTCATCATGTGCTTATATCCGCTGCATGAAACTCCACGCCCTCGCCCTGGTCGCACTCACCGTGCAGCTTTCCGCCTTCACCCTGCCTGATGCCACGCCAGAGGAAACAAGCCGATTTTTTACGGAGCAGGGCCGCACTTTCGTTTTCTTTGATTCTGCCCGAACAATCCCGTATTCTGATCCGTCATTTATTCCCCCTGCGTGGGTGAGCCGGTTTGGCTCTCTGACGGGCGGCACCACGTTCAACACCGACCTGTTTCAACTCACCGACCCACTAACAGCAACGGTCTGGTGGGATTTCCTCCAGTCCGGCTATCGGATGAAATACGTCAGCATTCATTGGCACGCCAACGGGATGGGGGGCGAGCGTCTGTACTCGGTCCCATACGGCATCGCCACATCAACAGGCCCACTAAGCGTCGAGTCGCCCAGCGGCGTGCCTATTGTGTCGATAGCCTTTTACGGTTTCGACCCCACACGGCTGGAAGTGCCTGAGTCTAGCCCGCCCGTAGTTTTACTCGGCGCTTTGGTTGCCGCGTTGGCAATTTTTCGGCGCTCACTTGTTTAGAACACGGCCCGCCTTCGCCTTACGTCCGGGGTTGCGCGTTGATGCCTCAACACCACGAAGAGGGTGAGGGTAGGTGTACGGCGTATAGCCGGGCATTTGGGTGTCATTGAAATAATGCTCTCCAGACCGAATCAGCAAACCTTGATTCGCTGAAAACTGGATATTGGTCGCGCCTTGTAAATTGTTCCACTCATAAAGCGGCTCGTCCACTTGGTCATTGCTAGCTGGGGGTGTCGGCGATGCTCCGCTGAGTTGGGTGCCTTGCCCTCTCCCCGGTTGGTCGAACGCTTCATTTACCTTGTAGATTTCGTATCCCCGACCAGAGGCAAACGTGAGGCGTTTGGTGGTGTCGCCAAAAGCATACCCCCCATCATCTGCATAAGTGATTGTGTCGGATGTATTGCTTGCAATGCGGCTGGCGGTTTGAACTAGCTCCACTTGATGTCCTGTCGTCGCCTTAATCGCGTAGCCTGCCCACTGATTAGTTGTCCAACTCTTTGACGTATCCACCATCGTCGTTGTTGAGCCACCTGTGGCCGTGCCTGATTCAAACGGGCCGCCCGGCTCATTTACATCCCATGCGCTTGTGCCATCTGCGACACCCCACGGAGAAAACGGCCAGAATACACGGTAAGCACTGAGCGTGATTTTTGGCGAAGTGAAGCCCGTAACTGTATTATTGTAAAATAGGCCGGTTCCGCTTCGGATGTTGCCGATATATCCATTAT
>JACCDR010383409.1_pt1 | contig 21655 bp, 25 predicted proteins | sample 7446431 | NCBI WGS metagenome assembly JACCDR01 (sample SAMN15323443, study PRJNA562643) | freshwater metagenome | isolation source: river surface water | place: USA:Blue River Watershed | collected 2017-08-17 | reverse complement strand
GTCCGCGCGCACCTGGGTGCCGGCTCCGGCGCGGTTGCTGTTCTCGCCGTGGTCGAAGGGCCAGGAGTGATGGGTGGAGAACAGGTCGTCGACCTGGCTCGAGCTGTAGCTCCAGCGGCAGGCGAAGGCGAAAGCGCCGGTGGTCAGCGCGCCCAGGCCCACCAGCTTGCCGATGCCCACGTGCTTGTAGGTGCCCGCGCTGACCTCGACGACCACGTAGAGGTAGTCCGAGCCGCTCTCGGTGCCGCTCACGAAGTGGTAGGCGCTGTAGGGGCCGCTCATGCCGTTGGTGTAGCACTTGAGCGAGGCGTCGGCCTGGTTCTCGGTGCCGTTGCCGGCGTTGTAGGTCGCGTGCTGGTAGGCGCCCAGGTAGGCGCCCGGGTCGGCGGAGGTGCCGGCCGCGGTGTCGGCGATGAAGGTGGCCGCCATCGCGCCCTTGGTGAGCTGCAGGGCCTGGCCGCTGCCGCTGCTGCGGGTGCCGAAGAAGTTCTGGGTCCATCCGTTGGCCGTGGCGAAGATCCGCAGCTTGTCCAGCAGGTCGGTGGCGCTCGAGGCGGTGCCGGTTTCGTAGGTGGCCATGCGTCAGTCCAGGGCGAGGGCGCAGAAGGAGTCGAGGCCCGCGCGGTTGATGTTGGGCACCACCAGGTGGTCGATCGCACCGTCGCGGATGGTGGCCTCGGCGCTGTTGGCGAAGCCCGTGGTCCAGTAGAGGCCATCGAACTCGCCCCAGACATGGGCCGGGGCCGTCGCTCGGAAGATCACCAGCGGCAGCAGCGGCTTGGTGCCGTCGACGCTGTCGCGCAGGTGGTTGGCCTGGATGAGTCCGTTTTCGCCCTGGGCATAGGGCCAGGTCTTGCCGCGGCCGTTGGCGCTCTGATCGCCAGCGCCCTCGCTGCCCGTGGTGGGGTAGCGGTTGCTGACCTGGAGGAAGTTCCCGTCCGGCAGGATCGCGGCCAAGCCGGCGTTGCCGCCCACGGTGGACGACGCGGCGCCCGGATCCGACGGGTTGCGGTAGCCGCCGTTGCTCGCCAGGTCCCAGCGCACGCCGGTGCCGGGGTAGGGCGCGCCCACCAGGTAGGGGAAGGGGTGGACCGCGGGGGTCTCGTAGGGCAGGCCGAATCCGATGTAGCTCAGCTCGTAGAAGCTCGAGGTGCGGGTCACGATGGCCACCCGGCCGCCGTGGGCCACGAACCAGTACCCGGTGCTGGTCTTGCTCAGCAGGTGCGATTTGTCGCCGGCGTTGTTGAGCACGTCGATCACGCTCGATACCGGGTTCGTCCAGTAGCGGAAGCCCCGGAACACCAGGTTGTACTGGTCGGTCGTATTGTCGGTGTCGGTGTAGCCGGCCACGTAGATCTGTTGCGCGCCGTCGACGCCGGGGGCCTGCCAGGCGAACTCGAAGCGGCTGGAGACGTCGAGCAGCATGCCGGTGTCGCCCCACAGGCGGACCTCGGTCATGGTCAGGGTGGCGGTGGCGGCCGCGGTGATGTTCACGCGCCAGTAGAGGTGGGCGCCGGGATCCGCGGCCAGGATGAAGTCGCGGCGGGTGTAGGCGGCCGCCCAGGTCTGGCCGGACCAGCTCTCCGCGGTCGTCCAGCCGATGCCGTCGTCGGACCACTGCAGCCCGAAGTTGCTCGGCGCCTGATTGCTGGCGCTGCCGCTCCACAGGCTGAACGCCCGGACCTTGGTCGCCGCCTGCATTTGCACCGTCACCGTCGCCGGGAAGGTGGTGGTGGTGGTCATGGTGCCGGTGGTGCCGAAGGTGTTATCGAACAGGCGGCCGGCGTTGGTGAAGTTGGCGGTGCGGTAGAGGGCCTCCGCGCAGCCGCCGAAGCGCAGGCGGGTCCACTTGGGGCTGGTGTTGAAGGTGAAGGCGTCGCCGGAAGTGAAGGGCACGCCGCCCGAGTTGATGGTGAAGGTCACCTTGCTGCTGCTGAACGGGGTGCCGACCGTGGCCGTGCCCAGGGATCCGCTCACCGAACCGACCACCGTGAAGCTGGTCGCGGAGGTCGCGGTCGCCGTGATGGTCTCGACCACCGAGGTGGCGGTGCCCAGGTAGTTCTGCAGGCGCCCGGTGCCGGCGCCGGTGTAGGCCAGCCCCCAGGCGTGCCCCTGGTCGCACAGGAAGGCGTCCAGGTCGGCCAGGAGGTCGATGTAGTCGGTTGCGGTCCCGATCTTGGTGGACATTTCAGCGCCCCAGCAGCTGTTGGATGCGGCCGGGGTTCCGGCCGATGATGTTCATGACGACCCGCTCGCCGTCGGCCGAGTCCATTTGGTCGGGGACGAAGGACGGGTCGAAGGCGTTGATGATCCGGTAGCCCGGCGCCGGTCGGTCGCCGGCGTTGTACTGCGCGGTCTCGGTCCGGGAGAGCACCCGCTCGCCAGTCTGCAGGATGGCAGGCACCTCGCCGGCCTTCAAGCCCGCGATGCCGCCGTCATGGAACCGCGGGGCGCCCGCGAACATCGCCGCGGCCATGGCCATGGGGATCGCGCGCTTCATGCCCATGCCGGCCATGCCGCCGCCGTGGTTCACGCCAGCGAAGAAGCTGCCGAGCGGGCTACTGGCGCCGAAGAGGGCGAGCGCCGCGCGCCGGGCCAGCGCCTCGGCCGCCATCTTGGCCAGGCCCTGGACGAAGCTCTGGACCAGGTCGATCACCGCGTCCTTGGCCGACTTGGCGCCCGTGGCCAGGTCGTAGAAGAAGGTCGAGAGGCTCGACTGGGCGACGTCCTGGGTTTGCTGCCGGAACTTGTCGGAGCTGGCCTTCACCCGGGCGATCTCGGTGTCCAGCTCGCGCAGGGCGCCGATGGCCTCGGGATCCCCGGGGTTGGTGGCCAGGACCTCGAGCAGCTTCACGCGCAGGGCCTCGAGCTGCTCGATGGTGCGCGCGCGGGCCTCCTGGACCTGGCGCTCGCCCTCGACCTGGCCAATGGTGCCGGCCTCGATCTGGACCGCGTTGTTATCCTCGATCGCGCGCAGCTCGGCGCTCAGGCGGTTGGCCTCGTCGCGGATGGCATCGGCCCGGGTCCGGGCCAGCTCCACGTTGAACAGGGCGTTCACCAGGTCCTGGGCGCCCGGGTCGTCCTGGAAGGCCTTGAGCAGCTCCTCGCGCTCGCGCTCCAGCGCCAGGCGGGCGCCGGCGGTGCTGTCGCCCTGCAGCTCGGCCATGCGCGCCTGCACGTCCTCGAGCTTTCGGGCCAGCTCCTCCTCGGCCGCGGCCTGCTCGCGCGCGGTCTTGGGGCCGATCTCGGCCCGGTCGCGCTGCAGCACCAGGATCTTGGTCAGCGCCGCCGACTGCTGCTCGGCGGTGGTCGCGGTGCGGGCCTCGGCCTCGGCCTGGGCGATCTGGGCGTCGATGGCCGCGGTCTGCAGGCGCTCGCGCTCGCGGAAGTAGTCCCGCAGGCCGATCTCGCCGGCGTCGTAGAGGCGGTCCAGCTCGGCCAGGGACCGCTGGATCGCGTCGGTCAGCAGGGCGGCCTGATTGACCAGCCCACCGAGCCCGGCGGCGCCCTTGGTCGGGGTGATGCCGATGGCACCCACGGCCTCGCCGGTGGCCTCGGCCGAGTCCTTGAGCGCGTCGAGCGCGCGCTGGCGGTCGTCCAGGGAGGCCTGGATGGCGGCGTCCGAGGCGGCGAAGCCGCTCTCCATCTCCTTGCGGAAGGCGGCCACCGTGCTCTCGATGGTCTCGAGGTTGGCGGCGTACTCGTCCTTGGCGGCCGCGGCCTGGGCGCGCGCGTCGTCGGCGGAGCTGCCCAGGCCGTCGTAGGCCTCCGCGGCGGTGCGCAGCTTGGACGCGACGCCCTCGAAGCCCGCGGCCTCGGCGACGTCGGCCGCCTGGCGCTGGATATCGGCGAAGCGGTCCCCGACGAAGGCCAGGGCGGTGGCCGCGGCCTCCCGGACCTTGGCGAACAGGACCACCGCGCCGAGCCGGATGGCCGACCAGGCCTTGTCGGCCGTGGCGATGGCCTGGACGAACACGAAGCGCATCCCCTGGACCCACTTGTCGCCCTCGCCGATGATGATGGTGAAGGCCGTGCGGATGGATTGCGGCAGGATCTGCAGCTCGTTGGTGAAGCGCTTGAACAAGTCGGAAATGCTGTCGCCGACGGCCTGGTCGACGCTAGCCGCCTCGGAGCCTCCCTCGATGTATGCCTTCCAGAAGTCGCCGATGATGGACGTGGCGTCCCGGAACTGCTGCGCCAGGCTAATCACCGCGTTGGCCACGCCCTCGATCAGGGGAACGGCCAGCTCGATGCCGCCGACCAGCGCGTCGGTGATGCCGGTCTCCTTGTTGACCCGCTCGACGATGCGGCTGATGGAGTTGCCGAGCTGGGTCAGCGCCCCGCCCACGGTGGCCGGGAGCTGATTGAATTCCTGCTCGATCTGGGCCCGGCTCTTGAGCAGCGCCCGGGCGACCTGCTCGGCTGTCAGCTCGCCGGCCTGGGCCATCTCCTTCAGTTTGCCAACGGGCCTGTCCAGCCCGTCAGCGATCGCCTGGGCCAGGCGGGGCGCCTGCTCGAGGACCGAGTTCAGCTCCTCGCCGCGCAGGGTGCCGCTGGCCAGGCCCTGGGAGAGCTGGAACAGGGCCGCCTCGGCGCTGGCCCCGCCGCCCGAGAGCTGGGCGGCCTGATTGATGGTCTCGGTCAGGGCCAGGATGGTTTCCTGATTGATCCCGAGTTCGCGCGTGGACCGCTCCAGGCGCGCGTAGAGGTCGACCGTCGCCTCGAGGCCCGTGCGGGTCCGCTGGGCGATGTTGAAGGTCTCGGCGTAGGCCTTGTTGAAGGTCTGCTGGGAGTTCGTGGCCAGCTTCAGGCGCGCGGTCAGGGTCGCGGCCTGGTCGGCGACCCGGACGAAGGCGCGGAGGCCCTCCACGCCCGCGTAGGCGGCCACCAGGCCCTTGAGCGCGCGCACGGCCGTACCTGCCGCGCCCTGGATCTGGCTCAGCCCTTTGCCCGCCTGCTGGCCGGCACGGTTGCTCTGCTTGCCCAGGTCGACCAGCTGCGCTTCCAGCCCCTGCAGGCTGTTGCGGATCGCCGTGAGGTCGCCGGTGATGCGGACTTTCAGCTCGGTGTCAGCCATCGGTCTCCAGCGCCTTTAGGGTCTTGTCGAAGCTCTTGCCGTCGTACTTGGCCGCGACCCGGATCAGGAACAGGGTGTCGCGGCTGCGCTCGCGGTTTTGCCGGGTCACCGCGCGCCCGTAGGCGCGCATCTCCGCGTAGGTGTATCCGAGGATGTCATCGCGACGGTGGCCGGCCGCGATCAGGTGCTGGAGGCAGTCAGCCCAGCCCCACTCGGCAGGTTTACCGCTTCCACGCCCGGAAGATTCCCGAGCAGGGGGGCCACCCTCTTGGCGAAAAAATCGGCGTTCACCTCGATCACCGCCTTCACCAGCAGGGCGAACTGGTCGGCGTCGCCGCCCCCCACCCATTCCGGCTTCCGGTTGATGGCGATCGCGGCGGCCTCGATCAGGCCCTCGCCGTGGTCCTCGACCAGCTTGAGGATGTCGAGTTCGACGCCCCCGCCAGCCACACCAGGGGAGGTGACCTGGCCAGCGAGGGCGCCGAACATCGGGCGGACGGCCCGCAGGAAGCGCGGGATCTGCCCCACTTTGAGCGGGGTGATCTCGAGCGTCTCCCCGCGGTAGCCCACCGTTACGGTGGTGGGCTCCAGCACGCTCAGGTCGTCCATCAGTCAACGCTCTCCGAGGTGAAGTACTTGGAGATGCCCGCGCCGCTCTTGGTCGGGTCGGAGAGCAGCTTGCCGCCCACCTCGCCCGCGCCGTAGTCCTCGCCCAGCAGGGCCATGGACTGCAGCAGGCCGGCCGAGACCTTGTGCGCGATCACGCGGACCGGCTTGCCGCTGCGGGCCTCGTTCAGGCCCACGAACACCAGCTCGTACTGCTTGTTCGAGGCGACCAGGGCCTCGACCTTGGTCTGGGCGGCGTAGGGGTAGGTGACGCGGATGTTCGCCGCGCCGGCGACCGGGTTCGGGATGGTCGAGCTGGCCGGGATGTAGATGCCGCCCTCGCGGAACTCGTAGTCGGTGTTGACCGTGTAGGTCGGCGTGCCGCCGATGCCGGTCACGGTGGTGATCGAGGTCGGCATCTTGGCCAGCGGGGTGAAGCCGCCCTTGTAGGCGACCACGTTCTCGTTGGTCGAGGTGCCGGCGATCGCCGGGGTGGCCGAGCCGCGCAGCGCGCGCGTGAAGTTGTCCGGGCTGAAATCGTGGAAGGTGTAGCTCACCTCCACGCCGGTCAGGCGGCGGATCTCGTTGCGGGTGCCGCCACCCGGGTTGGTGAAGTCTTTCAGCTCCTTGATCTCCTCCTGGGGGGAGAAGGCCAGGGCGGAGCAGTTGCCGACTTCCACCAGGGGAGCGGCGGCGCCGTACTCGCGCAGGTAGATGTTGCCGGAGCCGATGTAGCTGTAGTCGGTGGCCATGGTGGTTCCTCAGTCGGTGCCGCGGTAGGTGCGGCGGTTCGTGAAAGCGATGGGGTAGTAGGCGTAGCCCGCGTCGGTGAACGCGGCGCCCGGGGCGGGGGCGAGTTGCAGCGGCCCCTCCTCGGGAAGGGTGGGCGGGCGCCAGCCCAGCAGGGCGGCCAGCGCGGCCTGGACGATCGGGGCCGAAGCCTCGCGCGCGCCCTGGCGGGTGCGGGTGTTGAGCGCGTTGCGCACGCTGACCACCACCAGCCAGGACTTCTCGACCAGCTGGATCTTGCCCAGCATGTTGGAAGTCTGGCCGCCGGCGGCGCTCACGGGGGCGTAGCCGTTGTAGATCACCGCCACCGAGGGCGTGACCTGGCTGTCCTCCTCCACGTCGGCCAGCTCGGACGCCGTGTAGACCTTCTTCACGGTCTCGCCCAGCCGGTCCTGCAGGCGGGTGACGATGGCCTCCTCGAGCGCGTCCCAGCTCATGCGGCCACCGGGCCGAAGCCGAAGTGATTGCCCAGCTCGCGCAGCACGCCCAGGCCCCAGGCCGGCGGCAGGTTCAGCTCGCCGGCAGGGGTGACCGGCATGAAGGGCCGGGCCGGGATGTAGCCCTCGCCGATGCGGGCGAAGGCGACGTTGACCACCACCAGGGCCTTGCGGGATTTCGCCTTGCTCTGGAACTTGCCCTTCTTGCCGAAGGCCAGCACCTGGTCGCGCGCCTTGAGCTTGGCGCCGAACTGATGGAATCGGGCGTACTTGACGTTGGTCCCGACCTCGACCCCGTCCTTGGAAGCGCGGTAGAGGATCGAGCGGCGCAGGCGGCCGGTGTCGACCAGGGCCTTGCCCTTGCGGTAGCGCAGCGGCGCCCAGGCACCGCCCCAGGGGCTGGCGCTGTTGCGGAAGCAGATGCGGATCCGGTTGACCAGCACGCGGCCGATGGTCGCGTAGGCCGGCGTCATGTCCGCGATCTTGCTGCGCAGCCCGCTCAGGCGCGCCTGCAGCTTGTCCTGGAGGACCTCGACCTTGACCAGGGTGGCCATTACAGGCCTCCGGTGAAGCCGGCGAGGACGGTGTCGGTGAAGACGCGGTCGGCCGCGGACACCGCCACGCCCGGAGGGGCCTCGGTGCTGTCGGCCCCCGGCATCACCAGGTTGCCGGCGCGAATGTCGCGCAGCATGTCCATGGCCATCTTGCGGCGCTCGATCACTTCCTTGGTCGGCGCCTCCTCGTACAGCTCGTAGCGGGTCAGGTCCGCCGCGATGCCCACCACGAAGGCGGGAACCGTGGCCAGCGGCACCGTGTAGCGGGAGCCCACGTAGCCGTCGATGATCGCGTCGGCGTCGGCCGCCGCGGCCGCATAGGTCCGCTCGGTGTCGGAATCGAGGAGGCCCTCGAGTTCCTGGGCACCGAAGCGCTCCTTGAAGGCGGCCTCGTTGCAGTAAGCCATGGTCAGGCGCCGCCGTCCTCGGTCTCGCCGGGGGCGTCAGCTTCCTCGGCGGCCGGCTCGGCCTTGGGCTTGGCCTTGGCCTTGGGAGCCTTGGCGCCGTCGTCCAGGCGCACGTCGCCGCTGGCGATCAGGCGCGAGGCCTGGTGCGCGTCCAGGGTGACGGCCTGGCCCTCGGTGAAGCGGTAGCCCGGCGTGCGGACCACGAAGCCAGGGTTGACGATTACGGTGGTCTTGGACATGGTGCTCTCCCCTGGGATCGAGAGGAGGGGCCGCGAGGGCCCCTCCGCCCCTGACTCAGGCCTTGGTGATGCGGCGGATCGCAGCCGGGCGGCCGCAGACGACGACCGGGTGCGAGGCGATCGCCACTTCCATGGCCTTGGTGCCAAGCGCGTCCACGATGGGCTTGGAGCCCAGGTAGTACGGCTGGCCCATGGCGCCGGTGCCCACCGACTCCATCGTGTCGGTCGGGGCCAGGCCCATCCAGAAGGTGTCGCTGGCGCCCACCGGGAAGGCGACGGCCTCGTTGTCGGCGATCTTGACCAGGGAGGTGCCGCGGTAGCGCTCCCAGGTGACGTTGCCGAAGGAGAAGGCCTGGCGCGGGTCGCCACGCAGCTCGGCGGCGGCCTGCCAGTTCAGGTAGGTCTCGCGCACCTGCTTGTTCTCGATCAGGTCCGACCAGTAGCCGTCCGAGCAGAACACATGGATGCCGGTGAACGGGATGCCGTCCAGGGCGGCCTCGATCGGCGCGATGATCTTGTTGAAGATCTCCTGGCGGGTCTTGGTCGCGTCGGTCTGGACCGCGATGATCGCCGAGGCCGGGGCGGAGCCGAACTCGGTGGTGCCCGGGGCGAGCAGGCAGGCCATGCGCAGGCTCTCATGGGTGTAGTCCATGTTCCGGCGCAGCTTGGCGACCAGGCGGTCGCGGCGGTTGGCGATGATCTCGGCCGCGCCGCTGGTGCCGGCGCCGCGGGCGTTGAGCACCTCGTCGGCGTAGACCTCACCGCTGTCGCTGTAGGTCTGCGTGGTGAAGGTGTGCACCTTGCGCTTGTCCAGGCCGGACTTCTGGCGCGGGGCGCCGCGGGCGATGGCCGTCAGGATCTTGCCCGCGTCCTTGGCATCTTCCTCGACGGCCAGCGTGGTCGAGGTCAGCGGGGTGACTTCGAAGAGGCCCAGCTCGCCGAGGCGGCCGGGGGTGTAGGGCGCCTGCGCGAGCGAGCGCACGAGGTTTTCCCGGGTGAAGTAGTCGCGGAAGATGTCCATGGTTTGTCCTGGGCTCTGGGAGGGCTGCGCTTACGCGCGGATCTTGATGTTGCGGGCCAGCAGATCGGCCGTGCCGGCGGTGATGTCCGGGGCCGAGGCGGCGCCCCAGTTCAGCAGCGAGCCCTGGACCTCGGCGTCACCGTTGATGATGGTGGCGAGCTGGTCCACGGCCAGGTCGGGGGCCTCGTAGCACAGGATGCCGGCCGCGACCTCGGAGCCGTCGGCGGCGCCGTTCGCGTAGGCGACGTACTTGCCGGAAGCGGTGATGCGGCCGAGCACGGCGCCGGGGACAAGCGCGCCGGCAGCGGCGGCGATGGTCACCTGGTCACGCGAGCGCTGGCCGTTGGCTTCGCTCACCAGGAACTCCAGCGCGCGGGCGGGTTCGTTGTAAGTGGTCATGGGTATTCCTCTGGGTTCCGGGTGTTGGGAGTGGGGTTACTTCTTGGCAGCCTTGCCGCTGACCTGGTCCAGGACCTGGCGCTGGGCGTCCACGATCGGCATGTCGGGGTCATTCTCGGCGCCGGCGCGTTCCTTGAAGTCCACGGCCACCGGGCGCAGGCCCAGCTGCTCGAGGAACAGCGCGCGGGCGGTGACCTTCTTGGCGCCCTCGCCCTCGCCGAAGTCGAAGGTCGGGGTCGCGTCGTCCAGGCTGGCAGCGAAGCTGGCCAGGGTCTCGACCTCGCCCGGGGTGACCCGGCCGGCCTTCACGTGCGGCTCGATGGTCGCCTTGATGGTGGCCAGGGTCTGGGTGCCCTGCAGCTCCGAGAAGCTGGCCTGCAGGGTGGCGATGTTGCCGTTGGCCTGGTCGAGCTGGGCCTGCAGCTGGTCGGCCTTGTCGGCCTTGGCCTGGAGGGCGGCGATCTGTTCCGGGGTCATGGTGGGGTCCTCGTTGAAGGCAGTGACGGCGCCCGCCAGTGCGGGGGCCTTGGGCTGGGTGTCGCGGGCGGCCTGGGCCAGGTCCTCGACGGCGTACTTGGGGATCACCTGGTCGGCCTTCTCCTGGCCATGGGTGGCCAGCATCCAGTCGCGCAGGCCGGAGAACAGCCGGGCAATGGTGCCCATGACGATCCAATCCTCCTCGAACTCGACCACGCCCTCGTCGTCCGAGGCGAACTCGACGTCCTTGAGGCCCTTCACGGCCGGCGCCGCGGCGCCCAGGAAGCCGACATGGCGGAGGTAGAAGGTGCCCGGGACCGGGTTGTTTTTCGCGTCCGGGGCGTAGAAGGATGCGCTGCGCTTCTTGAACCGGCCGGCCTTCACCATCTCGGCGAAGTCAGGATCCACGTCCTTGGGCTCGGCGACCAGGACGCCCTCGAGGTAGTCGAGCTTGCCGACCCAGCCGTAGGCCGGCAGGTTGTCCTTGGGGTGGCCCACCACGATCGGGGCCTCATGCTTGGCCGGGTCGTAGGCCGCCACCGAAGCGACCAGGTCGTCCTCGCTGAAACTCAGCGTGGCGCCGCCGGCGCTGGTATGGGTGCCCTTCTTGAAGATCTCGAACTGGCGCATGCGGTCCCGGGAGGGTTGGTTGGCTTGCCGTGTCTGCGGGGGTGACTGTTGCATGCGCCCCTGGGGGCCGTAGAGTGGGACCAGTTCCCCGGGGCGCTACCCGGAATAGGCCTTTCCCTGGGGGGACTTGCATCCCGGATGCTACTGGCGGTAGTATTGTCCCGTGCCGATAGGGCACGCTGCTGTGGAGCAGGACCGTGGAAGAGTTGAAGTGGTACACCGTGCGGCGGGAGTTCCTGGAGGGCTGGCCGATGATCGGGCTCTACCTGCTCGTCGTCGTCGTGATCCTGGCCGTGCAGGTGATTTCGTGAGCGCCCCGGTGGATGTTCTGGCCGTCTTGACCGAAGTCACGACGATGATCCCGGAGGCCGACCGCCCGGTGATGCGCGAAGCCCGCGCCGCCGTGGCGGAATTGGCGGCGGCGGCGAGGGAGCAGGCTGATGCCCGCTGCGCTCTCATCTACGCCGGCCTTAGCTACGACGAGGAGGCGCATCGCACCGGAAGCCGGATGCAGGAAGCCAACCGCCGCCTTGACCTCGCTCTCGCCAAGTTCGGGGGTGTCGCTTGAGCCCCGCCTTTCGCGCCGCCGCCGTGGTGGCCATGGACCGTGCGCTGCTCGGGGATCCCCGGCGCTGCCGCGGTGGTCGGTTCCATGCCGCGACCGATGCCGGCCGTTGGTGGGCCTCGCTGCTGCAGGCCGCGCGCAAGTTCGGGGGTGGCTGGTGACGACCATGGACCGCGATAGCTGCTCGCACCTCGGGATCCTCGAGGTGTTCGACGCCCTGCACCGGCCCTTTGCCCAGGCCATGGCCCGCATGCCGCTGCCCGTGGCGCCCGACGACGAGGTCGATCCGGCGGCGCCGGCGGTCCCGGTCGGTCAGCGGGACGAGGAGTAGCCCATGTGGATCTTCTTCAACGACGCGTTCCTCTCGGTGGTCGCCCACCGCGACCGCCCCGACACGCTGATGGTCCGGGCCCGGGTGCGCGGCGACATCGAGCGCGTGTTCCCGGGCGCCAAGGTGACCCGCTCGCCGGCCGCCGACTACCTGTTCCGGGCCGAGGTCCGGCGCGGCGTGGTCGCGGCTGCCCTGTCCATCGCCGCTGCCGGGATCAGCTACCCGAACTTCAAGGGCTCGGTGCGCGACCGCGACCGGCTGGAGACCTACCACGACGTCTGGGACGTCATGCTCTCCTGGCAGCACCGGCGGCAGCGTGCCCGCAAGCCCAAGGCCTCCGAGGCTGCCCTGGTCGAGCCCTACCTGGACACCGGCGACCGGCTCTTGACCCGGTCCGGGCTTGACGTTTACATCGAGCGCGTCCAGGAGCTGCTCGAGGGCGGCGATCCGATCGTGAGCTTCCGCTACGTGCGCAGCGGCAAGCGCTTCACCTACCCCGAGCGCATGGCCCGCCGCTGGCTCCGCGGCGCTGTCCCCTCCCCCCACTGAGGTTCCCATGCAAACCCAAGACCAGCGCCCCTTCCCCTCGCTCGACTTCGAGCCCGCCTTCACGCCCCAGGAGGTCGCCGCGGCCAAGGTGGCGATCGCCGAACAGCGCCAGCGGCGCAACGAGATCGACGACCTGCGCGACAGCCATGCGGCCGATCGCGCGGTCCGCTGCCCGCTCTCGCGCCCATGAGCGCCGTCGAGAGGGCTCGGGCCTGGCTCCATGGTGACGCGGACGCGGATCCGCGCCAGCTGGTCCGGGACCTGATTGCTGCCGTGGGGCAGGCCAGCGAGCGGGAGGCGGGGGATGGTGCGCGGTGGCGGTTTCTTGTCGCGCAAGGGCGTGAAACGCACCCAAGGTTCGCCGTTAGTTGCCTGAGCAAACATGGCGGCTGGGTTCCGACCTGCGGGAAGTGGCTGGAATCCGACATTGACGACGCCATGAAGGAGAGCCCCAGCTGCGGCTGCGTCCCGGATCTCTCATGCTCCGACCTCAAGGATCCGTCGGCGTGAGGCCCGCTGCCGCCTGGCCGGCCGGCTGGGGTTGCTTGCAGCCCCCGTCGCCTGGGCTCTCGCCGTTGTGCCGGGAGATCGCCGCCCACCTGGCCAGCTCGGGCTACGCGCGCGCGCCGGTGCGCGCCAGGCGCAAGGTCGCGGACGTCATGGGCAAGTTCGGGGTCTCCGAGCGCACCGCCTGGCGGTGCCTACGGGCCGCAGCCCGGGGCCGCTGATCAGGCCAGCATGTATTCCAGCTCGGCCTCGAGCCGCAGGGCTTCACCTTCACGGGTGAGGCCCTTTTCGCTGATGGAGGCCTGGTAGGCCTCGAAGTTCCGGCGCAGCTCCGGCGGGTTGAGCAGCGGATCCTCGCCGGCCAGCTCGAGCGCCATGGCCAGCCCGGTGCCGTCGGCGGTCTCGAGCACCAGGCCGCCGGGGTAGTCCCGCACCTGGCACTCGATCCGGTGGAAGGAGGGCGGATCCCCGGGGTCGCCGTCGAGGTAGTTGGGCTCGACCCAGGCCACGCCGTCGGGCACCTGCCAGACCGCGATCGCCGGGCGCACTCGGTCGCCGGACGGGCTCGGGATATGCAGGATCGCGTAGGCGGTCGGGATCATGGGTAGGGGAACTTATCTCGCGGCAGGATCACTTCGGCCAGGGGGCGGCCGTCGGGCCATTCATTGTATCCCTGGGCCCGCATGAAGGCTATCGCGTCGGCCACATCGCGCTGGCTCTCCAGGACGATGTGCTCGATCGAGTCGAAAAGGCTCACGCTGTCGCGCAGGTTGGTCTCGTTCATCCACCGCTCGGCGTTTCTCCGCATCCCGTCGATGTCGATGGCTCGGCGCTGCTCCTGCAGGCTTCGATCCACATTGCCGAACACGTCCCCGTCGTAGCTGAATGCATCAGTGCGCAGCGCGGCTTCCGGCTTGAAATAAAACCCGGTCGACCTTGTCTCGCTGGCATGGCCCTTCTTGCGCTTACTCAGGCGGGCGAACACGTAGTTGCCGCCGCCGCTGACCAGGTCGTCGTCCGGGCTGCTGCCAGATATCCCGACGCCGCGCCGGATGCGGTCGGCCAGGCTGGCCAGCTGGCCGCCGTTCTCCACCATGAGCTTGAACTTGTCGATCACCGACCTCCCGCCCTCGCCCCAGTGGTAGCCGGATGGGTTGTGGTAGAGCACATACTCGCGCTGGAACTTCTGGACCTCCGCGTCCGGGAGGTCGGCCCGGTAGGTCAGCACGCGGCCGTGCCCGAAGGCCTGGTGCCGGCCCTGGGGATCCCAGTTACGGGAGGTGGTGACGTCGAAGCCCGCCGCCTTGTTGAGCAGGGCGGTCTTCTTGGCGATGCGCTCGCCCTGGTCGGTGACGGCCGCCAGGGCCTTGATGTCGGCAGCGAGCTGCGGGTTTCGGATGGACCGGATGTAGAGGTGCCGGTCGACGTACAGCTCCAGGCGGGCCTCGGCCGTGGCGCGCGCGACCGGGATCCCGAGGCGCTCCAGCTCATCGAACGCCCGGGCCGTGGTCGCGGCGTCGACCCCGTCGAGGTCGAGCTGTAGCTGGCCCTGCAGCGTGAGCCTGTTGGCCCTGCTGTTGGTGACGTAGGAGATGCTCCCGCCGCCGTCCAGGTCCAGTGTACGGACGTCCACAATACCCCTGACCACCTCGGTTTGGCCGGTCTCGCGCTTGGCGCCCTTGATGATCTTGGTCGTGCCGTATTTCAGCTCGGTCTTGCGCTGCCACGGCCGCCCGTTTCCGCCCTCCGGCACCGGCAGCTTCACGTTCGGCAGGCTGGTCTCGAAGTCGATCATGGGGATCGCCTTCATCGGCACCTTGCCGGCGATCGCGTCTTCGGGGTTGAGCAGCCTCATGGTCTGGTAGAAATCCTCCAGCGCCTTGGTCGCCTGGATGGAGGCCGCCCGGTCGATGGTCCGCACCATCTGTTGGTCGAAGATCTTGTCGAGCAGGCTCTGGGTCGCGGCCTTGGCCGCGGCGACCTTCGAGGCCACGGTCGCGTCGGCGGTGGTCTTGCCGCTGGCCACCCGCAGGTTGATCGACTTGACCGCGGCCTTCCACTTCTCCCGAACCTCGCTCAGGTCGATCTCGGGGGGCGCTCCCGCTCCACCCATCTCCTTTTCGATCTTGGCCGCGGCCTCGGGGCGCAGCTTGAGCACCACGCGCGTGCGCGCCTTGCCCGCGGCGTCGGTGTAGGTGCTGACCACGACATGGTGGTCCTCGATCGCGTCGGCGTCGGTCAGGACCGTGTAGCCGTTGGCGCGGCTGGCCTCGATCTGGCGCTGCTCGAGGGCCGTCACCCGGCCGCTGGGCAGGTCGGCGACCGGGGCGACCGCCGGGCGGGCGTTGGGGTAGCGCTTGCCGAGGTCGGCCTGGCGCGCGAGCAGGGTGCGGGCCAGCTTCTCGCGCTCGATCGCGTCCAGGGGGCCGAACTCGTCCACCAGGCGCCGGATGTCGGGCTCGGGGATGGACAGGACCTTGGCCACGCTGGCCTCGATCTGGGCCTGGCTGATCTTGCCGAACACCTCCGCCGACTGGGGGTTGGTGCCGGCGTTGCGCAGGGTGTCGATCTCGAGCACCTCATCGCCCCAGGCCGAGCCCTTGAGCCCGCCCTGAGCCCGGAAGCGCAGGGCGCCGCCGGTGTCCACGCGCACGGGCACGCCGGCGCGCATCAGCAGGTTATCGTAGCCCTGGCCCACCACGTCCCAGTTGCCAAGCCAGGCGTCCACCGCGAAGCCGTCGCCGGCCTTGGCCAGCTGCGCGGGCTTGCCCTTGGTCAGGCCATCGATGATCTTGGATGCGATCGCCGGCTGCCCGTCGATGGTCACCAGGCGCAGATCGGGCACCTCGATGCCCGCCAGCTCGTAGAGCTTGCCGGCGAGGACCTCGTTGCGCGCCTGCTCGGGGTTGCCCGGGCGCTTGATGTACCACTGGGTGCCGGTGCGGGTGTCCTGGTAGAGCCCACCGGGGTTGGAGCCCTTCTGGGGCCCGATCTGGACCAGGTCGTCGACGTTGAACGCCGTCGCGGAGGTCTGCGCCGGGCCGGTCTCGGGCACGGCGGCCGGGGGCGGGGCCTTGGCCAGCTCGTCGGCCTTGGCCTTGTCGATCGCCTTGAGCACCGCGGCCTGTTGGTCGGGGCCGACCGCGTCGAAGGCCGCCTTCTGGGCGGGCGTCGGGGGCTTCCCGGCGAGCACGGACTTCTGGTAGCCGGCCAGGCCCTGGGCGGTCGCCTGTTTCGTCTTGGCGGCCTCGACCGCGGCCTTCAGCTCGGCCAGCACGGCCACCGGGGGCTTGCCCTCCTGGTCGATCTTGGCCAGGGCCTTGGCGGCCACGCTGTTGGGGTTGGAGGTCAGCTCGGCCAGCTCAGCCTTGGCCGTCGCCTGGAGCTTGATCTCAGCCACCTGGGCGTCGAGCTGGGCGGTGATCGCGCCCTGGGCCTCGTCGGGCAGGGCGTCGAAGGCCGCCTGGGCCTTGGTGCCCGGCGCCTTGCCGGCCAGCTTGGCTTGCTTGTAGTGGGCCAGCGCCGCGGATGCCTCGGCCTTGGCCGCCTTCTCCTTGGCCACGGCCAGCAGCTCGGTCGAGGTCATGCCCTGGGCGCCCTTGGTCTTTTGGACCTCGGTGATCGCCTTGCTCAGGTAGGGGGTCTTTTCGGTCAGGGCCTTCTGGATCTGGCTGGCGGCCGCGCGCTCGGCGGCCTTGCCGGCCGCAGCCAGGTCTCCGCCGCGCTTGGCGGCCTGGTCGAGCACCTGGCGGGCGACGGCCGCGGTGGCCACGTCCATGGCCGCCTGGGTGGCCTGGAGGCCCTGCAGCGCGGCCTGGGCGGCGTCAGCGGGGAGCGCCTTGGCCTTCTCCGCGGCCAGCTTGGCGAGCTGGTCCAGGCGCGCCTGGCCGGGGTTGTGATTGAAGCCCGGGTCGATGCCGTTCGGGATCTGCTCGACCTTGCCGGTGCGCGGGTTGGTCCAGTTGTAGGTGCCGGTCGGCGCCGTCTGGGACACGTTCAGGCCCAGCTCGTCGAGGTCGTCCTGGCTCAGCTGGATCACGCTGCAGCGGCAGTTCCAGCCGTTGGGCGGATGGTGGTCTTTCCAGAAGGGGTGCGACACGGGGAACACCTTGCCGTCCCAGGCGGCGTGCTCTTGCCGGGTCCGGTGGTCGTCGATCGCGTCATACATCAGGAACGGGGCCTGCTCGGCCTGGTCCTGGATCTGCTCCCACTCGCCGACCGCGTAGGCCGACTGCATATTCGTGCGGAAGATGGTCTGCAGGCGGCCGGGGCTACCGAGCTGGGCGACCACGGTCTGGCCGCTCAGCGGATCCACCACCGCCTGCCGGCCCCACCAGCCCTTGGCCTGGAGGGTGGGGATGATCTCGTCGGCCCACTCCCGGAACGGCCGGCCGGTGGCCAGGGCCTCCTCGAGGCTGGCCTTCACGTCGGCCAGCATGTCGGTGTCCATCATCTTGGCGACGGTGAAGGCGCTCGCGTGCTCGGCCGCGGCGAGGTCGGCGTAGCTGAATCCGATCTTGAGCCCCTTGGCCTTGAGGAACTCCAGCGCCGAGGTGGGCGTGAGGCTCCAGCCGATGGTGATCGGGGCGTCGAAGAAGTCGAGGAGGTCGTGGGGGTTCAATGGATGCTCCGGGCGGCCTCGGTCAGGCGGTCCAGCTGCTCGATCTCGGGCAGGGGCTCGTACTCAGCCCGCACGCAGTCGTCGCACTGGTCGCCGTAGGCCTCCTCGTCCTCGTCGGTCAGCTTGAGGCCGCAGGCGCAGCAGCGGGCCATGGGCTCAGCGTTGCGCGCGGAAGCGGCCGATCAGGCGGGACAGGATCCCGGACCGGAACACCGCCTCGCTGGTCTCCTGGGGCGCCGCCTCGCTCATCATGCCCAGCAGGTGCCGGCGCATGGTCTCGTAGTCCCCGCTGTTCTCGGCGTGGTCGACGATGGACTGGACCCGCCGGCCGATCACGCCCTGGTACTTGTTGGCGAAGCGCGCCGCGGCGTCGGCGATCTCTTGCTGGTCGGCCCGGCGCGCGCCCTTGAGGGCGGCCAGCGCGCCCAGCTCGGCGAACTCGGCGGCGAGCTGATTGGGCATGTCCTGGAGCTGGTCGGGCGGCAGGCCGGCCTGGACCGCCTTCTTCTGCCAGCCCTCGCCGTAGGTCTCGGCGATGTACTCCTCGGTGGGCTCGAAGCCCAGGGCGAAGATCTTGGAGTCTCGCTCGGCGCGCTGGACCAGGTCCTCGGCCGGCTCGGTGTTGCGCCAGACCTTGGGGACCTCGGCGCCGGGGTAGTTCCATTCGGTCAGCCAGCGGGCCACCTGGTCGGTGAAGCTGCCGCTCAGCAGGTCGGAGTCGGCCTTGATCACCAGGTCGCGCACGCCCCGGTGGACGTCGGCCTGGCTGCGCGAGCTGCCATTGTCGGTGGTCATGGTCTGGCTCAGGATGATCTTGGCCAGGGCCGCGTCCATGGCCTGGGCCATGTCGGTGTAGCTGGCCGCGCCCGAGCGGGCGGCCTCCATCAGCTCGACCTCGACGCCGTCGGGCACCAGGATCGCGGTGTCGGTGGCGAAGGAGCGCAGCTGGCGCAGGATCTCGTCGCGCTGGACCTTGTCCTGCAGGATCCCGGCCGGGCCCTTGCCCATCACCGTCGGGGCGGCCCACTTCTCGAGGAAGATCAGCCAGAACTTGATGTCATTGCGCTTGAAGAACACCGGCCAGTAGCAGTAGTGGGCCAGGCCCAGGCCGTAGGGCTCGTCGTCGTGGTCGGCGCCGGTGCACACGCTCCAGAACTTGCGCTCGGGCATCAGCTCATGGCCGACCCGGTTCAGGTACAGGCGGCGGCTGGAGTCGTAGGAGAAGCGGGCCCGGTCGCGGACCCGGATGTCGGTCAGGACCACCTCGCGCTCGGTCAGGTCCCACATGCACTCGCCCACCGCGTGCCCGTACCAGCGCGCGTAGAGCATCTTGTCGGTGATCCGGTCCCAGTCGATGTTTTCGAGCTGGGCCTTGAGGCTGTCGGCGGCCTTCTTGTCGATCGCGCGCTTGCCGCCTGACTCGACGTCCCAGCTGCAGGAGGTGACCGCGTCCCGGCGCTGTTGGAAGGCCGCGGCGCACTGGTCGTCGCGCAGGACCTCCCGGTATACCCGGTAGTCGCGGCCCTTCTGGGCCAGCACGGTGTCCTGGGGAAGCAGCATGTCCGCGAAGCTGCTTGCGCTGTAGTAGGCGCTGTCCGATGGGGCCAGCTCCTCGGTGGTCGGGCGCGCAATGGGCATGGTCAGAGGAAGCCGGAGGTGTCGGTTCCGCCCATGCTGCCGTGTCCAAGGCCGTCGCTATGGGTGGGACCAGTGCCCGGGGCGTCGAGGCCGGCGCGGCGCTGGCCCGAGGAGTAGGCCCGCATGACCCGGCCGGCGTGCTCGCGCGCCCAGGCCAGAAACTGGGTCGTGCTGTCGACCTGGTCGTCATTGACGCCCTTGGTCGGGAAGAGGGTCAGCTCCAGCTCGTAGTCGAGCAGCCAGGGCGCGCGCTCGGGCAGGAACACCTTGCCGGCCTCGATCATGCCGGTCACGGCCAGGGCCCGGGTCACCTTGTCCCCGTCGGGCTCGATCGGGATCACCGGCACCTGGGTGCTCGAGCGCAGGTCCTGGACCAGGGATTGGCCGCTGGCCTTGTCCTCGATCAGGACCGCGTGCGGGCGGTCGCGCTCGGCGAACTCGATCACACGCCGGCGCAGGTCGGGGTAGGTCATGCGCTCCCGGAAGACGTCGGCCAGGTAGTGCCCATCGGTGGCCACGGTCCAGCTGGTCATGACGCTGGGATCGTTGTGCTGCTGCGCCTTGTACGCGGTGTCCCAGCTATGGACCCGCATGTAGGCCTCGGGCTCGCGCGGGAGGTGGGCGTAGCGGCGGAACCAGCTCACCCGGATGATGCCGCCCTCGGGGGTCGCGTTCCAGTCGCCCTCGAGCCAGGCCTGGACCAGCCAGGCGGGGCCGGATCCGCGCAGGCGGTTCGCGTACCCAGGGTCATTGGCGGCCAGGGCCGGATTGTCGGCCAGGCGGCTGGGGATGTAGACCCGCAGCAGGCCCGTGTCCGGGTCCAGGTGCGGCACGAAGGGCGGGGCCGGGTCCACGTAGTCGGCCTTGAGCCAGGCGTGCCCTGGGCCGCCGGGGTTGGCCGACATGCGCTTGCGCACCGGCACGCCATTCCGGTCGCGCAGGGTGGCGGACAGCTTCTTGATGGGGTCGGGGCTGGCGAAGTTGCCGGCCTCGTCCACGCCAAGCCAGTTGTGGCTATGGCCCTGGTAGCGCGAGGCGTCCTCGTCGCGCTTGAGGTAGCGCATCTTGAGCCACCCGCCCCAGGGCAGGGTCCAGGTGTACTTGCTGGGCCGCCAGTCGGCCCCCAGCGGCCCGAGGATATCGTGCGATCGCGCGACCGCCTCGTCGAGTTCGTCGTAGGTGCGGCGGACGAACAGCCCGCGGGCGAGCCCCCGGCCGTCGCGGCCCATGGCCGGGCCCAGGCTGAATCCGGTGAAGTCGCCCAGCAGGCCGTCGGTCTTGCCGCCGCCGCGGGCGCCGCCGTAGAGGACGTCCCAGATCGGGCACGTCACCAGGGCGGTCTGCGGTCCCGGGTTGGGCGCCCAGGCTGCGGCGCGGGTTATGGGCTCGATTTGAGCGACTGCGCCCATTCAGCCCATGCCTCGGGGGTCATTTCCGGCGGCACCGGGAAGGCGAAGAAGCCCGGCGGGCGCTCATGCTCCCCGGTGGGGTCGGTGCTGGCCAGCTTGGTCGGGGCGTCCAGGCCCAGCAGGCGCGCGCGGCGCTCCATGATCTTGAGGGCCTTCTCGACCGCCTGGGGGTTGCCCTTGCTGGCCGACGGCCACAGGCCCTTGAACAGGGCGTCCAGGCGCTCGATCTCGAGGGTCTTGACCGCGTCGGCGTCGTCCGAGGTCTTGGACTGGATCTCATCGAGCACCTTCGAGACCAGCTCATGGGCGCTTTGCTTGGTGATGCCCAGGCTCCGGCCGATCTCCTCGTAGGTGGCGCCGGCCTTGCGCAGCTCCAGGGCGATGCGGCGGCGCTCGACGAGCTGGGCGGTGCGGGCGCTGTACTTCTGGGCCATGGTCAGGGTCCCTTATGGGTCAGGCCGCGGCACGGCGGGCGAGGGTGACCTCGGCGAAGGTGGCCCCGGAGCCCTCGTGCACGGCGGTGTCCCCGGCGTATTCCTGCCACCGGCGGATGATCACGTCGCAGTAGATGGGGTCCAGCTCGAGCAGGCGGGCCTTCCGGTGGTGCTTGTGGCAGGCGATCAGCGTGGATCCCGAGCCCCCGAACATGTCCAGCACCAGGTCGCCCTGGCGGGTCGAGTTGAGCAGCATGCGCTCGATCAGGCCGACCGGCTTCATGGTGGGGTGGACGTCATTGCGATGGGGCTTGTTCTCCCGGATCACGGTGCTGGGGTGGTCCTTTTGGTCCTTGAGCAGGCGCAGGAGGGTCGCCTTGTCGGCCTTGTCGAGGTCGATGTCATCGTCGAGGACGGTGGTCTTGTTGCGCTCCCCGTACCAGCTGTGGCCGGCGCCGGGCTTCCAGCCGTAGAGGATGGGCTCATGCTGCCACTGGTAGTCCTGGCGGCCGAGGACCAGGCTGTTCTTGACCCAGATCAGGGTTTGCTTGTGCAGCCAGCCGGCCTCGGTCATGGCCACGCGGAAGTTGAGGCCCTCGCTCTCGCCGTGGGCGATGTAGACCGGGGCGCCCTCCCGGCAGGCCTGGAAGGCGGCGCCGAGGGCGTCCCGGAGGAATTGCAGGAAGCGCTGGCCGTCCATCGCATCGTTCATGATGGTCAGCTTGTCCTTTGTGCCCCCCTCATAGGCGATGTTGTAGGGCGGGTCGGTCCACACGCAGTCGATGGCCGCGCCAGCGGCGGTGGCCACGGCCTGGGCGCTGGTCGAGTCGCCGCACAGCAGGCGGTGGTCGCCCAGCAGCCAGACGTCCCCGGGCTGGGTGACGGGGGTGGCGCGGGGGCCGGGGACCTGGTCCTCGTCGGTCTTGCCCTCGACCGGGGGCTCCTCGCTGTCCTGGTGCAGCTCC
>JACCDR010650344.1_pt1 | contig 21660 bp, 39 predicted proteins | sample 7446431 | NCBI WGS metagenome assembly JACCDR01 (sample SAMN15323443, study PRJNA562643) | freshwater metagenome | isolation source: river surface water | place: USA:Blue River Watershed | collected 2017-08-17 | reverse complement strand
TTAACAAAAACGAAGGAAGTCTCACCGTAGTACCTGCCGCTGATAAACGTCCAGCGGTACAATTGTCTGTCGCTTCGATGTTCGCGGCGATACCTGCTGAACTAAACCACTAAACTTAAAGGAAATAAAATGTCCCAAATTCCCGAAATCATTTATATCACCGACGCTCGCCTGTCTTTCCCCCACTTGGCGGAACCACAGGTACAGACCGATGCGATCAAAGGCACCACTCGTACCACGTACAACGGCGATTTCATTGTCGAGAAGACAAACCCTGCTATTCAGCAATTTATGGCTCGGTTCTCACAACTGGCACAGGCCACATGGCCGGAGAATCCGCAGGCTGCGATGCAGGTTATCCAGAATGACCGGAAACAGCGTTGTTATGGAAACGGTGAAGAGAAGGTCAATAGTAAGACATTCCAAGTCCGCGACGGTTACGCCAACATGATGTATTTCACTGCATCACGCATGGCTGACAAAGGAATGCCTCAAGTAATTGATGCTCAGGGTAAAGCGATTGACCCCCGGAACACGATGGCAGTTCAGGCAGAACTCCGAAAGATGTACGGCGGTTGCCGTGTCAATGTGGCTATCAAACCGTGGGTTCAAACTGCGAAGAGTGGTAACGGAATCGGTATCCGTGCGGATCTAATAGCTGTCCAGTTTCTACGGGACGATGTCGCCTTTGGTGATGGTGAGATTGACGCTTCGGGTATGTTTGGTGCAGTCGGTACAGTACCCGCAGGCTTCCCTAATTTCGCGGCACCTGCTGGGTTCCCGAATCCACAGCAAGCCGCCCCTGCAGTACCCGCAGGCTTCCCTGCTTTCCTGATGCCGCAATAAGGGACTGGGGGAGCAATCCCCCTTTTCAAAACCATGCCATATAAGGACAAGGAACTCGCTCGTCAGAAAGGGCGGGAGTATCGTGCGCGACGGAGACAAGACCCAGAATGGCTTGAAAAACAAGCAGCAAAGAGAGAGAAACACAGGGAGTGGATTTCCAAAAATCGCGAAAGGTATTTAGAGTTAATGAGAAGGAGTAAGCATAAACGTATTAAAGAAATCAGCAAGTCCTACGTAGCCGGGGTGTTCCATGTCAGTACGAAAGATTTACCGGATGATCTTTATGAAGCGTATGCCGCTGCATTAAAAACTCAGCGACTAATCAAGGAGATGATGAAATGAAAACTTTGAATGACATCAAGCAGGACATGAGTGACCTGTATGAGCAGGTAAAGAATGGTGAAGTCGATTTGAAAACGGCAGCAGAACTTTCCAACATTTCAGGCAAGTTTCTGAAAGCCGAACAATTGGAATTGGCGAAAGCTGTGTTCATCAATAACCAGCAGTCGTATAAGGCTCTCCCAAAAGATGTGTGAAACATGCCGTCATTGTAGGCAGAAACTCACTTTTCTCGGATTTCGGGATTGGTGTAGGATCTACCGTAAATACACCACTATCAGGTGTGCAGATTGGAAGTCCAAGTGACTGACATCATCTACGACTGCGAGACATACCCGAATTGCTTCACCCTGGCAGCGGAGCATTCGGGCCTGCCTCTCTCGTGGCAGTTCGAGATCAGCGACTACCGTGACGACTACGACCAGATCGTCGAGTGGTGCCGGTACTTGATCTCGATTAACGCTCGGATGGTGGGGTTCAACAACGTCGGGTTCGACTACCCCATCCTACACCTGCTGCTGCGGGGGAGAGTGACTGCGAAGACGCTGTACGACAAGGCGCAGTCGCTGATCCACTCGGAGAACAAGTTCGAAGGGATGATCTACCCATCTGACCGGCTCATCCCGCAGTTGGACTTATTCAAGATCCATCACTTCGACAACAAGGCGCGGACGACATCACTCAAGGCGCTTGAGTTTCAGATGCGGATGGAGAACATCAGCGATCTCCCATTCCCTGTGGGGAGTTCGTTGAACCCCGATCAAATCAAGGTGCTGCATGAGTACAACCTTCATGACGTGCGCGCCACCAAGCAGTTCTATCATCAGTCATTGGATCAGATCAGGTTCAGGGAAGAATTGACCAGCAAGCACGGTCGGGATTTCATGAACCACAATGACACAAAGATCGGTGCTGAGATCTTCCAGATGGAACTGGAACGGGTTGGTGTCCAGTGTTACACCTACGGTCCCAACGGTCGTGTTCCACGACAGACTCACCGACAGAGCATCAATCTGCATGAGTGTGTTCCCCAGTGGGTGGAGTTCGCGCACCCGGAGTTCCAACGAATCAAGACATGGTTTAACAGTCAGACCATTACCGAGACCAAGGGGGTCTTCAAGGATGTCGTGGCTACCGTCAAGGGTCTTGATTTCGTCTATGGCACCGGGGGTCTCCATGCCAGCGTCGAGAACAAGGTGTTCGTCGCTGATGGGGACTGGATGATTCTCGACATGGATGTAACAAGTCTCTATCCCTCCATCGCCATCGAACACGGTCATTATCCTGAACACCTTGGGCCTCGCTTCGTTGATGTCTATCGGGATCTGCGGACGCAGCGCGTAGGATACAAGAAAGGGACGGCAGAGAATGCCATGCTCAAGCTGGCGCTCAACGGTGTCTATGGGAAGTCGAACGATAAGTTCTCGATCTTCTTCGACCCCCTCTTTACGATGAAGATTACCATCGGTGGGCAGATGATGCTCTCCTTGCTTGCCGAGCGCCTGATGTGCATCTACGAGGGGCTGGAGATCATCCAGGTCAATACGGACGGCATCACGGTACGGATGAGGCGCGATCTCCGCAGCACGGTCGATGCGATCTGCAAGCAGTGGGAGAAACAGACCAAGCTGACACTTGAGTATGCCGAGTACAGCAAAATGGTCATTCGAGATGTCAATAACTATCTCGCGGTCAAGACCAATGGTGACGTAAAGCGTAAAGGCGCCTATGAGTATGACAAGGAATGGCACCAGGACAGTTCAGCGTCCGTAGTCGCCAAGGTAGCCGAGCAACACCTGATCTATGGCAAACCTATCGAGGACACAGTGACGACGTGGCCTGACCTCATGGACTTCATGATCCGCGTCAAGGTGCCTCGCTCATCCAAGCTGATCTATGTGGATGAGGAAGGGCAACGACAGGTTGAGAACACTGTCAGGTACTACATTAGCAAGGAAGGGGGTACGTTGCTCAAGGTCATGCCGCCGCTGAAGGGCAAGACTGAGAATCGGTGGTTCGATGTCCAGGCCAATCAGAAGGTCTGTATGTGTAACCATCTGCGCGATGCGACGCTGCCTGTAAGTTATGAGTGGTATATCGATGAGGTGAAGAAACTGTGCTTGAGCGTGAAATAGAGAAAGCCGTTTAATAAACAATGGAGAAAATCATGAGAATGTTTCGACATGGTGATTGTCAATTGACTACTACTGTAGGCGACCTAGTAAATGAATTACTGAAATTTGACCAAAATGCTTATGTCTTTACAGAAGGGTGTGATTGCACTGGAAACGTCGTAAGCGTCTCAACATGTGATGATGGTACTGTACTAATCGAGAGGGACGACTCCGCATTGGTATGGAACGAGACCTATACAGAAAAGACAATTGCCCCGAGATACCTAGAACGAATGGGGAAACCATAATGCTTGAGCGTGAAATAGAGAAAGCCGTAAAGAAGTACGCCGAGTCCAAGGGGTGGCTAACTCGGAAATGGACATCACCAGGACACTCGTTTGTACCTGACCAGATATTCATCCGTCCCGATGGTCTTGTGGTGTTCATCGAGTTCAAACAGGAGGGTAAGCGACCCACTCCCGGTCAGCTACGGGAACATGAGCGTCTGAGAGGTCACGGGTGCTTGGTGTATGTGATTGACTCGGTGGCTGCGGGGAAGGCGTTAATGGATCATTATGCTAACTAGAGAACGAGTATTAAAACTTTTTGACTATGTCGAAGGCAGGTTACGGTGGAAAGTAACTAAATCTTCAATGGCTACTATGGGTACTTACGCTGGATCTGTTAATGCACGGGGTCATGTAAATGTTTGTGTGGATAACAAAATGTACGCCGCACATCAAATAGTTTTTCTTATGTTCCACGGGTATATTCCGAAAGAAATAGATCATATTAATAGGGATAAAACTGACAACCGAATTGAGAATCTTCGTAGTTGTTCTTCAAATCAGAATAAGGGGAATATAGGACTTCTTAGGTCAAATCGCAGTGGATACCGTGGTGTATCATTTAATACTCGTCGTCAAAAATGGCACGCTCAGATCAAAATTAACGGTAAACAAACATATATCGGTGGTTTCGATTGTGTAATAGACGCAGCAAAAGCATATAACAAAGCAGCCGTTGAACATTTCGGAGAGTTTGCTTATCTCAACGAGGTTCCAAATGAGAACCCGTGACCAACTCCATGAATATCAACGAAGAGCAGTAAACTTTCAATCTACACACTTCGCTTCAGCCCTTTGGTTAGATCCCGGCTTGGGTAAGACAGCCATCACCCTCACCAGCATCGCAGACCTCATCGGGTGTGGATTCCTCCGGGCAGTCGTCATCGTCGCTCCTATTCGTGTGTGCCGGCTAGTGTGGCGTCAAGAGGCCGCCAAGTGGGAACACACAGCAGGGTTGCGGTTCTCAATGGTCATGGGTACGAAAGACCAACGGACACGTGCGCTGCTGCGTGAGGCGGATGTCTATCTGGTCAATTACGAGAACATTGGATGGCTTGCAGAGACTCTTAAGACCTACTTCATTGACAAGAACACTCTGTTTCCATTCGATGGCATCGTCTATGACGAGATCAGCAAGTGTAAGAACAGCAGCACTCAGCGAGTCAAGGCGCTCAGGAAAGTTCTCTCCAGGTTCCTCTGGACTACTGGACTCACTGGCACCCCTGCCAGTAACGGCTATAAGGATCTACATGGTCAGTACCTCGTGCTCGACCAAGGGGAACGCCTAGGAACGTCTAAAACAGCGTTCAAAACCCGTTTCTACCGTAAGGAAGGCCCATACAAGGAAGTCCCTTATGCAGACACTGAAGAGACTATCAAACACCTTATCGGAGACATCACGCTCGAAATGTCAGCGGAGGACTACAACCCACTACCCGACATGATCGTCAATGATGTGGAGGTAGAACTGACCGACGATCTGCGGGACATGTACGACCGGATGGAAAAGGAGTTCTTCCTGGCACTCGACAGCGGTACTGAGGTAGAGGTGTTCAACGCTGCCAGCTTGACGAATAAGTGCCTCCAATTCTCCAACGGCGCCATTTACCCCATTCCCGGTCTCCCCCAATGGGAACATATCCACGATCTGAAGCTAGACGCATTGGAAGACATCATCGAAGAAAACGGTGGTAAGCCTATCCTATGCTCCTACGCCTACCGCAGTGACGCCGAACGTATCATGACGCGGTTCAGAGACCTCAAGCCAGTCAATCTGACTGACTGTAAGAGTGAGTCGTCGCTGAAGGCAGCGATGGACTACTGGCAATCCGGTGAGTGCCAACTGATGATCGGCCATGCATCCAGCATGTCTCACGGAATTGACGGCTTACAGAAAGTCGGCAACACGCTCGTATGGTTTGGGTTGAACTGGAGCCTTGATCTGTATGAGCAATTCAACGCCCGTATCCGTCGTCAAGGACAGGGCGTACCAGTCATCTGTCACCGCATCCTGACCAAAGATACACTCGATCAGGCCCAGGCGTTGGCACTGAACGATAAGGCGACCACACAGTCCTCGTTACGAAACGCGATCAAGTCTTATAGATTGCTGAAAGAAAAGTCTTGACGGTTATAAAAAGTGCAATTAAGATGTACACATGTTCAACGAAACGGAGACAACGATGGAACAGATGATCTTAGATGCGATGCTCGATGATTACAACTTGCTCAATCACGAATTAGCTGATCTGCGGGAAGACCAGTTGTGGAAACTGCTTGAACGGGAGATGGAAACCCGTCAGCGTCCCAGTTTCGTCAAGCGTATCCACCAGCGGTGCTGCACCGTGCGTACTGCCAGGGAGCGTGCTGAGCTGATGGAGAAACTCGTATGAAACGCCGCGCCGGAATGGAAGTTGAGATATGCCTGCCCGAGCGGGACGACACTTATGTAGTCGAGTTTTACGCCAGCTACACGCCGGCCAAGACCTACGGCCTTCCTGAGAACTGCTACCCGGAAGATATTGAGTTTGAACTGCTCAGCATCTTCCCGGATGTGGAACTGACCGACGAGGAACTGGAACTGGTTGAGGAGAAGTGTTGGGAGCACTATAACGATCTGACCAAGGAGGCATGGTTATGAGGTACTTCTACGCCCTGATGCTCTGGCTCACCGAGTACGAGCTTGCCATATCGCTATACACCGGGCTGAACGTGCAGCATATCCACGCTTTGAAGAATGACAGGATGCGTTGGATACGCGCCTTGCAGGACGACCAATTGCGGAGGCTGGCGTGATCTACCGTCGCATCGCGTTGAACCGCCTAGGCTTCTGGCTTGGCACGGCTACCGTGTGGTTCTGGGCGGGGTATATTGTTGGTAAATTTGTGAAATGAACTCAAGACAGCGGCCTCACTTTCACGAAAGGAGAACGGCGCTGGTCGGGAAAACCTGCCTGCCGCTTGTCTTGAGACCAAATAGGAGAAGGAAATGGCAAGACCGAAGAAATATTCACCGTGGTTCCCGCCGCACATCAATCCGGTGCATGTTGGGGGTATGAAATCGAAATCGGTTACTACAAACACTGGGATGGGCTGCAATGGGGCGGGATTCGCAGAGCACCGGAAGGTGCATTCAAAGCGAGGTTCGTGCCAAGTGGATTCCAGCGCAACACATGGCGCGGCCTAGCCCATAAGCCATGACGATCAACGGAGCGGTTCTAGGGCTTAGCCCGCGAAATCGGCGTATGTCGGTTGCCGCCCCACCTTTTATGCCAGCCCCTTCCCTCAACGCAACTAGGAGGGTGGTGAAGGAAATGCGAAAGCAGGGGCTGGCGCCCAATTTAGGAGAGTGATGATGGACATCGTTCATAGATTAAGAATGCCGACACAAGAGTTTCACAGATTGCACAACGACGACGCCGATGCAATCAAACAACTCCGCAACGAGTTGAACGACAGGGCGATGATCCACGATGCTGTCGTGGCGCAGTTGGACGAGACTCGGAAGTTGTTGAATGCCGCCAAAAAAGACGCCGAGTTGGCGACCATGAGGGCTGAACAGGAGATGATCGCAAAGAACGATGCTCAGCAGCAGCGCGACGAACTGGTGGCGGCGCTACTTGAGATCAGCCAAATTGCTTGCTCTCTTTCGCCAGAACAGAAGATCGGAAACGAAGCCCTCGCAAAAGTCGGCAAAGGAGAACAGACATGACTGACCGCGAACTACTGGACCTAATTAACGAGTACTTAACCTACAACCCACTTACCGGAGTATTTCGATGGAAGAAATCTCCGAACAGGAGAATTCCAGCGGGGAGGATTACGGGACAACACACAAACTCTCACGGATACAAATTTGTATTCCTAAAAGGGACGTTATATGCGGCTCACAGACTTGCTTGGCTAATTACACACAAAGAATGGCCTGACCAAATAGACCACATGAACGGCTGCCGTGATGACAACAGGATGATAAATCTTAGATCGGTTTCATCTAAACACAATACACATAATCAGCGGAAAGCACATAAGAATAACTCAACAGGATTTCTTGGTGTGGTTGCAAAACAGAGCGGGAGGTTTGCGGCGGAAATCAAAGTGGCCGGGAAAAAGTTGCACTTAGGAACATTCAACACAGCAGAAGAAGCAAGTGTTGCATACAAATCAGCGAAAACCAGACTGCATGAAGGGGCTATACCATGACGGATAAAGAGTTATTGGAGCTATCTGCGAAGGCTGCTGGGATGAATGACTACGCATGGAACGACTATTGGAAAGAGATGGTTTTGTATATCCATGATGTCGAGCATCCAGAGGCAGAAAAGTATTTTTGCCGGACTAGGAGCACTCCGGGCTGGAATCCCCTCACCGACGACGGCGATGCACTGAGGTTGGCGGTGAAGTTGGAGTTCAAGATTGATCCATGTGATAACGATATATTTGTGCAAAAAGGGCGTATTTGTGAAGTAGAGCGTGGAACACAAGACCCCTACGCCGCCACACGCCGCGCAATCGTCCGAGCAGCTGCTGAGATTGGGAGGAATATGAAATGACTGATTTGTGGATACTCATAATCTACTCTACGGGGGTTTTCTTTTTGGTTCGGCACTACTACAACAAAGCGCACTTTGAATCAGTGGACAGGATGATTCACGCCGCCGAGCAGAAGTGCGCTGACAATGACTGGTCAGACATCGATACCACGTGGGAAGCCTATGAAATGTGGATTGCTACACGGAAACCATTTCTATGACTAAAGAAATTGAGATGCTGTTAAGCGTCTGCCACGTCCACTTGAACGAAGTGGATCGGCATGTCATGAACAAGGACATCATCAAAGCAGAGTTTCGCGCTCAGGAGTTGGCAGAGAACGCGAAGCTGTTATCACATGCGCTGTTCAGAGAACAGCGTCGGAGCGGAGAAGTGAAATGAGAGACATATTTGGCCCAACCCTTCTAGGGTTGATGTTAGGCATACCGTTTGGCTTTTGGCAGGAAAGCGTATTTGCTGGATTGTTTATGTTTCAGATCGCATTCGTGTTCGATTGTGTAGTCGGAATTGTGGAGAAGCGAAATGACTAACGAAATACTGAAGCTGGCGAAAGAGTGTGGTGCCGGCTCTACAAACAATGGAACAATTGTGATCTATCAAGAAGGGATTGAAGCCTTCTACCGCGCCGCATTCAACGCGGGAATCGAAGCAGCTGCGAAGGTGTGTGAGTCACAAGAGGATTTGGAATACGCGACTGGGAAGGTCGATCACAACGAAAGGTCTTGGTGCAGTCATCTTGCTCAAGCAATAAGGGGGTTGAGATGACCAAGACTGAAGAACTGTTGAAGCTGGCAGAGGCGGCAATGCCTGATTGGGAGGGTCCAATCAATCGGAATATTCAGGATCTTATGGATGCAGCTAACCCCGCCGTCATCAAGCAACTGGTCGAAGGGTATCGCGATGCGGTTGATACGTTACGGCGGATCGCGGCCTTGATCCCCAACGATGACAATCAAGTTACAGATACTATCGCAGCCTTTGAGAAATTCGAGAGAGGTGAATCATGAACACCGTAACAATTACCCGCGAGTTTGCCGAGCGGATCATCTACGATCTTGAGGAAGCTCTATGTAACCCCGGCGGGGATCACACTGAGTCAAACATAGAGGAGTCAATCGCCAGCCTCCGCGCTGCCATTGAGCAGATGGAGAAGGCGGAGCCGGTGGCTTGGCTGCACTCACTACGCAGCGATTCTGATGTTATTACTGATAAGGTAAAGCATGTTTGGAATGGTGTTGCTGTAGGTCGAGAAGCTCAATATACGATTCCACTCTACACCCACCCCGCCGCCGCACCGGAGGCACCGAAATGATAGGAAAAACAAACACGGGGTTAGCCCTTCTCTACCCGATTGATCCCGACGGATTATCGGATTATCGACTCGACCGGATTGACGACATGGTGCACGCGTATATTGAAGCACAACTTCAAATATCACAGAATTTAGCCATATCTGGCGCAATGCGATGGCCGTATAGTTTCAGGCCGGAAGCTGTTGTCGATACGAAAGTGAGTATCGCATGACCAAATGTCCAAACTGCCAGCGCCCGCTGGTGCCGGGACGTGTGTGTCCAACGTGTGGAGGATAAGGAATGACCCCGTGGCAAATCGCTGTCGGCAACCTGATGGCCGGCCCACCGCCCCCACCCCTTGACCACGAATACGAGTGCAAGTATTGTCATGTGGTCAAGCCGACAAAAGAATTTCGCATGAAGAAAGAGAAAGGCTGCATGTATCGGTGCGGCACCTGCCGGACGTGTGAGAAGATCAAGCGTACTATCTGGAGGAAGAACCGTGCCGGTACATGACCACGATATTCACCCCATGACGCAGTTTGGGGATGACTACAGGTATGGGTGCCATTCAGATCGCCGGGCGATTATGCCCCCTTCAGGATACTGGGTTAAGGTACGGAAATACGCGGATGATGGGACATTTGAGATGGTAGATCAATTCATCCCGAACGTAATGAGTGTATTTTGCCGCTACGATAAGAGTCAGAATGATCTAAACTGTCGCGGGTGCAAGAATGAATCAGATATGCTTTACTTGAAAGGTTACGGACTAACGCGATAGGTGCATTTCCATCCCTGCGTCCAACGGTCAGATGTCACATGGACACGAGCGCAGGCCGTACAAGCGTGGTCTTATCGCGTGCTGCTTCCCACCTGTACGGACTCCCATAACTGCGACGGCTGGCGCAGATGTGACAAACCAGCCATTTTCAACTTAACCAGGAGAAGATGATGATCTACACGCACCCAGACCCCGTAGCCCCCGTGCTGCCTGACGACCCCATCGTAGCGGCCGTCTGTGCGAAGATGAAACAGCGGTCACAAGTGGGACAGGCTGAGTATGGTTGCGGCCTTGACCGTACCGACTTGTCCCGGCTAGACTGGCTACAACATGCGCAGGAAGAGGCAATGGATCTTGCGAACTATCTTGAAGTGCTAATTCAACAAGAGGTGCCGAAATGATGCGGTATTGGGAGTGCAAATGTTGCGCGTCGCTTATCGTGACTAATCCACAGGATAGTGCGGAGGAATATCAATGTCCGCAATGTCTAGCAATGTCATGCGAACGGGGCAAGTATGTGGAGGTCAGCCGGGAGTATTTTGCAGAATCAGCCGAACTCCCCCACGAGCTTACTTCGCAGCAACCCCCTTCACCTTTTCAAACGATCTGAACGCTCCTAACCCTAACAAGCCCATCAACACCTGCAGCGTTAGGTCAGTATCGATCACCGGGAACTCGCCCGTGTAGCCCAACCATACAGTCGCGCCAAACCGAGCGACAGGCTCCACGACGGCGACATACCCGAGAGAGGTAGCGCAGACCCACCCAACAGCGGGGCGCCAGCCACTGACAAAGACACTGGGGTGTTCGGCTTCCTTGAGGTTGACTTGGATCTGCGATAGTTGAGCATCGAGTTCCCCCTTGGCTTGCATCGAGAGTAATTCCGCCTGAGCCTTTGCTTTCGCATCAGCGTCGGGGATGATTTTGTCAAGAATTGACAGTACCGGCTGAATCAATAGTGTCCAACTCATAGGGTTAACTCCCATCAACGTAATTCGCCAGTGATCCACCTAGCGCATATAGCCGAAGCATCTCGGACATCCACAATGCGTCCTTCCGATCCATACGAGATGACCGAACAAACAAATCACCGTCGTCATCGTAGGCAACAATGAGAACGTCGGTCAGACGGGCGGCCATTTCTTTGGTGCTGTCCAACGCCTGTTGCACCGTCATCGTCGTACTGGCGGGGAGCCCAATGACATTGTTCATACAAGCCTCATCGTCAAGAAGTGCCGCCAGTCACGCTGACTCGGCCATGGGGCGTCGAGGCACAATCGCAACGTCTGGGTGTGGTGACGGAGTAGCTTAGTCATCGTACTTGTCCAGATCATCAACCGCATGGCGCCACACGACCACGGTGCCGGCGATCAAGGCGGCCAGGATCACGCTGATAATCAGGTCGGTCATCATCACACCAGCACCTCATACTTATCGCCGTCGTAGTTCAAGCACTGGAACCTGCACACCTCGTAGGTGCGCAAGCCAAGGTGCACCCATCGATTGCGTTCTAGTATCAATTGATCGATGCCAAGTTCCTTAATGTGGGGGCGTAATATAGCTACAATATCACTAGGCGTACCGAAAGCTGGTGATGTGAAATCAACTGCCAACCCTTCCATGTGCGCCGAGCGTTGCGATCCTCCGACCATATCGTTCAGCATCTGGGAGCGGTAGCCCGACGAGATCATGATAGGGGTCTTGAGGATGCCGCGAACCAACTCCATGCGCCACGCAAGGTTCTCCAGACGGGCGAGGATCAGGTTATCAGGTTGGTTGGGGATGTGTGGGTGATCCCGGCTGGTGATGAACTCAGCAAGGGTGAAGTGTGGGGATAGGTTCATTTTGGTCAATCCACGTTATGCTTCATTGAGCATCGCGCCTCGATAACCGACACGCGCCGGTCAAGGCTGGCGACCCCATCACGGAGATCCTTCTCTAACGACTGGAGCGATTGCTTGACCTCCTTGATCTCGCTCTTGATGCCGTTCAGAACATACGTCGCGAAGAACCCGAGAACTGCCAATAGGTAGGGCATGAATTCGTTCATTTAACCAATCTCCAATTGCGGATGACGACGAAGGTATAGACAGCACATGCAGCGATAACAACCTCGTTCCAGTACGGCGCACCCATGAACACCCATGCCGTGTAAAGCATCGCAGCCTTAGCCACGGCAAGTGTCGGTATCACGCCGACCTCGTCGAACAAGACGTTCAGGATGGGGTTAGCCTCGGGAACCCCCGCTTTCAGAAAGCGTAGCGTCGAGATAACATCCGCTACCTGCAGCGCGGCGAGGAGGATCAGGAGTTCCATTACGGCGTGTCCTCGTCATCCGCGTCCCACACATCTTCGACTTTTTTGGATGCAGCGCGTAGCCGGCTCACCGCAACCATATCCGGCGTCACATCAAACAGTTTCGAGTCGATTAACTTAAGTAGCTCGTCGACTTCGGTTTTCAGTTCCGCCAACAAATCATCTGTGTCCACTTTTCTCATAATTGCCCCCATCCTGCCGCCTCGATGTACGCTGCGGCGCCCTCAACTTCGGTTTCAAACTCGGTGCGCTGGTCAGCGGTGTAGGCTTTCCTATGGTACTGCTCGGAGATCACTTCACCATCCCGCCGAATCTGGTCGGCCCATTGGACTTCGATAGCCCCTTGAGTTGGCTTGACGGTGACTGCTTTGAGAATGCGCTGTTCAGTTAATGCCATGATTGCTCCTTATACGGTGTAATGCCCTGAAATAGTAAACGTTGCGGTATCGGTTATTTCTGTATCAGTCAGCGACGACGAAGCAGTGGCCCCATCCGTTGCTACTCTGAGCAACGCAATCGAAGTCCCTGACGCCGATACCTGTATGAATAGCGGTCTATCCAACGACCCTGCAGAAAAACCAGACGCTGCGCGCACTGCGGAGACAAAATTTATAGCAGCAGTACATGTGAACGGCAGTCCTGTAACAGTGGCTGATCCCGTAGATGAGCCGTTACTAGTTAAAATGATAGACCCACTGAAATTAACCACCCGTCCTATTTTTGTATATACGCCCGACTGGCTAGAATAAGTTACGCCAACCGCCGCACCACCAAAAGCTATGCCGGGAGTCCATGTCCCCTCTTCATAGTCATCTAGCGTATTCGCATCCGACGACGCATTCTGTGTGGCGGGGAATTTGATCTGGCCGGCGGTGGATGTTGAGAGGTCAAGCAATGTGCCGACAAACAATTTCTTGGCGACCGCTAAACCACCTGCGGTTTTCATTGCGGCCGCAGTTGAACTGGTGGCGTCGGTAGCGTCAGTGCCGGTGATGGTCGTTCCGGTCACGGCTGCGGCGTTCGATCCACCAATTACCGCGCCATCGACTGTCCCACCGTTGATGTCAATGGTCGTGAATGTCCCACCGTTCGCACACGTCCCGCTGAATGACTGCCCGTTAAGTGTGACTGTGCCACCGAGCGTATATGCGGGAAGTGTCCAAGTCGCTGCGGCAGTCCATGTGCCGCCAGCGGCAATGGGGCCGTTGATCGTACCGCTGGCCTGCGTCGTGCTATCGATGGTGCCACCATTGATGTCGGCAGTCGTCAGTACAGCAGAATTCAGGGTGACTACCCCGGTAGTGTCCGTAATCGTCCCTGCTGCTGTACCATCCTTAGCCTTGATATTCGACACTTCCAGATTAGTCGTATCTACAGTCACCTTGTTGGTAAGCGAGTCTGTGGTATCCTGGCCGACCAGCGTGGTTGAGGCATCCGGTACAGTCAGCGTGCGGGTCTGCCCTGCCGTGATACCTGACAGTTGAAACACAAGTTGCTTGGTGGCGTCTGAGTTGTCCTGTATCGTCAGTGCCGCATCGCTGACCGTCACAGTGGCGCCGGATACGCTACCCCCAGTGATCGTCACGCTGTTGCTGTTCTGGGTGGAGATCGTGCCCAAACCCAACGCGGTACGAGCATCGCTTGCTGTACTGGAGCCTGTACCACCGTTCGCCACCGGAAGCGTACCAGAGAGCGTGTGGTCGGCATTCCAGTCAGCGCCGCCTACTTCAGCGGGGTCGGTCTTGGCCGGCTCAAGAGAGACAAACGGGTGGGTAACAGTCAGCGCCATAGTGGTTCCTTAAATCGTCTGTTCATGCCAGTTCATGCCGGCGTTGATTGTCGCATTGGCACCTGAGAATTTGGTGGCGCACAAGGTCAGCGGGGTTTGTGTAGCCGTCAGCGCGTTGATCTGGGACAGTACCAACGGGTTACGCAGATCCGCGTCACCGCCACCTAGCGACCGTGCCGATGGCCCGCCCCCCGAGATGACGTACCCAGATACTACGGTAATGCCTCCCGATATAGCAGTAGCCGCCGTGTCGTACTCGGCGCAGGAGTCAGTGCCTACAGTAGTGAATGCGGCGCCTGTTAGCGTCCCTCCCACAACGACCTCCCACAGTGCGGAGTTCCCCGAGATGGATAGGAACACTTCATCCTGTTCTATGTGGGCGCGATTGGTTAAACCTTGGTACGTCGCTGCGGGGCGAATAGACAAGACGGGTACGCGGCTAGTTGTCGTAAGCGACAGTCCTGCAATACCGTTATTCGCCGTGCGAGGGAACCCCCGCATCTCGTCGCCACCCTCAGACTGAACGGAGCAACAAACGAAATTGAACGTCCCTCCCGCTACAGCGCGGGTTGTCTCCAAGAATACCCCGTTATTTAGGTCGAAGTACCCGACGCGGAAGGTCGTCGAACTCGCGGCACACTGCGCCTCCATCCGTACTGGTAAGTTGAACGTCTGTGTGTATGGCACTGCGAGCACGTTCGCGTTCAAGAACTCATGGCATGGATACAACATTCCGTCGATGTCAAATCCAACGATGACGCGCCCCACCCCCAACCACTGCGCCTGGATGAATAGGATCTGCGTCTTGGTCAGGTCTAGAATCTTACCAGACGGGCCAGTGCCGTCCATCGGGTCGATATTCCATCCCGCCTGCGCTTCGTTGTTGGAGTCACTGACTGACCCCGACGTAGAGGTGCGGAGGACGAACTTCGCGGTGGTATTGGCGCCGGAGGCGAACACGCCGGTAATGAATACCAGATGCGACTTGCCGGGGATGTAGCGAGTGTATTGCCGCGATTGCAGAATGGCATAGTGCGTGTTATTGGCTGACACCGTGATCGGGGTCATGCGGCTGTTGGCATTACGCGGGCCTACCGCGTTACCCGATGCGTCCGATACACTACCTGCAGCGGACGGAGTAGTAGCCGAGTAAGTGACGGCGCCGTTATAGACTACGGCATCCCATGTCCTCCGCGTGTCTAACCCATACTCCTGCTGTGAGTCGAACAATGTAGTCGGCATGGACACACGCAGCCGCGAGAACCCGTCAAGCTGCGGGCCGTCCTTGAGCGTAACCTGATTACCAAACCACGTCATACAATCGCCCACTGGGTTGCGGTCACGCACTTGAGCGTGACGTTGCTACCAATTTGATCGAGTCGGATAGTATCCGAGCCACCAGGAATGATTATCTCGTCGGACGGGTCAGGTGCCACATCGACGTAGCCTGTGCAGTCCATTATAACAGTCCATTCCTTACCGAATCTAGAGGGTATTGCTTCCGGCAACGTGATCGTCTTAGCCGACGTATCCACGATGTAGGTGGCGTAATCGTCAGTCATCGTGGTATCGACGGAGACTGTGGTTACTGCCTCCTGCCTATCCAACTCGTTGTAGTGCGCCGCCGATACGTGGTAATACTCAATGGTGCCTTGCTGGAACACCCCGGTCTGGAACACCCCAGTCTGGAACACCCCGCTGACAAGGCCACCTTGCAGATCCTGCAGGATGTTGTGTGTGATGTCTCCCGCGTCGGCTGGGTTCAACCACACACCGCTGGCGCGGAGGTACTTACCTGCTGCGGCGTCCCCCGTAGCCGGCGCCGGCACCGCGCCTATGGCCCCGCCCGAGCCGGTATCCCCGACGAAGGCGACGGGGGCTAACGTGTAGGTCGAACCGGCACCAGCGTCAGCGCCTGACAGGCCAGTACCGAGAGTGAATACCCGCTCGCTGGTAAGTGCCGTGTTGGTACCTAGCGTCAGGTAGGAAGCCCCAACGAGTCCTGTCTTTTCGGCAGATGTCAGATGATAATTGTCGCCAGATGCGCCACCCTGGATGTTCTGCAGGTCGTCGTGATTGCGAGTCTCAATGTCGGTCAGGTTCGACCCGGTAAAGCTAATGCTATCCCATAGCACCTGCCCCGCTGCAGTCAGCCGACGCCAAAGCAACCAGAGCCATCGGTCAAGACTCTGGTCTTTGCTTGGTGGGGGAGGGGCGAGGGGAACTTGGGTCATTCGATAACGCTCTCGCCAGCCCCTGCCGCTACCACACCACCACTACGTCCGAGTTTCTGTACAAGACCTACCATCTGACTACGTACTTCTGGAGGTGACATTTCGATCAACCGCAGCATGGCTTGTGGGTCTTGCATAGCTTTCTCAAGTTCCCTATACATATCCGTGTTGAGTTTCATTTCCCCCTTAGCAATCGCTGCATTCGCAAGCACTACGTAGCGGTTAAGGAGATTTGGTAATTTCGCAACAAACGACTTATCTGCTAAAACATTCTCAAGCGCAGCCATCGTGCGCTTAGCGTTTTCGCCGCTCTTCGCGGCGGCAATAGATTGATCGCGAGCTACTTCCCCCGCTACTCTCGAAAGCTCAGGCATCTTTGTTGTGGCTTGCCCAATGTCAAACTTACCCGCCATAATTTTCTTCACTACGTCGGGGGATTCACCTTTAACCAAATTCAGAAATGCCGTCTTGTCTGGGCTTAAATAAAGCTGTCTAGCTTTATCGAGAAGTTCCGCCTCGTCAAGCTTAGTTAATTCTTTACCGTATTGTTTGATGAAATCTGTCCAACCGACTCCGCCAGCGTTCTCGATAGAAGAATCAATCAACGGTTTTAGTTGCTCAGATAGACTAGCCGCTAACTTCTTCGATGCCTTGGGATTTCCAGCAAGTAACTGATCTACTGCCTCATTGACCCCCGACTTACGGATTCCATATAAAGCCTTGGCGTCGATCACCCCGCCACCTTGATTGACCCATTTACCAATTTGATTACTGACATCGCTGAGAACTTTTTGAACATTGACGCTGACCCCTAAATTCGGGTCGCTCAAGGTTTTTGATATGTCCGATAACGCGTCCGACATATCAATAGGACGATAGCCATAATCAGTGACTTCATTTGCCAATGCCGCTTTCTGGGTGGCCGCTTCCCTTGCAAGTCTAGCCCGCTCGATAAGATCCGCCGCAGGCATCTGCCTCTGTGCAGCTGCCCGCGCTTGCGCTTCTAGTTCATCTGCCTGACGAAGTAGTGCGTCAGCCTCGCGCTCAAATGGCGCTATCACCTTACCTCCGACGTTGGCCTCTTGGAGAATTCTTTCACGGATAGGTGCTAATTGCCCTTCGATAGCCTTACGTTGCGCTGCTCTTGCCGCCATAGTCTCGGTAGCAGAAGCACCGCCGGCAACTTGGTTCATAGTTCCCTGCCGAACGGCCTCTTGCCTAGCCAATTGATTCCGATAAGCCGCTTCATCCGCTAAAGTAATCCCACCTTTCTTTGAAGCGAGCAGACTTTCCATCACCGCAGCGCGCGCGCCAGCATCCTCCACCCCCGCCAATGCCTGCGCTGTGCGAATATCCTGCCCTGCGACCTGTTCGAGCCGTTGAGCGGCAGCGCCACCCTTGCCTCCGTAGATCTGTTGCACTGCTTCTCTAGCACGGTCAAGAGACCCATACATCCGGTCATCCGCAGCCGGTAAGAAGCGGCTAACTGCACTTGGTAGGCTACGCCCAACAATGCCTTCCTGCGTTGGCATAATGTTTCGCAGTTTGCCAGCGACGATAGGTATCTTCTCTCCGATCTTTCCGCCAACAGCAGACATACCGGCTTCCCACAACCCGGTAGATACGCGATTGTCTGTTGGATCAGTAGCGGCGCCAATCACGCCGGCAATAGCCGCAGGAACCGCAACGCCTGAAGCAAGCATAGCTGGTGCAAACTTAGCAATATCACCGAAGATTGCCCCTACCGGCGCCTCATCAGCGGAAACAGCAGCCGCGCGCTCCAGTTCAGCATCACGCTCTGCTCCAAATAACTGCGCTATACCTTGCCCGGCTTTGGCGAGTTGCCCTCCAGCGGCGACTAACTGCCGTTGCGCCCACGGCATTTCATCAAGCACTTGCTTGTATGGATCTACTGTAGCCGGCTGAGGTGGAGGCTCATCCAGATACCGAATCTTTGAGCCAGTCTGCGTCTGTGGTTCTTCATCGAGGTATCGAATACCCATGTCAATTACTCCACAACGGCGCGGCGCCCATTGATGATAACTAGTGTACCCGGAGGTAATCCTGCGGCATTTGCCTCCGCCTCACTCCTAAACGGAATCGGCGCGCCAGTCGGCCTAGCGGCGGGCTGCATCTGGTTAGGTGTGCGAACTTTCTGCCCCGTCCAATCGGGCGGGTTCTTACGTAGGTCTTCCTCTAGCCTAGCGGTCGATTCCAGTATCAACCCGAGGTTTTTTCGCAATTGGGCGGGAGTTTGCTTTTGTTTCAAAGACCCTTCAACGGCTTGCAGAAATTCTAATTCGCGGACGGCAACCTGACCCAGGGCGCCTCCAGTCGGGCTTTCCTTACGCATCTGCTGTAGTTCGTTGAAACCGATCTTGGCTTTGATGGTGTCTAGCGTCGATTCTAGATCGGCGGCGCTAGTCCCCCCAACTGCCGATAACGCTTGACCAATTAACCCCGCCGAAGTCCAATCCGTATCTTTGATCGCCTGATTCAAGAAACTCTTGAGTTTCGTAGCATCGTTCAGAGAGCTTTCCCAAGCAGCGGCCCCCTTCTGTGCCAACTGTTCTCCCTTACGCAGCCTGTCATTCTCGGCAGTCCCAGGCGTAGCTGCCAAAGCGGACGCTTTCAATGCTTCCTCTCTAGCCTTTTCTTCTGGCGTCTGGGGGCGTTTCAATCCGCCGCTAACTAACGCCCGTTCTTTCTCAGCCTCCGCTTTCATCTTATCAATCTCCGCCGCCTGCTTGAACTGCGGCGACAACGCCTGCAGCATCTTGAACTGCGGCGTCTGCATGATCTGCTCAATGGGCATACCGTTGCGGTACTCGACGGCACTATAGGCAGGATCGTTACTCTTGGTGACGTAACCCTTCTGCGCCATCTTCATGATCTGGTTCAGCATACCTTCCATCGTCGTAGCAGGTACGTTCTGCTGCTCCAATTCCTTGCGCCGAGCGTTCGCCGCGTTGCGAAACTCGGTATCGCGCTGCAGCCGCTCAGCATCCGACGTGGTCGGCGCCAGCTTGGTGACGGTGCCAGGCGTGTAGTCGGTAGAAGGTGCTATCTGATTGGGGGCAAGTTCCGCCGCGCTCGTTACATCTTCAGCGTATACGGGCGATTGCACCAATGCGCCTAGTGTCGGTTGGGCTTTCTCCGCTGCCATGTACTGAGCAATCTCTTCCTCAGTCATGCCTGCTGCCAGGAGGTCTCGTAGTGTCGCCATAATCAATATCTCCTGCCGAAATTGCCGCTACCGAAAGCGGAAGGCATTCCCCACGTAGAGAGTAGGCTACTCAGCCGGGGATGTTTCTTCATCAGTTGTTTTCGACGGTCGAACATGTCCAATTCGGCGTTAGTGAAGTAGTAGGGGTTTTGCCGAGCAAACGCATCGTAGCTCGCCATCTGATCTGCTGACTGATTGAACATCGTCTGCTCTTGTGAAGACATCGGCATACGCATTCTATCCATGCGGTCAGCTAGGGCAGAAGTCTCATTTTGCGAGTAGTAGTAGGGGTTCGCTTGCGCGAATGCCTGCATACCCTCAAGTTGCGCTGGATCAACCTGATATTCGTCATTCAACAATTCGGAGAGTGTGTAGGACATATCAATATCTCCTTATAGATGGCTGAATTGCCCCGAATCCGGATAACCGTAAATAGGTTTGCCGTTATCGTCAATACCTATCATAGCGCTACCCGGCTGCATCCCACTACCCATACGGCCACCAACGTACTCCCCACCAGAACCCATAGCCCGCGCCTTATAGGCCGCTTCTTCCTGCTCCCGTTTAGCCGCCGCCTTAGCAAACTGCTGCTCCGACCATGCGCGGAACATCTCTTGCTGGCGTTTGCGCTCCGCTTCGCGGGTATCAACCAGTTGCTTGAACTCGGCAGCGCGTTGAGGCGCTTTATTCAGAAAGTCCAACTCTTGCCACTGGGGGGTGTTCCGCAAGTTGAGTTCGCGCTGCAGTTTGTCTTGCTCAACCTTCACCAGATCCTGCTGCAACTTGTCATAGCCCGGAGCGTACAGGAGGTCGCTAAGGTTGCCCTGATAAGGCACCTTGCGGCGGTAGTTCATCGGAAGATCTTGAGGGTAGTCCATGATTCGCTCCTTAGTACAGACGCCCAACATCCAACGGGTCTTGGTAGTTCGACCAGTTGTAGATGTTGCTCAGGTTGCGATTGCGTTCGTCAGCCGCCAACTTGTCGCGCTCAATAGCTTGACTGCCCGCTGCAGTATTAGCCCCAGTGTTGTAACCATACATGCTGGTGCTGGCGCCGACATCGGTGCGGTACTTATCTGTTGCCGCACCTACATTAGTGGCGTAGAGGTTCTGAGCAGTCCCTAGCATCCCGGCTAGGCGCCGGTCATCGCTGGTCTGGTAGTTACCGAGCAGACTAGACAACCGCCCGAACTGGTTGTCGTACTCTTGGGACGCCATATCCTGTCCGTACTTGGTCAGTTCAGTCAGACGATTGCCGGAACCAAGCATTCCTTTCGCACCCATGCTGCGCTGCAACGCCTCGCGCCCTTGCCCTTCGCGGAACTTGTAGGCGGCGGTTTCTCGGATGGACTCAGGGTCGTCAAGTAGTGCAGCTAAGCGCCCTTCAATACCTGACACGCCCATACCCTGCGGGGATTGGCGTTTGGTGTATTCACCAACCATATCCGCAATAGTGCGAAAATCACCAGATCCGCCGCCTACTAAACCGCTCAGGCTACTGGTAGTGGTGTTCGACCCTCCAGTAAGCGGCGTAACCCCACCACCCGTATAGTCGCCTAACGCATTGACGGGAGTGACACCGGCGGTATTAAACGCTTTGTTATATTCATTCTGCGTATCTCGTTGAACAAGTGCCTTATTCACTTGGTCAAGTATCGCCATATTTCCGCCAGTGTAGTCCGTACCCGTTTTATCCTTATACGTCTGGAGAGCTTGGGTTTGGCGTTGCGCTGCCGCGTCAGCTACAGGATTAGGGGCCGGCTCTACGGCGGCTTTAACACCCCCTGAAAACAGAGTATCAGCTATGCCGCTATCCAAACCAT